>JAEEGF010911798.1_pt1 | contig 30028 bp, 25 predicted proteins | sample 9134171 | NCBI WGS metagenome assembly JAEEGF01 (sample SAMN16246542, study PRJNA631951) | gut metagenome | biome: gut microbiome; feature: rumen; material: AP-attached | host: Bos | place: Iran: Karaj | collected 2018-10 | reverse complement strand
TTTGGTAGCCTGACGCTGAGAGTCAGAGAAGTAGGCAGGAACAGTGATAACGGCATCCGTTACTTCCTGGCCCAAATAGTCCTCTGCAGTTTTCTTCATCTTCTGCAGCACCATAGCTGAGATTTCCTGAGGAGTGTACTTGCGTCCGTCGATGTCGACACGTGGATAACCACCCTCGTTTACTACAGTATAAGGTACGCGCGAGATTTCCTTCTCTGTCTGCTGCCAGTTCTCACCCATGAAGCGCTTGATAGAATAAACGGTCTTCTTTGGGTTGGTGATAGCCTGACGCTTGGCAGGATCGCCGATCTTGCGCTCACCGTTCTCAACAAAGCCTACTACAGATGGGGTAGTACGCTTACCTTCGCTGTTTGCAATAACCACTGGTTCGTTACCTTCGAAAACGGCAACACAACTGTTGGTTGTTCCTAAGTCAATTCCAATAATTTTTCCCATAATTGTATCTTTTTTAATTATTAATATTCGCAATTTGTCACCGATTTTATAGCAAAGCACGTGCCAAAATCAAAAAAAATGCAGAAAAATGACTGATTGTCACGTCATTTTGGCACAAGTATCAAAAATTATTTATATCTTTGCGGCATGTTACGTAACAACAAAGAACAGATATATCTATGAAGAAACTGATTATTCTAGCAGGTCTGGCATTTGCAGCTAACACTGCAATGGCTCAGAGTGCTGACTCCTACATCGTCAAGACGAAGGGAGTAACGAAAACCGAGACTAAGGCTGTTAAAGTGAAGGCGAACGCTGAGGATCAGGCAGCAGGAAACGACTTTGTCAGTCAGAACTTCCGCTACTACAGTCTGTGTGACTGGCAGGACGGCATGAAGTTTATGGTAATCCCTGAGAAGTATGACCTGGTGGTCAATACTTTCCGTGATGCAGGTACAGGTAAGGAGGTGTCCAGTGGTAAGTTGCGTCGTAAGATTATGATTTACAACAACCACACCGTTGGTGAAAATGGGCGTGCCCGTATGAACTTTACCTGTCAAGATGACAACAGGAAGTACTATTTCGAGTTGCCTAACGGTAGTTTTGAGGACTATTGCTACAGCAAGACTGGTGTGCCCACGTTGGCATATCTCGGTGATGTGGACATTGCTCGTGAGAAACTGATGGGTCATTCGTTGGTGACTCGTTCCACCGACTATCGTGTGGACGTAGATTATGACAGTGACAGCTATCAGGACGTGAAAGTTGAGAAGAACATGGAGGTAAAGGTGGTTGCCATTGGTGTTGGTACACGTTCATTCCCTGTGAAAATAATCGTTGCCGACAAGAGGGGCAATGAGTTCTATCAGAATGTTGCTATCAGTAAGACCAACAGTGGTATGCGCGATGATGAGTTTATCGTGGACAATGAAAAATACACTTTCTACGGATCGTTTGACCTGATGACGGGTGAAACCAGAGTTTCTTCTGACTACGCTCAGTATATGGGTAAGACCATCTACACCAAGTATGCTACCAGCATGACTACCAAGGGTGGTGGTAAGGACAACCGTGTAGTGAAAGTGCCTAAGTTGATGGAATTCCGTATTGACGGTATGGCACCAATCCGCAATAGCAACTATGTCACTTTGACACTGACAGAGACAGAAACTGGTCGTATCTATTCAAAGGATGTCACCTTTGTCAACCAGAATGTTGTTGGCGACATTGACGGACAGAATGAAGACTACTTCGGTTATCTGTTCGGCTTCGGCGAGGGCCGTATGAGGAATACCAGTGCCGCCACGCGTACGATGATTCGCGAAGGTCGTGTCGGAATCGGTATGACAGAGGAAGAAGTTGAGATGGCAGTCGGTGAGCCTGACAGTAAGGCAGAGTCGAGCGACGGACGCTACGAGTGGACTTACAAGCGCACCAAGGCGTGGTTGATTGTCCAGTTCGGCAAGAGCGGTAAGGTGATTGGCATCAAGACACCACGTAGGAATACTGAGACAACACCTGCTTCCCGAGTGAAGAATAAGTAATCACAGCTATGTAAATAAGAAAAGTGGAAGTTCCATGCGAACTTCCACTTTTTTATTGTTTGTTGCTGAAAGGTGTTAATCCTTGTCAGCGATAGCCTGCATAATCTTGGCCTCCAGTTCGTCGCAGAGCTCTGGATTATCCTTGAGCAGTTGCTTCGTACCGTCTCGACCTTGTGCCAACTTCGAACCGCCGTAGGAGAACCATGATCCGCTTTTCTGGATAATGCCGTATTCAACACCCAAATCGACAATCTCACCAATCTTCGAAATACCTTCGCCGAAGGTGATTTCAAATTCTGCCTTGCGGAAGGGAGGAGCCACCTTGTTCTTCACAACTTTTACGCGTACTTGGTTGCCAATGATGTTATCACCATCCTTGATAGCTGTCACCTTGCGGATATCGAGGCGTACAGATGCATAGAACTTCAGGGCATTACCACCAGTAGTGGTCTCGGGATTGCCGAACATCACGCCAATCTTCTCGCGCAACTGGTTGATGAAAATGCAGGTGGTATTGGTCTTCGCGATGGTGCCGGTGAGTTTGCGAAGAGCCTGTGACATCAGACGGGCATGCAGTCCTACAGCAGAATCGCCCATGTCGCCCTCAATCTCCTTCTTAGGAGTAAGAGCAGCCACAGAGTCAACCACCAGGATATCTACGGCAGCCGAGCGAATTAGCTGGTCGGCAATCTCCAATGCCTGTTCTCCGTTGTCAGGCTGAGAGATGTAGAGATTGTTGATATCGACACCCAGTTTCTCAGCATAGAAACGGTCGAATGCGTGCTCAGCATCGATAAAGGCTGCAATGCCGCCAGTCTTCTGAGCCTCGGCAATAGCGTGGATTGCCAATGTGGTTTTACCACTGGATTCCGGACCGTATATCTCGATGATGCGTCCTTTGGGATATCCGCCAACGCCTAATGCAGCGTTCAGACTGATACTACCCGTTGGTATCACCTCTACGTTCACAATCTGTTCGTCACCCATACGCATGATGCTACCCTTGCCAAAGTCCTTCTCGATTTTTGACATAGCAGCCTGAAGGGCTTTCATTTTCTCTTGCTGCGGGTTCAGGACCTCGCCTTCTGTTTCTTTTTTTGCCATATTTCTTTCTCTTTTCGTTATTTCTTTATTTCGATGTTTCGATTCTTTTATTAAAGTTCCAGGTCGCCGTCGTGAATCTCGTGCCAGGGGAGACCTTGTTTGTTGAGTTGTTCCATGAAGGGATCGGGATCGAATTCCTCGACGTTGAATACGCCTGGTCGCTTCCACAGTCCCTTGCAGAACATCATAGCGCCAATCATGGCAGGTACACCAGTCGTATAGCTGACGCCCTGCATACCCGTCTCTTCGTAGGCAGCACGGTGTGAGCAGTTATTATAGACATAATAGGTGTGCTGCTTGCCATCCTTGCCAATGCCTCGGATACGGCAGCCGATAGAGGTCTCGCCCTCGTAGTTCTCACCCAGGTCCTGTGGGTTAGGCAGTACGGCCTTTAGGAACTGAAGGGGTACGATCTTCACTTTTGCCGTACCAGTGCCATCAGCCAGAGGAGCTTCGTATTCCACTTCGTCGATACGGCTCATTCCAATATTCTGAATCACTTCAAGATGTTTCAGATACTGCTGCCCGAAGGTCATCCAGAAACGGGCTCGCTTGATGGTGGGGTAGTTGATGACCAACGACTCTATTTCCTCATGGTGCAGCAGGTAGCTGTCGCGAGGCCCGATGTTCGGATAGGTTAGGTCTTTATGAATTTCCAGCGGTTCGGTTTCTACCCATTTGCCGTTTTCCCAATAGAGTCCCTTCTGGGTTATCTCACGGATGTTTATTTCTGGGTTGAAGTTGGTAGCAAATGCCTTATGGTGGTCGCCAGCATTGCAGTCAACGATGTCCAAATACTCAATAGCGTCAAAATGATGCTTGGCAGCATAGGCTGTATAGATGCTGGTCACACCTGGGTCGAACCCACAGCCTAAGATGGCCGTCAGTCCAGCCTCCTTGAAACGCTCCCGATAAGCCCACTGCCACGAATACTCGAAGTGAGCCTCGTCCTTAGGCTCGTAGTTGGCAGTGTCGAGATAACTGCAACCACATGCCAAGCAGGCCTCCATGATGGTCAGGTCCTGATAGGGCAGGGCAAGGTTGATGACCAATTCGGGCTTGTAACTCGAGAATAAAGTCTTCAGTTGCTCTACATCATCAGCATCTACCTGAGCCGTCTGAATAGGCATGTTATAGCCTTTCTTATGAATTGCTTCCACAATAGCATCGCATTTTGCCTTGCGACGGCTTGCTATCATGAAATCTGTAAACACATCCGCGTTCTGGGCAATCTTGAACGCAGCAACAGTGGCCACGCCACCTGCTCCAATCATCAAAACTTTTGCCATAATTCCTTATTTTATTTTGTTCTTTATTTCTTCCGGTTTTATTCTGAGGGCTGCCATCAACGAATACCCCAATATCTCCTGTTGGAATTTTCCTCCAGGCATAGGCTGCATGGCATACACCATGATACGCTTGTCGGTATCGTCAAGATGGTTGAGCGTCTCGCGTACCTTATTATATATATAGTCGTCTTCGGCATTGGGAATCACCATCAGTCGCTTCACCTCCTCCTGTGATGCTATCAGTTGTAGCGCCTGTGCAAAGAAATCACCATATTCAACCAGGTCTTCCTCTGCCGGGTAAGCATCGAAGGCGAACTCACCGATATGATCCTTGAAGGCCTTGCCTGTGAGCTCTTCGGCAAAGTTAGAAGGGTCGAAGAGTTCGAAACACTCTTTCTGCTTCGTGTGGATGAGCACTACCTGTATCTCGTTGTCGCCAGGGCGTAATCCTCCATCGAGTGCTACGCAATCAGCCCACAGCGCCAGTTCTGCCTTGGGGATGTGGCGCTCCAGCATTCGCTCGAAGTTCACTGTTAGATTAAACAGAACCTTGTCGACGTAGTCAGCGTCGACAAGGATAACGTTTTCTTTCCATTTTTCCCTATTCTGCCATTCTTGTGTCATAGGGTACAAAGGTACAAATAATACAGCTAATCTCCAAATTTTTTTGAATGATTAATTGTACCAAACTGATGAATCTCCACGAGTGTAGAAACGGTCTTCATCGTTGTAGACATTGTCTAGCTCATACGACTCTTCATCGTGCATTTTCTGGGTTTTCATAGGCTTAACTTGTTGAAGTAATATAGCTATATTTTTGTTATTCGTTGCAAATATATCGATTTTTCTTTAAAAATGCAACTTTTTCATATTAAAAAGTATTAAATTGTAATTTCGCCAGAACCGAAGCAACGATGATGCTGTTCGTCATAAAGTACGCAAAATTGACCAGGAGCCACTCCGTGGATGGGTGTTTGGGAGTGGATAGCATAAGTGCCGTTGCCCAAATCTTCCAGCTTGGCTTGGTGAAATTCAGGGGTGTGTCGAATCTTGAATGTCACGCTGAAGGTGTTTCCTGTAGAAAGTTGATTCAAAGGTAGGGTGAGGGCGTGGAAATCCTTGATGGTGAAATCGTTCTTGTAAGCGGTCTGGGGATCGTATCCCTTGCTGACATATAGGATGTTGGCAGCAACGTCTTTCTTGACTACAAACCAAGGACCACCGCCAAAGCCCAGTCCATGGCGCTGACCGATGGTGTGGAACCACAGTCCCTTGTGCTGACCGATTTTCTTGTTGGTTTCCAGTTCTATCACGTCACCTGGCTGTTCGCCCAGGAAGCGCCGGATGTAGTCGTTGTAGTTGATTTTGCCCAAGAAACAGATGCCCTGTGAGTCTTTTCGCTTGGCATTTACCAAGTGTTCGCGCTCAGCTATCTCGCGCACTTCTTCTTTCATCATGTGGCCAATAGGGAAAAGGGCCTTTCGTAATTGCCAGTCGTAAATCTGTGCCAAAAAGTCAGTCTGGTCCTTTACTGGGTCCGGGCTGGTGCAAAGCCATACCCTTTCTGTCTCCTCCTGTTGAGAGGGAGTATTTGTGGCCTCCCCTAAACGGGGGTGGTTGGAGGGTTCTCTCTCCGTCTGAGCATAATGGCCTGTGGCAATGAGGTCGTAGTCATGGCCTCGTTTTTCGTCAAATGCTCCGAACTTGATGAGCCGGTTGCACATAACGTCGGGGTTTGGGGTCAGTCCTGCGCGTACCTTATTAATAGTATATGTGGTTACTTGATTCCAGTACTCCTGATGGCAGTCTATAACCTCCAACTTGCAACCGTATTTGTGGCTGACGGCAGTAGCCATCTCTAAATCTTCTTCCATCGAGCAGTCCCATTCGTCTTTCTCGTCAGGACCTATCTTAATATAGAAACAATCAGGCTTTAAGCCCTGTCGCACCAATTCATACAGTACCACAGAACTGTCAACTCCGCCAGAGAGTAATACGGCAATTCGCTTGTCATTCAGATTCATGCTGCAAAATTACTTAAATAATATTAAATACACAAATAAATCCATTGTTATTTCAAAAAGAGTACATATCTTTGCGATATCAAATTGATATCATTTTAAAAATACGACTTTATGAAAGAAACTAAATTCAACGGAACGGTACTGAACGGCTTCATCATGCTGTTTGTTACATTGGCACTTTTCATTGCCGCTGTCGTGGGCATTGTCTTTGCAGTTATCGACTTGGATGCCTCAGATGGGGCCTGTGGCGGATGGCTGCTTGGCGGTAGTATCCTGCTTTTGATTATCGACATTATCTGCATGTGCAGCTTCCTGCAGTTGGAACCCAATGAGGCGCGTGTGATTACATGGTTCGGAAAGTATAGCGGAACCTTTGTCGAAACCGGATTCTACTGGATTAACCCCTTCTATGGAACGAAGAAAGTAAGTCTGCGTGCCCGCAATCTGGATGCAGAACCCATTAAGGTGAACGACAAGACGGGTAACCCCATCATGATAGGTCTGGTGCTGGTTTGGAAACTGAAAGACACCTATAAAGCATTGTTTGAGGTTGATACCCAGACAATGGCAGCTAATCCCAATACAGTAGGCAGCGACACCAAGGGATTGATGAATGCCTTGGAGCGATTCGTCCGTGTGCAGGGCGATGCAGCTCTTCGTCAGGTGGCTGGTCAGTATGCATACGATAATGATAATAATGAGCCGACACTGCGTTCGAATGCCGATGAAATCAACGAGCAGTTGGAGCAGAAACTCGACGAGCGTCTGGCTTTGGCAGGTATTGAGGTTGTTGAGGCTCGTATCAACTACTTGGCCTATGCCCCTGAGATTGCTGCCGTTATGTTGCGCCGTCAGCAGGCTGATGCCATCATCCAAGCTCGCGAAAAAATTGTGGAAGGTGCCGTTTCGATGGTGAAGATGGCACTCAACAAGCTCTCCGACGAGAATATTGTAGAGCTCGATGACGACAAGAAAGCTGCTATGGTGAGCAACCTGCTCGTGGTACTCTGTGGCGATGATAATGCACAGCCCGTAGTGAACACAGGAACACTGAACCATTAATCAATGGCTAAGAAAGAAAGCAAGAGCTTTATCCTTCGTGTTGATGCTGACACCATGAATGCGATAGAGGCTTGGGCTGCGGATGAGTTCCGCAGCACCAACGGCCAGTTGCAGTGGATCATCACCGAGGCGTTGCGTAAGGCCAAGCGTCTGCCAAAAAAGAAGAAAGATAATGGAACAGGAGAAATTTGATATTAAGAAAGTAAAAGTACACCGTACGCCCGAGGGTACCATCTTTGAGACGACTGCCCTCGTTATCTTGCTGAGTGCATGGATTGTGTCGATAGCCACGCAAAAACTGGCTACTACTGACGAATGGTTTGGCCTTGGCGTTTTTTCCATAGTCACCATCGTTAGCCTATTGTGCGCCTACTCACCGAGTCATATTAATCTTTTTTGCATTCAATTGCGAAATATCCGTCAGGTCGAACTATCGATTCGCATGGTGCGTATTCTTGCTGTTGGATTGGCTTTGATGAGCTTTATAATAGCTGCTTTCAGTCCTGACTCGCCCCTGACGAAAGTTTTTTGTATAGGTGTTGTGGCAGTGATTGGCGTCATTGGTTTTGTATTTATTTACCTCATCCAGAAGACAGAATGAAAAAACGATTCTTAACTTTAGCTTTAGCCTGCATTGGTATTACTGCCTCTGCACAGAACATCAGTGGCACATGGAACGGTGAATTGGATGCGGGCATGATGAAGCTGGCATTTGTGTTGCATGTTGACAATGATAGTACCTGTCGGTTGGACAGTCCTGACCAAGGAGCCAAGGATATAGCAGGACAGGTAGCCTTTATTTCTACAGACTCGATACTCGTTAAGATGCCTAAATTAGTGGCATTGTATGGTGGGCGATTGGTGGATGGCGAGTTGCGAGGAACGTTTGTGCAGGGGTTGACTGCGCTACCACTGACGCTGAAACAAGGCTCATTGGTTCGCCGTCGTCCACAAACTCCCCAACCACCATATCCATACGAAACAGAAGAAGTGACATTTACCAACGATAAGGCGGGAGCCACACTCGCGGGAACACTCACCATTCCAGCCGATGCCAAATGTGTACTCCTGATGGTGACGGGCAGTGGTGCGCAGAACCGAGATGAAGAGGTGTTCGAACATAAACCCTTCGCAGTAATAGCCGACAGGTTGGCTCGTGCGGGCATTGCCACCCTACGTTATGACGACAGGGCGACGGGCAAATCTATTGGTGGTATGGATGCCAACGTTACCACTAAAGACTTTGCCGAAGATGCTGCAGCGGGTATCGAGTGGCTCCGTTCATCCAAACGATTCAAGAAGGTGGGCATCCTGGGTCATAGCGAAGGTGGCTCGATAGCCTTTATGTTGGGCGCACAGAAAAAAGTAGATTTCATTGTCTCACTGGCAGGTCCTGCAGTGACGGGTGATAGTATTCTGCTGGTACAGAACAAATTGCTAGGAGGTGATGCTGCTAAGGATCTCACCATAGAGAAACTGCGTGAGATGCCGCAAATCAAACAAAGTCCTTGGATTCAGTGGTTCATCGACTACGACCCTCAGAACGATATCGCTAAAATCAAATGCCCTGTAATGGCTTTGAATGGCAGTAAAGACTGTCAGGTTGTCGCCAGTCAGAGTGTACCCGCCCTGCGTCGCACTCTGCCCAAAAACAAGCAAAACCTTATCAAACAGTATGATGGTCTAAACCACTTGTTCCAACACTGCCAGACGGGTCTGCCCACAGAATACGGCACCATAGAAGAAACCTTCTCTGAAGAAGTCATCAGAGATATCATAACATGGATAAAACAACTCAAATAATACAAACTATTATGATAGAACTAAAGAACGAACAGTTGACCATTCGTGTCGCTGAGAAAGGAGCCGAACTCCAGAGTGTGAAAGACAGTGAGGGTAGGGAATATATGTGGCAGGCAGGCGCTGAGTGGCCTCGCCATTCACCTGTTTTGTTTCCGCTGGTTTGCAGTGCTAACGACAATACCTATCGTGTGGATGGTAAAGAATATCACTTGCCACGTCATGGTTTTGCCCGTGACAGTGAGTTTACTTTAGTCTCTCAATCACCAGAGAAAGTAACTTTTGCCCTTCATGATAATGAAGAGACACTGAAGGTGTATCCTTATCATTTCAATCTCGCCATTACTTATCGTCTGGAGGGCAACAGAATACATGTCATCTGGCATGTAGAGAATACCGATGCCCGGGAGATCCATTTCCAGATTGGTGGGCATCCTGCCTTTAATGTACCAGGAGGAAAACTGCAGGGAATTATCAAACTTGACAACGAGGAACCGATGGACGCGCTGAGGAGCTACGCTGACGGTAGTCATGATATGGTGGAGGTTCCTTTGGAGGCAGATATGGGTATCTTGGAGATATCGAACAATTTCTTCCGTAACGACAGTGTGAAGATTCATAAGAGCCAGACCCGTAGGGCCATGTTGATGGACACCGATGGCGAGCCTGCTGTGACTGTTGATTATAAGACACCCGTTTGTGCCTTCTGGAGTCCTTATGACAAACAGGCTCCTTTCGTGTGCATCGAACCTTGGTATGGTATTGGTGACCCCCGTGGTTTCAATGGCGAGTTTAAGGACAAGCCTCTAATGAACCATCTCCAGCCAGGAGCTTCCTTTATGTCAAGATATACAATAACAATTAAATAAGAAAGATAAACAATGAAGAAACTTCTTTTATTATGCGTCGGTCTGTTGCTGACACTCACCATTCAGGCACAGGATATGAAGGGACGCATTTATTTCAACGGTAATATGAGTGTTACCCATCTGCTTGGTGAGAAAGATAACGAGACGCCGGAGCAACGCGAGCAGCGTGTGACAGTGATGAATGAAATCTTCACCATGACAGTGACCATCGAGTTTATCAATAGCCACGACATGCGTATGAAGATGAAAATCATCATGGATAAAGAGCGTGCCAAGGAACTGGGCGTCAGCTGGGCCAATCGCAAGATGTGGCAGGCCGACTTGGTATTCAAGACTAAGTTCTACAATTATAAGTCACGCTATACTGCCAATGACGGCATCATCAAGATTGAGGACAATGGTTCGAAAATGATTCTCAGTGAGGATGGTGAACTTCTGTCGGTGGATGACAGTGATATGAAGGCAACACTTAAGAGAATAAGGTAAGGCTAATACGCCTCACGATACTTATTCTCATCCTTGTCCTCAAGCATTGAGAGGTAAGACTGGTAGCGGCTCTGAGCAATGTAGTGATCTTCCACTGCTTTCAGAACCGCACAACCAGGTTCATGGGTGTGGGTGCAATCGGAGAAACGGCATTGCTTGGAAAACTCAAAAATCTCCTTGAAATAGCTGGTCAATTCCTCTTTCTCCATATCAAACGTGCCGAACCCCTTGATGCCAGGAGTGTCAATAAGCCAGCTCTTGACTGTTGAAAGTTGAACGTCAGGAGTTGAAAGAGGTATCATCTCAGAGAAGGTGGTGGTGTGCATACCCGTCTGATGGGCTTCACTGATATCTGCTACTCTTTGATTGGCATGTGGCACCAATCGGTTAATGAGGGTCGACTTACCAACACCGCTATTGCCGCTAAGCAGCGTAATCTTACCTTCCAATTTTTCTCTCAGTGCCTCTACACCGTCGCCTTCAGTAGCAGAAATGGCATGGCACTCATAGCCGATAGTCTCGTAGAGTTGTATCATCATCTCCTGATAGTGGTGCTCGTCTTCATTTAGTAAGTCTGACTTGTTAAACACGAGAACAACAGGGATACGATAAGCCTCAGCAGAAGCAAGGAAACGATCAATGAAGGTGGTGGAGGTTTCTGGTTTTACCACAGTCACCACCAACAGTGCTTGGTCAACATTGGCAGCCAGAATATGGCTTTGCTTTGATAGGTTGATACTCTTGCGGATGATGTAGTTACGACGGTCTTCGATTTCTGTAATCCACGCCCCCTCCTGACCTCCCCCTGATGAAGGGGAAGAAATCACCACCCTGTCGCCAACAGCCACAGGGTTAGTAGAGCGTATTCCCTTGATGCGGAAATTCCCCTTTACCTTACAATCGACAGTTGATCCATCGTCCGTCAGGACGGTGTACCAACTGCCAGTATTCTTAATAACGAGACCTTTCACTCTTCACTTTTCACTTTTCACTAGCGAAGCGCTTAGACGGTCATAATTTCTTTGTTCTTAGCCTCCATCAAGTCATCAAGTTTCTTGATGAATTTGTCGTGAAGCTTCTGCAACTCCTGCTCGGCATCTTTCTCGTTGTCCTCAGAAAGACCGTCCTTGATGGCTTTCTTCAGTTTATCCTTGATGTCGGCACGAACATTGCGAACTTCGACTTTTGCTTTCTCTGCAATCTTGTTGCACTGCTTCACCAGTTCACGACGGCGCTCTTCTGTAGGCTGGGGAATACCCAAACGGATAATCTCACCATTGTTTTCGGGAGTAATGCCTACGTCCGAGTCCATGATAGCCTTCTCAATGTCGCGAATCTGCTTTTTGTCCCAAGGCTTGATGGCAATGGTACGAGCATCAGGGGTTGAGATGTTGGCAACTTGGTTCAAAGGCACCTTCGAACCATAGGATTCTACACGCACGCCATCCAGAATGGCTACGTTGGCACGGCCTGCACGAACGCGACTCAGTTCCTCTTCAAGGAACATTGCAGCCATCTCCATGCGTTCTTCTGCCGAAGCTAAGGTCTGTTTTACGTCTATCATATTAATAAATGTATTAGTATCTATGTGCAAAATTACAAAAAAAATCGCATTTCCAAAAAAAGATGGAGTAAAAATGCGACGTTTGTATATTTTTATTATATTTGCAATCGAATATCAATTATTATGCTTATGAAAAAAACTGTATTCCTTATTCCATTCCTGTTGTATGCACTGATAGGTGGTGCTCAGGATTTTAAATCTGAAGTGGTTTTGGTGAATGTGCCAAATTTTAATGGCAAGACGTTGGCAAAGGCTCCTGTAAGTAAAAGCAAGACGGTGCAGTTGGTGCGTACCAAATTCTCAAAGCCCCTGGATAGCTACACCTCGCTGGCACTGCCTTCGCTCAAGTTGGGAAACATCATCGGACATCCCACGTTGGGTTGGGACGATACCGATTTCAAGGTGCCTGAGGGTGTACCTGCTGAATATGACAGCGAGTGGGTGCTCAACGACGTGTTTACTGATGGCGACTTTCCAGTGGCTATCTATGGCAGAAAACCAAGTAGTGAGAAACTGCCTTGGGGCGAGACGGAGCAGGATATCTCCTGTCGCGGTCGAGAGCCTCATCTTATTATGTTGCTTGACCCTGCCAGAGAAGTGAAAAAGGTATATAACACACGCGAACTGACTTTCCCTCCTAATGAGCGTAATAGACAAGAAGTTCAATGGGCTGTAGTGAAGGATGGTGTGCTGTATTTCATGGAAACGAATAGGGTGGCACCCGACAAGAACTCTATGGGGCATTACTTGGTGGCTGTGGACATCAATACCGATCAGACACTATGGATGAGTAAGCCTCGCACAGCAAATTCTAGCAATTTCCTGATTGTTGACAATTCCATTATCTGCGGTCAGGGCGGTTCTGGCATTCCCGACTATATTTATGTATTGAACCGCTATACAGGTGTTAGAACGCACGAATACTGGATTCCTTCGGCAGCCAGTTGGTTTTCAATCGGTGAAGACGGACAACTGTACGTAGCACTCTACGACAAGCATATGGCATTTAAAATTGCAAAATAGAGAGCTGGGCTTTCCTGCTTATAGTAAGGATAAAAAAAAGACTCAGGGTTTTCGGTTCCCTGAGTCTTTTTGATGTGTTTAGAAGAATAGCATGCGCTCTATCCAATAGATGAGAATACCGCAGAGATAGCCAACAAAGGCAATCCACGTTATGCGTTTCAGATACCAGCCGAAGGTGATCTTCTCGAGCCCCATGACAACAACACCTGCAGCAGAACCAATTATCAGCATCGAACCACCAACACCAGCGCAGTATGCCAGCAATTGCCAGAAGATGCCGTCCACGGCCATCGGACCAGCCTCGGCAACAGGATACATTCCCATACAGCCTGCTACCAATGGAACGTTATCTACGATACTTGACAAGACACCGATAATGCCGTTAATGAGATAATAATTGCCTGAGAAAGCTTCGTTGAGTCCCTCGCCCATCGCTGTCAGAACACCAATCTCCTGCAGTACGGCAACAGCCATCAGGATACCAAGGAAGAACATGATGGTCGAAAGGTCGATTTTCGACATAATATCACTAACACGTTTCGCCATCGTATCATCCTCATCTGTGTTATAGTGGAAAATCTCAGTGGTTGTCCATAGAATGCCCAGAACCAGCAGGATGCCCATAAATGGTGGCAGGTGAGTCAGCGTCTTGAAGATAGGGACAAAGACCAAACCGCCAACACCCAACCAGAAAATAATTTCACGTTGAATCTTGGTAAACTGGCTTGCTGTTGATTTTGGCAGGTTCTGCTCTTTGTCGAATTTGCCCTTCAGATGCATGCTGATGATGCCGGCAGGGATAATCATAGAGACCAGCGATGGGATGAAAATCTCAGTGATGACACCTTGAGTAGTAATGACACCCTTAATCCACAGCATGATGGTGGTTACGTCGCCGATAGGGGAGAATGCTCCGCCTGAATTGGCTGAAATAATGATGAGGGCAGCATAGAGCAGTCGCTCTTCACGGCTTTGTACCAGTTTGCGCAGCACCATAATCATCACGATAGACGTGGTAAGGTTGTCGAGGATAGCCGACAGAAAGAAGGTCATAAATGCCACGCGCCACATCAGCTTGCGCTTTGAACGTGTCTTCAATGCATCGCGCACAAAGTTGAAACCGCCATTCGAGTCAACAATCTCGACGATAGTCATGGCACCCATTAGGAAAAACAAAGTGCCTGCAGCATCACCTAAGTGGTGTTCAATGACCTCGGAGATGTGGTGAACCACGTCACCGCTTACAGCTGGGTAGAACGATGTCGGATTCAGCATCAGCAGTGTCCAGCATACTACACACATGAGCAAGGCGATAGCAGCCTTGTTGACTCTTGTCAAACTTTCGAGGGCAATGCACATATAGCCAATCACGAAAGATACAACAATTAGGATAGATAAAGTTGTCATTATATAATTGCTTTAAATTTGTTTTTATTACTTTCGGTCTATTCGAAAATCTTAAAGGCATAACCCTGTTCCATGAGCCATTCGATGGCCTGGGGCAGGGCCGTATGTAGTTTGTCGATACTTTTCAGCGAGTCGTGGAAGGTGATGATGCTGCCATTGCGGGCATAGCGCTTCACATTATTAAGAACGTCTTCGGCAGTGAGCCACTTGGAATAGTCGCGAGTGACGAGATCCCACATGACAATACGATATTTGCGGCCTAGCCAAGCATATTGACTCAGGCGCATCCATCCGTGAGGAGGACGTACTAGATTGGTGTGCAGATAAGCATTAGCTTTCTCTACATTGTAACTGTAGTCATGGATTGTATGACGGAATCCGCTGATATGGTTATGGGTGTGATTGCCAATGCGGTGGCCCTCATCGACCACCCGCTGATATAACTCAGGATATTTACGTACATTATCGCCAACCATAAAGAAAGTGGCTTTAATGCCGTAGTGTCTCAACGTTTCGAGAATGAATGGCGTGGCTTCGGGAATGGGACCGTCGTCGAAGGTCAGATAAACAGCCTTCTCGTGACGATCCATTCGCCATGTTGCTCTGGGATATAACCAGCGCAGCCATATTGCCGGTTGCTCGATAAACACCTTTTGTTATTTATTATTTGACAATTTACTCAGAACCACCTAAACGACCACCCATTGCCTCGAAGGCATCAAGCATCTTGTTGAGCACAGCACCTTTCTTCTCACCCCATTGGTCGTCAATGGTTGTACCCAATTGGAGGAGTTGGTTGAGAATATAGATGTGCATGTAACAACTGTCTTCTGACATAGAGAACTGCTGGCCATTGAGGTTGCAGTACCAAGCCACGTATTGAGAAGAATTAGCCCATAACTGGTTAATCAACTTCATGGCTTCCTGCTTGTTGCCCATAGCAGCCCATGCACGGGCCATATCTAGTGAACCGGAACTATAGTTGTGAGGAATATTGTAGGCAGGCAGAACTTTCTCGCAGTATTTCAGTACTTCTGTTGCCTTCTTATCGTTTCCTTCACTTACTAACTGTATGGCCAGACGTGCCATGATACGACGGTGAGTATAGCACATGCGCATCACCGTCTCGTCGAGATAGACGCCCTTAGTATTGGCACCTCCGAATTTGAAACGGTGCATGACATTTTCGTAAGTACGCTTGCTGTCGAAATTCTTAGCTCCCTCCTGATTGGTGGTGAATGGTGTGATGCGATAAGCTAATCCCTCGGTAATAGTGTTGTCGCCAAGGTTGATGTAGTTTTCGTCACCTACAGAAACTGCCACATAGATGGGACGTTCCCAATTGCACTGTGCCAGCATCTCAAGAATCATCAAGTCACCTTTATAGAGCGCAGTCTTGCCTTTCAGCGAGATAGTCATACGGTCGGGGATAGAGTCGGTGGCCATCATCATACCGCTCTTGCGGACGGCTTCCTTGTCGATAGTCATATAGATGACATCGGTAGGGATAACATGCAGATCGGACGACTTCGAACGTACCCAGTATTTCAGGATGTTCTTCAATTCAAAGGGATCGTCGCCGAACTGTTTCTTGGCCTCTTCGGGATGTTCTTTGTAGAGATCGAGTACTGCCTGCTTCATGTCGGTATCAATGGGTACGTACTCGTTAGTGCCAGCACAATACTCAATACGTTTCCATGAGATGGGTACTGAGGGAGAGTCGTAGGCAGGACGGCACATCTGGTCGATATACCAGTCTGTCTGCAGATACGACAGGTTGCAGACGCGGGCATCGGTACGTACACCTTCTACGTCTTGATTATACCAAAGAGGGAAGGTGTCGTTATCACCATTGGTGAAAATGATGGGGTTACCTTCGTCCTGAAGAGACATCAGATAGTTCTGACCGAAATCCCGACAGGTATAGCGGCCAGAGCGATCATGGTCATCCCATGTCTGAGAAGCCATCTGAATGGGAACGAATAGTGTAGCAATGGCAACGACGGCGGCAATAGCTAACTGACCATTCTTCAGTTTGCGGTTGATGAGGTCGATAATGGCGGCAACTCCCATGCCACACCAAATAGCGAATGCATAGAATGAACCGGCATAGGCATAGTCACGTTCACGAGGCTGCATAGGCGTCTGGTTTAGATAAATGACAATGGCCAGACCTGTCATAAAGAAGAGGAAGAAGACAATCCAGAACTGTCGGATGCCGATAGGCTCAATCTCCGTTTGCTCCTTACCATCCACAATGACGCGGCGTTTGCGAACGTACCAAGACTGCCAAAACAGTCCAATGAGTCCTAATAGTAACGGCAGACAATAGAAGACATTATGTCCCTTGTTGTTCTTCAACTCATCAGGCAGAGTACTCTGGTCTCCCAAGCGCATGTTGTCTAACCAGTCGAAGCCACTGAGCCAGTTGCCGTGCTCTAGTTCGCCATTACCTTGTAAGTCGTTTTGACGTCCGGCAAAGTTCCACATGAAGTAACGCCAGTACATGAAGTTACATTGGTAGGAAAGGAAGAAACGGATGTTTTCCAATTGACTAGGAACTTTGACATTAATTATTTCGCCGCATCGGTCATACGATTCTTCATGTCCGTCGATGCTACCACCCATCCAACTTTCATAGGCTGCACGATGGGCAGAACTATACATGCGGGGGAAGAACATGTTCTGGGCATATTTGTATTCGTCTTTATTACGCAGGATAAAGTATTCATCTTTCTCATCAGCTGAAGCCTTTTCCTTACGTTGCCAAACAGGGGCTCCTTCCTTCATGACAGGACGACAGTATTCACCATCTTTCTCCAAGGCTACCTGTGAGGTATAGGCCTGTCCATAGAACAATGGGCGTTGTCCATACTGTTCACGACCTAAATATTCACCTAAGGTAAAGATGTCCTCTGGTGAGTTTTGGTCCATCGGTGGATTGGCGGCTGAACGGATGACAATAAGTGCATAACTGCTGTAGCCAATCATCAGCATCAACATGCAGAGCAACGATGTGTTCTTGATACGAGCGGTCACCAGCAGTTCCTTCTTTTGACGGTACTGCAGTACGAACCACAGAACTGCTAGGACTACGATACCGATGATGACAGCCGACCAACCATGTCCGTAGAAGGGAATACCCAACATGGCGACAGACAAGAGGAATGCAATATTCTGACGCTTCAGGCTGACGTCACGATGGGTCTCATATATAGCCCAGATAGTGATACCTATCAATAGGAAGATATAGACAATCTCACCCGTGTTGAAAGGACAACCGAGTACATTAACAAACAGGAGCTCGAACCAACCTCCCACTTGAACAATGCCAGGAACGACGCCATAGAGCACTGCTGCCAAAATGACAATGGAGATGCCCAGTGCTATCAGGGAACCATAGAGGTCCTTGCGCGGAAGACTCTGAGGAAATTTGCGATAGTAGTACACCAGGACGATGGCAGGCAGACATAGCAGATTGAGCAGATGGACGCCGATGCTGAGGCCTGTCATATACATAATGAGTACAAGCCAACGGTCGCTGTGAGGCTCATCAGCATGGTCTTCCCATTTCAGAATAAGCCAGAATACCACTGCCGTAAAGGCGGACGAATAAGCATATACCTCGCCTTCGACAGCCGAGAACCAGAAGGTGTCGCTAAAGGTGTAAATGAGTGCGCCCACCATAGCAGAACCCTCAATGGCTATCAGTTTCCACAATGAAAGTTCGCTCCAATCTTTGATAAGTAGCCTTCGCACCAAATGTGAGATGGTCCAGAACAGAAACAAAATGGTGGCTGCCGAAAGCAGTGCACTCATGATATTCACCATCCGTGCAACCTGTGAAGGGTCGCTGGCGAACTGGGAGAACAGATTTGCTGTTAGCATGAAGAATGGTGCACCAGGTGGGTGACCGATTTCCAATTTATAACCTGTAGAGATAAATTCGGGACAGTCCCAGAAAGAGGCTGTAGGCTCAATTGTAGAACAATACACAAAGGCGGCAATCAGAAAACTGATCCATCCCATAATATTGTCTACCAGTCTAAATTGTTTCATCCTATTAATTGTGTAATTTGAATTCTAATCTGCAAAGATACAATATTTACGTTGAACATTATACATTGGACAATGAACATTATCCTTTTTTAACCAATAAGCAGGTTTGCACCATATATCAGGATGACATAGCGAAGAAATTTGCCAAGGCTAATACTGATAATGGAAATGAGAATATTAGCACGCATCAGTCCAAGTGCAATGGTAATAGCACTGCCCAATACGGGTAAGAAGGCGAAGAATCCCATCCAGGCACCATATCCACCCATAAACTTGACTGCCTTGTCGAGTTTCTCCTTGCTGACGTGCAAGTATCTCTCAATCCATTCTATTCTTCCCATGCGTCCTACGAAAAAGTTGAACATACTACCCAGCACATTGCCGATGGTGCCATAGACAATGAGTCCCCATGGGTCGAGTCCGGCAGCCATGAGTCCCATCATGACCGCTTCGCTGGAGAAAGGGAAGAAGGAGCCGGCAATGAAGGCTGTAATCAACATCCCCCAATACCCGTAGCTAATCAGAATTGAAGTGATGACATCCATATATTATAGGCAGTGAATAGCAGAATAAATACCGTAGCGGCAATGAACGTCAGGTTAGATAGTTTTGAATTGGTCAACGCAAAGAAATGCGCTACCAGCGGTGCAGTATTGATGATGCCCAGTCGTATGAGATGGTCATAGTGCTGGGGTTGGAGCAGGATGAGGAAGAAGACCGCAATATCCATTCTGATAAACAGACCGTAAATCTTGCGAATACGAAACTTGTCAAGATAGCTTGTGCTCCAGAAATGCAATGCTCCCACTATTGCCATAACAACAAGGAAGATGAAAGTGACCATTTGGTTGATGGTGAGTATAGACATATCAAATGGCATGTGCAAATTGAACAGTGGTGAGAAATGGTCAATAAAGGGCGTCAGATTGTTCGAGAAAAACCCCCAACTCAATAATAATACATAAGGTGTAGCGACGCCAAAGAGCGATGCAAAGAAGGTGCGCCAGGACAATGACTGGAGATTGGTGAGCATCAGCAGCCAGAAAAATGGAATAAAAAAGAACAAATGAACCCAAGCGAGTGTTGCCAGTCCCAAGGAAAGGAATCCATAGTAGGTGGTGCCTGGAGAATTTGTATCTTGGTATGTGAAGAATAGAATCAGATAGGCTGTTATGAACAACAGTTGACTAATGCCTCCGACAACTGATGGAAACAGGAAACATGCCATGCATGAGAGTACCAGGAATGAACATGATACCATGCGAGAGTAGATGCGGATGAGGGCATTGGTGTTGTTGAGTATGAGCATGGCAAATGCAGAGAGTGCAAAACAGCCAAACTGTAGCCATAAGTTGCTGTTAATGAGCCCGCACGCCACCCAGCAAATACAGGCATACACTATCACGAGAGGTAGTGTAAGCCTGCTTTCTGAAACCTTGTTTTGTAATCGTTTCTTCAAGGTAGGATGCTTTTAGAGGTCGGCACCAATGTCACGACGGAAATATTTATCGGTGAATTGTATTTTCTGAGCCTCTTCAAAAGACTTTTGCAGGGCTTCTGCTTTGTCCTTACCATAAGAAGAGACAGCAATGACTCGTCCGCCATTGGTAACAATCTGTCCGTCTTTCAAGGCTGTGCCACTATGGAAAACGATGCTGCCCTCAACATTCTCGATACCACTGATGGGGTAGCCTTTCTTGTATTCCTGGGGATAACCGCCGCTGACCAGCATGACACAAACAGCAGCCCTTTCGTCGAATTCAATAGAGCGTTGATCCAGATTGCCCTCGGCAACACCCTCGAAGAGATCGACAATGTCACTCTTCAGACGGAGCATAACACTCTCTGTTTCAGGGTCGCCCATACGGCAGTTGTATTCTATCACCATCGGTTCGCCTTTTACGTTGATGAGTCCAAAGAAGATAAAGCCTTTGTAGAGGATGCCTTCTGCTTTTAGTCCTTCGACGGTAGGACGGATGATGCGGTCTTCTACCTTTTGCATCCACTCCTTTGTGGCAAAGGGAACAGGGGTGACAGAGCCCATACCGCCCGTGTTCAGACCAGTATCGTGCTCACCGATACGCTTATAGTCTTTTGCTTCAGGCAAGATTTTATAATGGTCGCCATCGGTCAGTACGAATACTGAGCACTCGATGCCGCTCAAGAATTCCTCGATGACGACTCGTGATGAGGCATTGCCAAACATACCACCCAGCATCTCCTGCAATTCTTGTTTGGCCTCTTCAAGGCTGGGGAGAATCAAAACACCCTTACCCGCACAAAGTCCATCGGCTTTGAGCACATAGGGAGGCTGAAGTGTTTCTAAGAAGGCTAACCCTTCTTGCACGTGTTCACCGTCGAATGTCTCGTAACGGGCAGTCGGAATTTGGTGACGCTGCATGAAAGCCTTGGCAAAATCCTTCGAACCTTCCAAAACGGCTCCTGCTTTTGTTGGCCCAATAACAGGAATGCCTTTTGTGCGCTCGTCGGCTTTCAGATTGTCATAGATGCCTTTAACTAATGGGTCTTCAGGACCAACTACCACCATATTGATCTGCTTATCGGCACAAAACTGCTTGATGGCTTCAAAATCGTCTGCTTTTATGGCTACGTTTTCACCGCAGTTGTCAGTTCCAGCATTGCCTGGTGCAATAAACAGTTTCTCACACTTCTCACTCTGAGCAATTTTCCATGCGAGGGCATGCTCACGTCCGCCACTGCCTAACAATAATATCTTCATTGATGTCATTATTTTAAATTTGTCTGCAAAGGTAATGTAAAAATATGAAACTAACAAACCTAATCCTTAGTTTTCTGCACTCGTTTCGAGTGATTGATGGCTTTGGCAGGGCACACGAGGGTGCACAATAGGCAGCCCACGCATTTTCTGTTTAGTTTTTAAAGTTTTCCCTGTTCGCCCAGATAGGAGTCTTTGAACCCGAGGAAGTAGAGCACACCGTCCAGTCCAATGGTGTTGATGCTCTGTTTTGCATTAGCCACTACACGGGGTTTGGCATGGAATGCTATACCCAAGCCTGCCTCACTTATCATTGGCAGATCGTTAGCACCGTCGCCCACTGCAATGGTTTGGGCAAGGTTTACTTTCTCCACTTGGGCAATGAGTTTCAGGAGTTCAGCCTTGCGGTGCCCATCAACTATCTCGCCAACGTAACGACCAGTCAATTTCCCGTCATCGTCAATTTCCAGCTCGTTAGCATAGACATAATCAATACCATAGCGGCGTTGCAGGTATTCTCCAAAATAAGTGAAACCACCTGATAGGATGGCAATCTTATAGCCGCAGGTCTTGAGAATGCTCATCAGACGGTCGACACCTTCTGTGATAGGCAGGTTATCGGCTATTTCCTGCATTACACTGACGTCGAGTCCCTTCAGAAGGGCTACTCGGCGTGTAAAACTTTCCTTGAAGTCTATCTCGCCACGCATGGCACTCTCTGTGATGGCACGCACTTCGGCACCTACTCCGTTTCGCTCGGCCAATTCGTCAATACATTCGGTTTGTATCAGTGTAGAGTCCATGTCGAAACAGATGAGACGGCGCATACGACGGAACATATCGTCACGCTGGAATGAGAAGTCGATTCCCATTTCCGCTGAAAGTTTCATAAGTTTCGATTGCATATCCTGCCTGTCTATAGGTTCGCCACGCAGGGAGAACTGTATGCAGGCACGGGTGTGCTTGTCAAGTTGCTTGATGCTCTTCCTACCAGTCAAGCGGAGTATAGAGTCAATGTTCAGACCTTGATCGGCAATAATGCGTGTGGCAGCCGCTATCTGGCGGGCTTCCAACTGTCGCCCCATCACCATGAGGATATATCGGTTCTTGCCCTGATGCCCAACCCAGTCTTCGTATTCGTTGTCGCTGATAGGCGAGAAGCCGATGTTTACACCCAGTTCAGTGGCCTTGAATAGCAATTCCTTCATCGCCAGTCCAGAATTCATCTCGTCCATGCGGATGAGAATACCCAAGGAGAGGGTAGAGTGGATGTCGGCCTGACCGATATCTAATATCTGGGCATCGTATTTTGCCAAGATGCTCATAATACTGGCGGTAAGTCCCGGGCGATCCTGTCCTGTAATGCGGACGAGTATTTGTTCTTCTTTCATAACTCTCAACAATCAACTATTTCAGGTAGTCTTCAAAATATTGCGTGATACGTTCGTGCAGATGGACACTGGCATGCCCCCTCATATTGTGAGACTCACCAGGATAAACAAAGAAATCAGGTTGTGTGCCTGCCTCAATACATGCTTTTAGAAACGAGAGACAATGCTGTGGAACAACGGTGTTGTCATTGTAACCAGTGATAATCTGGAGTTTGCCTTTCAAGTTCTTAGCTTTGTCAATTAGACTAATCTTGGCATAACCCTCTGGATTGGCTTGAGGGGTGTCCATATAGCGTTCGCCATACATTACTTCATACCATTTCCAGTCGATGACGGGACCACCGGCAACACCCACTTTGAAAACATCGGGATATGTCGTCATAAGAGAAATCGTCATGAATCCGCCGAACGACCAACCATGTACTCCCAATCGGTTCATATCTACATAAGGGAGGGTACGCAGATAATCGACGCCCTTCATCTGGTCTTGCATCTCTATTTGCCCCAATTGGCGGAAAGTGGCCTGCTCAAAGTCGCGTCCACGGTTTTCAGAGCCGCGATTGTCGAGGATAAAGACGATATACCCTTTTTGTGCCATATAGGTCTCCCACGACCTACTGGACCAGTGCCAGCCAGCTTCTACATTGTGGGCATGCGGACCGCCATAAACATAAATGACGGTAGGATATTTCTTGTTGCTATCGAAATTGAAAGGCTTCACCATCCTATAATATAGGTCGGTAACACCGTCGGCAGCTTTGATAGATCCACATTCAAAGATGGGTTGTTCATAGTCTTTCCATGGGTCGGAAGACGTCAGAAGGCGAGTAGTTTTACTAGATGATGTATTGATGAGGTCAATAACGCGTGGAATTGTGGGGCTGTTCCATTTGTCGAGGATGTATAATCCCGACCCAGAGAGTTGTCCATGGTGTATACCATCAGCACTAACCAGTTCTTTAACCTTGCTGTCAGTTACGCTGATGCTGTAAAGCCAGCGGTGCAGGGGATGATATTTGTTAGCAGCGATGATGACCTGTTTCTGCTTGGTGTTGAATCCCAGCACTTCCTGTACCACCCAGGGTCCGCTGGTGAGTTGTTTCAGCAGTTTACCAGCCTTATTATATAAATAAAGGTGGTTGTATCCGTCACGCTGACTCTGCATGATGAACTTGTCGGCATCCCAAGGCAGGAACTCAATAGGATGGAGAGGCTCAACGTATTTGTCGCTCGTTTCCTGATATAGTTCAGCGATGCGCTCACCAGTTTTGGAATCGTAACTGACTAACCGACAGTCATTTTGGTCGCGGTTAAGCTCAAAGATATAGACCGTCTTGGCATCAGGGCTCCATGCAATGTTTGTTAAGTATGGAACGGCAGTGGCAACAGAATCGCCACTTATACTACCAGTGGGCGTCTTGAGATAGATAGTGCGGTTTGACGCCAAGTCGTAGATACCGATGGTGACGCAATGGGTTGTCTCACCTGCCATAGGGTATTTGTCGGGTTCATAGGAAGCACTACGGGTATCAATGTCAACTTGCGGATAGTCGGTAACCATGCTTTGGTCCATGCGATAGAATGCCAGTTTCTGTCCGTCAGGGCTCCAGAAAGTTCCTTTCTCAATGCCGAACTCGTTTCTGTGCACGGCAGAACCATACACCACATTGCGTGAACCGTCGGTGGTCAGTTGGTGCTCGTTGTTGTCAGCATCTCGGACAAACAGTTGGCTATCCTTGACATAGGCTACTGCCTTTGATTGTTTGTTCCAGTCGCTGTTGTTCTCTCCTTCGCAGTTCTGAGTCCATGTGATTTGCTTTGTTTCCCAATTGTAGAGAACTCTCTGCCTGCTGTTTTCAAGTAAAACGAGCGGTTGCTGCGGATAGGGATATTCAGCAGAGTAGGCAGAATGCCATCCTTCACCGAGGTCTTTTAGTAAGAATACGGATTGCTGGTTGCCTTTTTGGTCAACCAAGCCTCCCTCTTCTGCTTCCAAATACATAAGCTGGTCACCCCACCATGAGAACCACTTGTTTTCTGGCTGTAGGTTGCGGAAATTAGTGCCTCCATAGTTGAGATCTTCCAGCGTGAAGAGTTTTTTCTCCTGTGCAGTCATAGGCAGATAGGGTAGGGAGAATAGAACTGTAAGAACTAGAAGAGGAATAATAGATTTAATCTTCGTCATGGTCAAATCTCCTCTTGCCTTTGTCGAAATTGCGCCCCTTCTTAAATGGCTTTCTAGAATCTCTTGAATCTCTGGAATTTCTAGTATCTCTGGGAAATTTAGATTCTCTAGAGCCTCTAGGTTCTCTAGGTTCTCTAGGTGCTCTTGATTCTCTTGACTTCTTCTCAAGTGATCGGAATTTGAAGTTGCGGATATCTGCCTCTTCGTTTTCTTCCTGTTCGTCAAGGTGCTTCTTGAATTCACGATTTTGCTTGAAACGGCGCTTTTCGGCCATTTGACGTTTCTCTTCTTCCGATTTTACCGTACCGCCTTCTTCGCGGAAACTACGCATCTTTCCATCGAACAGTTGATATTTACGGAATTCGCATTCCAGACTTCCGTTGAAGAGCGGAATTTTGATAGAAGGCTTAAGACCAATCTGGTCGAAACACTCTTCGCGATAGCTTAGTATCCAGGCATCATTGCCAGTAAATTGGTGTTTCAAACGCTCGCCAATCATCTTATAAGTCCCAAGCAGGTCCGGAGTTGAGATACGTTCTCCATAGGGCGGATTTGTTACCATGATGCAACGCTCCTTGGGTTGAACGAAATCTTTGAAGTCGCGTTCGTCCACCGTGATGTCGTTCGTCAGTCCTGCTGCACGTACATTGAGGCGGGCAGTGTTGACAGCTTTGATATCCACGTCATAACCATAGATGTGGTGATTGAACTCACGTTCCTGCGAGTCGTCATTGTAAATGGTATCAAACAAGTCGCGGTCGAAATCCTTCCATTTCTCGAAGGCAAATTCCTTGCGGAAAATACCAGGAGCCATATTGCGGGCAATCAGTGCAGCCTCTATCAGCAGTGTGCCACTGCCACACATTGGATCAACGAAATCAGTCTCTCCCTGCCATCCGGTCATCAGAATCATGCCAGCCGCAAGTACCTCGTTCAGAGGGGCTTCCACTGATTCTTGTCTATATCCTCGACGGTGCAGTGACTCGCCGCTGGAATCCAAGGAAAGCGTGCATTTGTCTTCAGCAATATGGATGTTAAGTCGGATGTCGGGATTAGTCACGGAAATATTAGGGCGCTTACCCGTTTTCTCTCTAAACTGGTCAACAATAGCATCCTTCACTTTGTATGCCACAAACTTCGAATGACGGAATTCTTCAGAGAAAACCACTGAGTCGACAGCAAATGTGGTGTTGAGGTCTAAGTACTGTGTCCAGTCAACAGCCTTAACGCCCTCGTAGACATCGTCAGCTGACAGAGCCTTGAAATGCTTGATGGGTTTAAGGATACGAATAGCAGTATGCAACTGGAAATTGGCGCGATACATCATCTCTTTGTCACCAGTGAAGGACACCATACGGCGTCCTATTTGTACGTTCTCAGCACCCAGTTGCGTCAATTCTTTCGCCAAAACAGGCTCAAGGCCCATAAAGGTCTTGGCGATGAGTTCAAAATTTTGTATCATGATGTCTATATATAAATATGGTGCAAAGATAGTGTAAAGTAAGTAAAACACCAAATAAATTGCTTTTTTTTTCATTATTCAGAATCTTTTATGTAATTTTGTCGCCAAACAAAGGCTGGATATGTTTTCAATGACACATATACTATTATTCAATTTCAGTTCCTTGACAAGAATAGATGTCTTGTTATGGGTAGTTGGTGTTCCTACTGTCATAGCCTTTGTGATAGCCCTTTACCTTCAAATCCGGCAGCATAGTCGCTTGAAGACGGAACTGGATCAGTTGAACAGCATCAAGCGCTATAACATCGAATACGAATTGGTGCTGAAAGCCATGCGACTGTCTATCTGGCATCTTGATGTGGTTGAGCGCACAGTGACTTTTGAGAGCGATTATCGCGACGAGATGAATAATTATGTGCCCGATGGTGAGACTTCTATTGATACACTTTTCGGTTGCTTGGTACCAGAAGACCTGGAACGGGTAAGGGAAGCCATGCTGGGATTGATGGAAGGCAAATATGAAGACTACCATCAACAGTATCGTTTACAGACGCCCCAAACACAGAACACCTATTGGGAAGAGACTTTTGCAACAGTCGATAAGCGCGATATGGAGGGGAAACCGCTCTCAATAGTAGGAACTACTATGCGAATCGACGAGCGCAAGGCTATTGAGCAGGCTTTAATAGAAGCTCGTAATCAGGCAGAGGAGAGTGATAGGCTGAAGACGGCTTTCCTTGCTAATATGACTCATGAAGTTCGTACCCCGCTGAATGCCATTGTGGGTTTCAGTGATATTCTCCCGATGGCTCAGAGTGATGAGGAACGTAATGAACTCATCAAACTCATAAAACAGAATAATGCCCATTTGCTTCGCCTCTTCGACGATATGATGAATATGTCCAGGTTGGAGTCCGGCAATGCAGGAAGTATTGTTAAGGAGGACTTTGAACTGGCGTCTTTGTTTAGCGAACTTGTAGAGAAATATCAGGCTCCATGTATGGAGAAAAACCTTGAGTTGTCTATTGAAGATTCGGCTTCTGGTGATATGGTGCATACCGATCGTGGGCGTCTGCGTGAGATTCTGAACCAATACCTGAATAATGCGTTGAAGTTTACTTCGGCAGGTAGCATCAGTCTTGGCTATGAGAAACAGCTTTCAACTGTTAGGATATGGGTAAGAGACACGGGTAAGGGTATTCCTGCCGACAAGTGCAACGATCACCTCTTCGAACGGTTCGTTAAGGTCGATGATTTTGTAGCAGGAACAGGATTGGGATTGAGTATTTGTCGCAGTCTTGCAGAGTCGTTGGATGGTAGGGTAGGTGTTGATTCTGTTTTCGGGGAAGGTTCTACTTTCTGGGTTGAGATTTCTCTTTGAAAGTATTCTGATGAATAGAAAGACTAGGTTAAACATATTGTTGTTGATGTTGTTGATGTGTCTGTCAGTACAGGCACAGGTGCTCATCTCGGGTGTTATCACTGATGCCGAGACCAAGACGTCCATCCCTTCTGTGACAGTATCCTATAAGGGTCATAGGATTGCCGTTGCCTCAGGGCTCAATGGTCGCTATGTGATTCAGAAGAATGTAGGCTGGCCGTTGACGTTCAGTGCTGTGGGTTATGTGTCTCAGACGATAATGGTTGACGACCGAACCTCGCCTCAGGTTGACATCCAGTTACAGCCTGACACGAAACAGTTGCGTAATGTCACCATCCGTTCGAAACGCCAGCGATATAGCCGTAAAGGCAATCCTGCTGTGGAACTGATGCGCAAGGTGATAGAGCACAAGCGACTTACCAACCTTACTAATAAGGATTACTATCAGTATGTCAAATATCAGAAACTGACGCTGGCAGGCAATGATATCACCCCAGAGAAACTGCAGAACTCTATATTTCGTAAGAAAAAATGGATACTTGATCAGATAGAGGCCTGCCCCTTTAACAACAAACTTATCCTACCTATCTCTGTTGACGAGACTGTTACAAGGAAACTCTATCGTCGTCATCCGCACGACGAGAAAAACGTAATAATAGGTCAGAACTCAACAGGTGTGGGTGATTTGTTCCAAACGGGGGATATCATGAGTATCATGATGAAGGATGTCTTTACAGATGTAAATATCTATGACGATCAGGTGCGATTGTTGCGGCGCCCCTTTACGTCGCCTATAGGTCGAGGGGCTATTGGTTTCTACCGCTTTTATATAGAGGATACTGTCCAGATAGCCCGCGACAGTTGTATCCATTTGCATTTCCTGCCCAATAATATGCAGGATTTCGGCTTCCGTGGTGATATTTATATCCTTAAGGATTCAAGCTATCAAGTGAAGCGTTGCGACTTGTCCATTCCTCGTCAGAGTGACGTCAACTTTGTCGAAACACTGCGCGTCGTGCAGGAATTTTCGCAGTTGCCAACAGGCGAGTGGGTACTGACAGTAGATGATATGGTGGTCGAGATTCAAATTGCGAGTTTCCTTCAGCGAGCTATTGTGGTGCGCAACACCCGCTTGGGCGACTATGCCTTCGATCCTTTGCCCGATCCTTTGTTCAAGGGCAAACGTGATGTTGTCGAAGCAGATGCTTATTCCCATAGCGACTTATTCTGGAATCAGTATCGGCAGGTTCAACTCACAAAGAGCGAAGCACAGATGAAGGATTTCGTCAAGGGCTTCGAGAATATGAAGGGCTTCAAATACGTTATGCTGGGCTTGAAGGCACTAATAGAGAACTATGTAGAGACGGGCAAACCGTCGAAGGTGGATATCGGTCCTATCAACACCATTATCTCTACTAACTATATCGATGGGTTGCGCACTCGTCTGAGTGCTCAGACAACAGCCAATCTGAACCCTCATTGGTTCCTGAAGGGCTATGTGGCAAGGGGTTGGAAGTCGCATAAGAATTACTATAGTGGTGAACTCACCTATTCGTTCAATGCCAAGGACTATACACCGCGAGAATTTCCCCAGCGCACCATTACGTTCTCGTCAACGTATGATGTAATGTCTCCTTCCGACAAGTTCTTGACTACCGATAAGGATAATGTATTTACAGCCCTCAAGTGGAGCAAGGTAGATGCCATGATGTTCTATAATCGTCAACAACTCACCTTCGTTCGTGAAGAACAGACGGGCATTAAGACTACCTTTAGTATGAAAACCGAAGAGAACGAGGCTTGTGGCGGACTCCGTTTCACCCCCCTCTCTGCGCTCAATTCAGAATTGGCACCTCTCAACGCTAAAATCCGCACTACTGAGCTACATGCTGAAGTGGAGTTTAGTCCTGGCGCTCTTTATATCAACACCAAACAGCGCCGTCGTAAGGTCAATCCTGAGGCTCCCGTCATCCGCATAGGTCACACTATTGGTATGAAGGGCTTCTTGGGCGGTGACTACAATTATCATTATAGCGAAGTGAGCCTTACCCAACGTTTATGGTTGAATAGCTGGGGCAAGGTGGATGTTTATGTCAAAGGTGGTGTCCAGTGGTCGAAAGTGCCATTCCCCTTATTGTGTATGCCAGAAGCCAACCTGTCAGTCAATCTCCATAAGAATACCTTC
>JAEEGF012114178.1_pt1 | contig 30043 bp, 18 predicted proteins | sample 9134171 | NCBI WGS metagenome assembly JAEEGF01 (sample SAMN16246542, study PRJNA631951) | gut metagenome | biome: gut microbiome; feature: rumen; material: AP-attached | host: Bos | place: Iran: Karaj | collected 2018-10 | reverse complement strand
CTATGTCAGCGCTGTCCTCCTTAACTGCCACCATATCCCTGTGGCCCTGAAGGATCACAGGCTCTTTATCCTCATATCCGGCTGTTCCGGGAGCCTTGATGATAACGTTGAGTTCCTTATCCTGAGTAACCTCAAGGTTTCTTTCTTTTGCAAAAGAAACAAGGTAATCGCTTATCTGCTGAAGATTATATGAGCCGTGAGGAATGCTGCACAGCTTTTCAAAAAAAGTAAATACTTCCTGTGGCTGTAAATTTTCAAGTGCCATAATTTCGCCTCCGTCTTGTGAAATTTCAAATAAAAAAGGAATCTGAATTTTGATCTTCAGACTCCTTAATTTTACTATCAAAAAACTATTTGTTCAATATAAGTTTCCGATATTATTATGCGATCTTCTCTTTTGCAAGCTCTGCAAGTGTCTTGAATCCATCAGGATCGTTAACTGCGAGCTCAGCGAGCATCTTACGGTTGATGTCAACACCTGCAAGCTTGAGGCCGTGCATCATGTTGCTGTATGAAAGGCCGTTGATCCTTGCTGCTGCGTTGATACGTGTGATCCAGAGAGATCTCATATCCCTCTTTCTCTGCTTACGTCCTGCAAATGCTGATGTAAGAGCTCTCATTACAGACTGCTTGGCAACTCTGTACTGCTTGGATCTTGCTCCTCTGTAGCCCTTTGCAAGCTTTAATACTCTATTGTGCTTCTTCTTGGCATTTAATGCGCCTTTAACTCTTGCCATTTTTAAATCCTCCTAAATCAATCAAAATCTTCTGTATCTTCCCTTAATCAGTTAGCGTAAGGAAGAATCTTCTTCATTGTCTTTACATTTGTGTCGTCAACAAGTCCGGCGTGGCGAAGATTCCTCTTTCTCTTTGTGGACTTCTTGGTTAAGATGTGGCGCTTATACGCTTTGTTTCTCATGAGCTTGCCAGTGCCTGTAACCTTGAATCTCTTGGCAGCGGCTCTCTTTGTCTTCATCTTCTGCTGCATAGTTAAATCCTCCTATTTCATCCATAATCTCTTAATTTATTCCATGACATAAAAAAGGTCATAAAATCAGTTTTTCTTCTCGGTAAGGAACATGGTCATGCTGCGTCCCTCAACCTTGGGCTGTTTCTCAACAACAGCTATGTCGGACAGCTCAGCGGCAAAGTCGGTAAGAATATGAACGCTGGCTCCCATGTGGGCCATCTCACGTCCCCTGAAACGGAGTGTGATCTTAACCCTGTTGCCCTTCTCCAGGAACTTCCTGGCGGCATTGACCTTGGTGTTGAGGTCGTTGGTGTCGATGTTGGGAGAAAGTCTGATCTCCTTGATCTCGACTGTCTTCTGTTTCTTCCTGGCCTCTTTTTCCTTGCGGAGCTGCTCATACTTGAACTTGCCGTAGTCAACAACCCTGCAGACAGGCGGCTTGGCTGTGGGAGCGATCATTACAAGATCCACGCCCTCGTCCTCTGCGATCTTCCTTGCGTCCTGAATGGACATTACTCCAAGCTGGTCCCCTTCAATACCGATTACACGTACTTCCTTAGCTCTGATCTGTTCGTTGATAAATAACTCGCTAATGGCTTTACCCTCCAAGAAAAATAAAAAAGTGGATACACAGATGTATCCACATAAAATCATGTTCAGAATCCCATTCCGGACTATGTGCGGGAAAAGAGATTTGAAAAGATATTAACCACAGTCGGCTGTGCCTCAGGGTGAGAGCGGATACTCTGCTTTGTTTTCAAATACTCAAATAAATTATCACAATATCAAACTAATGTCAACATATTTTTTGGTTTTTCCGGCATTTACTCGGTAGCTGCCTTTTCTTTTTTATTGACAAGGGGCCTGAAGACGGTCATCATGCCGGTCCAGGATACGATCCTTGTTACGATTATCCCCAGGAATATGCCGCAGCTGTCGATAATAACATCCCTCCTCTGAGGGGATCTGCCCGCCACAAAGGATTGGTGGTACTCGTCGAGACAGGCAAATCCCACACAGAAGATGCCTGCGGAAAAGACAAGCCACAGCCCCCTTACTCCATAGACGTATAGCGGAAATGCCACCGTCACTGCCAGCATAAAGTACTCGGTAAAATGCGCAGTCTTCCTTATAAAATGCTGACCATATCTGGACAGGTGCTCAATGTGCTGTCTGGTCCAGCCCTTCTCCAGCTTCTCATTGGCGATGGTAAGGACCTTGACCCCCACCTCGTAGCTTAGCTGGCTGCTCTCCTCGGCATCCTGAGCCGAAAGGGTAAAAATCAGACACATCATGAAAATAGCAGGCACAAATGACAGAGGTTTAAGGACAAACCTCAGGGTCTGCTTGATATATAACCATATGTATTTCATTGATAAATATTCTCCCAACATCACTAAGGAATTGTCACAAAACACCCCAAAATGCTGGGACTGTTTCTTTACAATTCCCGAACAAGAACCGCTATGCTGTAGGCAGGAAGCACAAGCTCTCCTCCACTGATGCTAACCTCATCCTCCCGGGTATTCAGCTGATATACAAGGTTCTCATATCCCGATGCGTCCTGACTCGATGCAAGGGATACAGTCACAGGTTCCTCTGAAGTGTTGAATACCACCAGCACATCTTCATAATCATCTGCACTTCTGATAAAAGCACAGATGTCATCATTTGACAAGTCCTCTATCACTCCGGTCTTCCCCCTGGCAATTACAGGGAAGGTGTTGCGGAGCCTGATCGCGGACTTGTAATAGTTATAGATTGAGTAAGGGTCTTTTTCCTGCTCCTCATATGATGGATACTTCATCTTAAAGCTGTCCATATCCTTTGGTCCCCTGCACATGCCCTCTGCGGACCTATCATCGGACCAGTACATGGGTGCCCTCTTGTTCTCATCCTTGCCGGAGCCCTTCATTCCAAGTTCCTCGCCGTAATAGATGAAGGCATTGCCGCCCATGAGAAGGTTCAGGGCTCCCGCCATTTTCACCCTGTCCTCAGCGGTCTTGCCAACATAATAGCCGCAGGACCTCGCCATGTCGTGATTGGTGTAAAATGGTGCGTCTATGGCATTTTCATGTGCCTGTGCCAAAGCGCTCTCAGTTGTCATCAGGGCTTTTCCGAATCTGGATGCAGGTGATGATCCCTTTACTGTTGCAGCTATTATACCCTCTCCGCCGGAGAAGTCAAAGTCAAAAAAACTGTCTATGCCGGAAGCATAGTATTTATGGTATGTAGCGGAATTGGTCCATGCCTCTCCCACAATGTAGGCGTCGGACTTCTGACTCTTGACAGTGTCATTAAGCCATGTAAGGAACTTGGTGTTCATCTGATCATTGCCGGTGTAATAGCTGGTCACAGCATCAAGTCTGAAGCCATCAACGCCATGATCGATCCAGAACTGCGTGATGTCTGCTATCTCTCCTTTTACCAGCTCGCTGTCCAGATTCAGGTCAGGCATTCCCGACCAGAAACGTGCTTCGTAGAACAGATCAGTATCAGGCAGCGGTTCGTAGCCTTCGCTCTTTTCAGTGGCAAATCTGTAATACTGAAGATAAGGAACAGACGTATCCGTATTACCCGAATCCTTTACTGCCTCAGGATTCTCCCTTAGATACTGCGCAGCTTCAACAAACCACGGGTGCTCTGTTGAAGTATGATTAAGTACCAGGTCTGTGATGACATTTACACCTCTGTCATGGCACTCTTTTACCAGCTCATCAAAATCCTCCATGGTGCCGTACTGCTCATCGACAGCCATGTAGTCCGTGACATCGTATTTGTGATAGGTGGGCGAAGGACATATGGGCATAAGCCAGATCTCGTTGCATCCCAGGTCAGTGTCTGTGGTGTCATCGCCGTCATTGATGTAGTCAAGCCTGCTGATGAGGCCTTTGAGGTCGCCTATTCCATCGCCGTTGCTGTCGCAGAAAGAATAGACAAATACCTCGTAGGTGGTGCGGTACTTGTCACCTATGATGTTCAGTGGCAGCTCAGTCACGGTAACGCTCTGCTTTTCCTCGGGCGCATCCTGCTCTTTTCCGGACGCATTCTGCTCTTTACCGGGCGCTTTTTGCTCAGCTAAGGAAGTTTCTGTATTATTCTCTGCATCCTTGATGCCGGCAGAATCTTTTGAAGTTTTCCCGCATCCTGATGTTGCTATCAGCATTGCTGTTAGCAACAGGGCTATCATTTTATTCTTCATTTGCCGTCTCCGATATGAGGTCCTGTTTTTCTTCTTTCAAAACGGGAATCTGCGCATCTCCTTAATAATAGCGCTCTTTCGCCATTTGCAGTGGCTTTATCCCCGGTCCATCTGGGCGTGGCGCTTTTCTTTTTCATCGTACATGTTGTCGTCCATGTGTTTCAGGAAATCATCGCTGGACTCCCTGCCCGGATCATATATGCTGTAACCCATGGAAAGTGACAGCTGATACTGTCTCTGCTCGGTTTCATTGAAAAGATCAACTTCATCTCTGAGAGCTTTGATCACCCTCTGCAGCTCTTTTTCCGTGGTTCCTTTTAGAAGAATGATGAATTCGTCCCCGGCGAACCTGGTGGCTATGGCCTTGCCTGGCTTGGCAAAGGTTATGACTCTGGCAACATCTATGAGGGCTTCATCACCAACAGAATGGCCGAAGGTATCGTTGATCTTCTTAAAGTGATCCACATCTATCATGATGCCGCCGAGATTTGCTCCCTTTGGCAGGTTCTCCAGCTGATAGTCAAGATATGCCCTGTTAAACAGGCTTGTCAGCGAGTCAATATATGAGAATTCGTTCTGCTCAGACATATAAATTGCTGTCAGTCCCACAGCCAGTGACACCCATATGAGGGATATACCATAGAAAGCTGCCTGGAGAGCACATCCCAGAACAATGGGGCCGATCATAAGGAACAGCGGGAAGAATCTCACTTTTCCGAATTTGTTCTCATACTGTTTAAGTATGTAAAAACTGAATGTCAGATAGCACGCATCCACCAGATAGTACACATAACTTAAAGGAAGTCTGTGATAAACATTCATCTCATCAAAATAATATATGATGGGCATGAAGTTGTTGATGATGGCTATTACCACCAGAATTATCGCAGGAATGAACGCATAGGTGTATATCTTTTTTACTCTCGTCATTGAATGATAGAGCTTGATATCTTCATAAAAGCACCAGGATGATATAAATATGGGATTGGCCACAAAGCAATAGGTATTACCTATAACCTGAATCGCCCTGAAAAGAGATCCTGTCTTACCGTCAGCATAGAAGACCAGGAAATCCACGACACAGGCGATCATGGTAAGTATCGTGATCACGGTAAATACCCTGAATTCCACACGATCACTTGAGTTGCGCCTGATATGGCTGCTGTAAAGAAGCGATATAAGCAGTATAAGACCTAAAAAATCTGAAGTTGCGACCGCAATTATGTTCACGTCAAACCTCCCCCCGCGGGATCAGCATCCTAATCTCAGATCAGTTTTGTCAGTTTTTTGCACGTAAATACAATAAGACATATATGAATTATTATACACCAAAAAAGCCCCCATTTCAGCAATGAGGGCTTTACTATTTTCAGGTCGATATTAAGCGGATCATTTCACCGTAAAGGACTTAACAGCTGACCAGTCTCCATTTTTTCTGGTGCCATTCACCTTATTGTATGCACGGATTCTGACATATAATGTATAGCCGCTCGAATAGCCATAATCAAATCTCACATAATTTGTGCCTAATTCCCTGTCCACTAACAATTTACTGAAGGAACTATCACTACTTATCTGCAGCTGATATCCCACAGCATTCTTAGTCACCTTATTCCACTGAACATATATGCCGTGATCATATTTAGGTGTAGTATTGCCGGAAGCGGAAAAACTCATCTTTGCAGGCTTACTGGTGCTTGAGGAACTACTGCCACCAGAACTGCTTCCACCAGAACTACTGCCATTCCCTGTTTTTTTGAAGGTACTTTTACTCCACTGATATCTGTAACATGAACCAAGATGAGCATACCCTATACTGTATCTTTTGACTTTTCCTGAAGAATACGATCCTTTTATATTGAAGACCTTACTGCCTGAAACTTTACCATTCCTGATCACAACCAGAGCTGTTTTAGTAGAGTCTGTATTCCTGGCATCTATTTTAACATCTTTGCCTATTGTTATCCTGGCATCGGTTCCCTCACACTCCAGATTATATCCTTTTCCTTTCAGGACAAGCTTTCCATTTCCTGTGATTGATAACGTATTTGTCCAAATAAGACTATTCTTTTGCTGAATGCCTCCAAATTTGCTGGTTCCCTTGGTTACGACCTTTAAATCTCCCATGTCTCTGCAAATTATCCACCATCCGGGTTTATTGAATCGGTCTATGGTAAGTGTGTTCGTCTTTTTATTGTAAGAGATCCCTTTAGCTCTGGCTCCATTAATCTTACCGCTTGATGCCTGGAAATAAACAAACCCTGCACTGCCTTGTGCATCTCCCGTTTTAATATAGATACGGCCTTGAGATAGATGAGGTTTTGTTCCGGCAGCCTGAACTTCCAACGGCTTAGACAAAGCAAATAACATAAGGATCATAACAACAGAAAAGGTCAGTGAAAACATACGACTTTTGCTTTTAATATCCATGCGAATACCTCCATTCCTCCGTGAAAGACTCGTAATCATCTAATTAATTATCTCATATTCAGGGTACCGGTGGTATAATTGCCAAAAATTGTCAATGACAATTTCTTTGAAAACCATAAAATTTTATTTCTTATAAATTTTATAAACCATTAATAGAATTTCATTTTTTAAAATGAGGGGTAAGAAAAAAAGTTCCATGGCTCTTGGTAGTGATTCACCGAGAGCCGGAACCCTTTTGTTTGCGATGATTCCTCATAATTACGATATTCTGAATTCTTTATGAGTAACATCTCTTATTTAACTTTGATAGAAAAAGAGATTGTCTTTGTTACCTTGATATGGCTCTTATCACCGGCAGCTGTTACGTTTACCGCTATGTTATATGTGCCCTTCTTTAAGCCTTTCTTGGCAGTGAGTTTGCCGGTCTGCTTATCAACAACGAAGCTGGTTTTCAAAATCTTCTTACCTTTCTTTGCTGATGAAAGTGCGTAGCTTAATTTGCCCTGTCCCTTCTTTGAAATAGTATAAATTTGCTTTTCTTTTATGCTCTGGTCTTTCTTTGCAAGCTTGGTATACGTGATGTTATACGTTCTCTTCTTGACTTTTACGCTCAGCGAATTGGTCGCTTTTTTGATTTTGAACGTTGCAGTTGCTTTTCCAGTGTATTTGCCTTTTCCTGTTATCGTAATGGTAGCTGTCCCGACTTTCTTGTTATTCTTGTAAGAAACAGTATAGTCAGTTCCAGCAATCAGTTTCTTGCCGCTAAGTTTTACGGTAAGCTTTTGGGTAATGGCCTTTCCTGTATAAGTTCTGTTTTTTACACCAGAAAATGTCGCTTTGGCAATACTTCTCTTTGTATCAGTGTCTTTGTTGGTTGGAGCAACAACTTCCTTGTCTTTATAAGTTGCTGTGACAGCAACAGCCTTTGAAGACATTTTGAAGGTCGTAGTCATTGCCGCTGCATCGGCGAAGGTCACTCCATCATTTGAAGTCCATTTATCAAACACTTTTCCATTTGCAGGCGCATCTGCGGTAATAGTTACTGTGTCACCCGGTCTGTATTCACCATCTCCTGTTCCATTATTGACTGTAACACCATATTTAATTTCCTCAAAAATGGCTTTGAGCACCACGTCGGAATTGCCCATAGTGAAGCTATTATTTATTACAGATACATTTCCTGATATAACCTGCCATTCCTTGAATCTATATCCGCTATTTGGACTGGCAGTAAGTGTTACAAGCTGCTCCTTGCATGCATTGGACACAGATGCTTTTGCTGCCCCATTTCCGTTATCTGATACCGCAATATTATAATACCTTATATCGTCCCAGCAGGCCGGAAAATTCATATCCATATTTACTTTTACGCTCGTACCTGGAGTTAGACAGCTAAATCCCCAGCCATAGAATTCTTTCCCAACAGGAGCAGTGAAAGTGCAATCTGGTAAAATATATGACGAATACCTTTTGACTTCTACAGAGGCCATGCTTCCTGTTCCGCCATTTGCATTAAAGGAAATCACACAATTTGGAATAGGAACTGCATCAGGTATTAAAATATCAAAATAATCATACCCCAACAAAGTCCCCCATACTTTCAACGTCGTTTCATTAATGCATTCAACAGTGATTCCGTAGTTATCACCCAATGATGATGGTTCAGGATCAAAACAATATCCGTCATTAGCGGTAAAAATTACGGGTTCTATCGCACCGACCACGCCGAGCTGATTGGTATCACCGCCGCTGTGAGTAGTATTAGCACCACCTGACAGTAGTAAATTATATGGTGGATTTGATGCGGTAAAAGATTTTGATTCAGATGAGAAAAGAACCTTTGATAGATCAAGCCTTAATGCCGGGCGGATACTGAATTTAGAATTTGTTGTACCTCCATAACTGCATACTTCACCAGTGCTTCCGTCAATACACGCCATACCGTATCCTGTCCCTTTTGAACGGAGCCACCAGTAATTGCCACTTGTCGCGCCGCTTGCCTGACTACACTTTCTCACACTATTGCCCCCAGGCAGGTTAGCGGATTCACTTGTACTAAGGAGATAGATTTTTGTTCCCAAAAGATCAACATCGTATAAATCAGTTTCAGCTATAAGATTTAACACACCTGCAAAAGGACCATCTTCGTATGTTAATCCATCCAGATATTTTTTTACTTTTGAATCCGTATATTCAGAAGAGGTACCGTAATCAGAGGCATCTAAAGGCTCTGCGGCAAGTAATGTAACAGTTGCATCAACGGCTTTTGAGTTATCCGCAATGATATACCATTCATAACCGTTAAACTTCACTTTCTTGGCATTAAGCTCTTCAATACTGTCAGTGTCCTTGGGAATATATCCAGCGTAATCCCCACCGTCTGCCCTTGCTGTTATCACCGCTCCAGGCATCAACCCAAGCGCAATAGCGAATATCGCCATAGTGTATAACAACAGTTTAATCGTCTGACACACAGATAGCTTCCCAACTAATTTTTCCATCTCTTCTTCCCCCCTTTTTCTCATTTTAATCTTCTCCGTACTAAAGCTTTGAATTTCTAGTGCGATGATATTTGATTGAAATATAGGCATCATGTTCCTTTCCCTACATTTCAATGGAAACCTCTACCACTGTATGTATTATAGCATATGAAACAACATGATATTGAAAACAAATAGGGAAGAATATCTGACAGAAAAAGCTCCCAAAGGGAACATATTATCTCCGCATCTATTTTGGAGTTGGAAGCAGCAACGATATTCAGGAGAGAGAATCAAAACTCTTAGCTGGAAATAAGAATTATCAAAGAAGGCCGGTCGTTTGATCGTTCTTCTTCATAAAACCTAATGAGATTTAGTTAAACTTATCATTTGTGAAGTCCGTTTTTTATAGATGCATTATTTTTATGGTCAATGGGTTTTCCGCATATCAAAAAAAATCCTTTACATTTATCCATGGCTATGATAATATATCCCTTGTCGATTCGTAAGAGTCGTTCCAAAGGGGAATCATACAATGGCTAGTATCACGGTCTCCAAAACCGTTCATGCGGGTTCGAATCCTGCTTCCCCTGCTCAGATTAAAAGAGGCTCAAATCCTTAAAGCACAAGGGTTTGAGCCATTTTTATTCCTTATTCCGACTGATGCTTTGAGTCATTTCAGGCCAATTTGTGGTAGTTCAGAACGGCTGAATAAGGGTCAAATAAGGGTCAAAATATTTGTAACTATTAACCTGGGCTGTACTTCACACAATTATTTATTAGATTCATGATCAATATAGTTATGGACCGTAGTAAACTCCGACACAGGCTCAAAACCATACTTCTCAATTATCTGCCTTGCGATCATGTGTCTGTTCGCATCAGCAAACTCATGGTCATCTCTCTTTTAGCATTAAAGTATTAAAAACCATGTAGCATTTTATCGATTCATGTTATTCGTCAAATTTATACAGCTCAAGTTTATCAACCGCAGCTTGTATAAGCTTAAAATGCTTATCATTAGTCCAAACAGGAACATCATTCTTTTTAGCAATATATGAAATCAAAGCATCCTGATAAGGAACAGTCAGACCACTTTTTCTTGTGTATATAGGAATCTTCCAAATTCATTCCAGTCTTCATTGCCAATATTAAGACAATCATAAGCGGATAGGTCTTCTTCCAATGCTTGTAGCTCTTTCTCTGATAACGCACCGAGCAACAGCTCAGATATCACCACCCCGCTGATGGTTATATCTTCATTCTGGAAGACCTCGATCATTTTGTCTGAAGGTCTTTTCATGTAATCTATCAAGACGTTTGTATCTGCCAGTATTCTCAAATCATGCTCTCCATTCTAGAATTTCTGATAACATCCTCATCAAAATCATATTTTCCAGCCATATCTCTGATTTTCTTCTTTCTTTCAGCTTCGTTAGTAGAATTAGTGGAGGTTTTAATCTTATCCATGATTTTTATGATCAGCTTAATATCGTCATCAGACAATAAATCTATTCTTTTATATGCTTCTTTTTGTAAATCCATCTTAGATAACATAGTGAAACTCCTTTCTGTGGAATTAATTATATCTTAATGAATCTTTTCATACAATACGATTATGGGCTTACCAAGCACCCTTACTAATGTGAAATTACTGTCCAGTAACTTTTTTGATTTGAATATTGTAATTCCGAAATCATCTTCACGCCTGTATAAACTTGTACGTAACATCTTTCCTGTTCGTAGCCTTCTTCAGCTTCTTAACAAGTGTATTATACTGTGACTTGTTCTTGGCATAAATCTTAAACACAGCTTTTTTGTTGACGTTCTTGAAGGCACCTGTGCTGACAGTCTTTATAGCACCTGCGTTCTTGATGATAATCGTCTTTGCATTGCTGCAGCCATAAAAGGCACTTGCACCAATCTGAGTTACATTTGCTCCGATGGTCACCTTCTTGAGAGTCTTTGACTTCTTATCAGCATTCTTTGCTATAGATGTTACCTTGAACTTGGTCTTTTTGTAAGTGACCGTAGCCGGAATCGTTGTGGTCGAAGGAGCCTTGGCAAGGCTTGTTACCTGCACCGTATTCTTGGAAAGGACTCGATATATGCCACCAGTGCTGTGCGAACATATCTGGCATTATCCTCAAATAACTTTCAAGTATAATCTGTCATCGCTTTTTCTGCTACTATTCCTATTCTTGCAATATAGGCAGCGTGTTTAAGGGGCACTACTCTGCCTATATTATATTTTTCTTAATAATAGCAGTTCACTTTAAACATGGATTTCTGCCTATATTGCACATTTAATGATAATGGCAGTGTATTTATTCAATTTTACCCTTCATAACTCTGCCTATATTACAAAATTCAAAATATAGGCAGAAACGTTACCCGTATTTCCACTGCCACTATTCAAGAATGCTTGATTTAAGCAGAATTCTATACTGTATTTCCACTGCCTAAATCCATCAACTTCTATATATTGGCAGTGCTTCGTCTTTTTAACTGGAAGATATGCTCATGCATAACTAAAAAATGTGCCGTATAATAATCACCCGGAAGCTTATTGAGAGCAATCTCTTTCAGCCTGTAAAGAGTCATTGGGGACGTTACAAACTGACTCATTGTGAGTCAGTTTGTAACGTCCCCAATGACTCTCCAGAAAAATTGACAAAAAAACAATTACCAGGTAAGATCTGCCGCCTTTGTTCATGGTGACAGGCACCACTGTGTCTCCGCATCAGTCTTTTTCTTTCCAAGCTCTTCTGGTCTCTTCTCTATTACCGGAGGCTTAGGTGGATTCTTTACAGGAAGCGGGTATACGCCTGTCGTTACGAAATCATAATACTCATTTGGTGAAAGCTTGCATAATTCCAAAACATTTCTCTCGTTGTTATAGTAGTCCATGCAATCAATTGTCGAAATATCCAAGTCCTTCCAAAGCAACAATAAACTTGTTTAGATACTCCCCTGAAGTAATAGGCCATACAAATCCAAGTCTGTAAAGAATCTGTAGTGTATACTCTCTGTTCATATCAAAGACAACCCTCTTCCTATCATTACTTCCCTGATTGTAGGCCATAAGGCTTGTCATAAGTTTGACCTTCTTAGGATCTCGCTTTGCCGCATCAAAGGCCTTTTCAAAGCTTTCCATATCTACCAGCTTTATCGGAAGTCCGGCTTTACTCATTTCATTGAATATATGAGCCATCGCAATGTACTGATCTGTTATAACATGGAATACACTGCAGTTTGCAGGCGTTCTTGAAAGTTCAACCGTAGCCTTTGCTACCATGTCAATAGGCGAAAATTCATTGACTTTATCAAGATCATCAAAAGGAGCACATCCAATGGTAGCATAGGCCCTTAGTTCTCCCATTGCCGAATTGGTCTCAAAATTAGCTTGAAATTCTCCGTCACTGTATCTGGGTGCCAGATTTCCGTAACGCATTATCTTGAACTTAAGCCCCTTTTCTGCCGCTGCCTCAAAGACCGCTCTCTCGGCCAGGAACTTGGAATGAACATATTGATTGGACAAATCCTGCCCAAAATAAAGACTTTGCTCTGTGGGCTTAAAGTCTCTGTAGTTCATGTCTTCAAAGCCCATTTCGATAATACTCATAGTTGAAGTCTGAACCATCATTGCCTTGTTCTTTAAACAGAATTCAATAACATTTTTCGCGCCACCTACATTTATGTCTTCAATGATATTGTCATGAGCAAAATGCTTTACCATAGCTGCACAGTTAAAGACTGTATTGATATTCTTATCATCAAGTTGGTCAAAGGACTCTAAAACAGTAATATCTCCTTCCAAAACAAAGAGTCTTTCACCAATAATCTCTCTATAGCTCTTTTCGAAATAATAGAACATAAGGGAACTGAGCCTGTATTGTGCTGTCACTGCCCCGGAGGATCTGATAAGGCAATAGACCTTACTGTCAGTATTCTCCAAAAGCTCATGAAGAATATGCATACCCAGATAGCCCGTGGCACCTGTTACAAGTACGTTTCCAAGTTCTAAAAGTTTTCCTCCTTCAAAGCTTTCAAGCGTATTTTTCTTTAAAAGATCATGAATCTTACTGTAATCATAGTCCTCTATTTCCTTATCAGTCTCTGCCTTGCCAAGGTCTGTGTCCTCCTCAAAGAGATTTGCCAGCGCTCTCGGAGTTGGATTAGCAAACACATCCCCAAATACAATGCTGTATCCATACTTTGCAGCTTCTATTACAACCTGAGTAACCAAAAGGCTTGTGCCTCCCAGGTCAAAAAAGTTCTCGGTAGCAAGTACATTATCAAGACTAAGGAGCTTTGAGAATATTTCGCAAAAATCCTTCTCCCCCCTTGTTCTTGCCCCGTCGCCCTCTCCTCTATAGATCTCAGGCAAAGGAAGATTCTTAAGATCAAGCTTGCCGTTAGTAGTAAATGGCATTTCATCCAGCTGCATGTAAGCAGTAGGGATCATGTACTGGGTCAGGGTCTTTGAAAGATGGAGCTTAAGGTCCTTGATGTCCACTTTATTTTTATTGGTAAACCAGGCACAGAGATGCTCGATTGAATTGATTTTCTCTATCTTAACTGCCACATGCTTCATTCCATCATAGGATCCAAGGACAGTTTCAACTTCCCCAAGTTCAATTCTAAGTCCGCGAAGCTTAATCTGATTATCCTTTCTTCCTATGATCTCCATGTAACCGTTGCTGCGCCAACGTGCATAGTCTCCTGACTTATAGACCCTCTGGCCACGATATTCTATGAATTTCTCGCGGGTAAGCTCATCCAGGTTATTATAACCAAGACCAACACCCCATCCGCCGATGTAAACTTCGCCTACAACGCCTATAGGAAGCTCATTTCCGTCGGTATCGACTATATACTCTGTTACACCCGGAGTAGGTTTTCCGATGGTAATAATATCATCACCTGCAAGGTCATGTTCATTACAGGAGATAGTAATTTCTGAGGGGCCATAAATATTCATGGGATGAGGCACAAGCTTCTTAAGAGCCAGCATCAGATTCTCTGAATATTTCTCACCGCCGCAGATAACAAGTCTGCCATACTTTCTAAGAGCCTCGCAAAAAGCCTCTGAGTTTAGAAGTGTATAGATTCTTGAAGGCGTTCCGCTTATACAATCAGCCTTTGTCTCCATCATCCTTGCAGCCAAAAGACCCGCGTTATTACACTCAGTTTCATTGGCCATATAAAGAGTAATTCCATTGCTAAGTGCAAGAGAATATTCCATCACTGAAATATCAAAGGACAGTGTGGTAATGCAGCAGTAAACTGAACACTCTTTTACCAGAGTATTTACCATTTCTTTGCCGGGCATATCCGCAACATAATGAGCCATACCCTCGTGGCTGAGCATAACACCCTTAGGCCTTCCTGTAGATCCGGAGGTATAGATCATGTAAGAAATATTCTTTTTATCAATGGCCGCATGAGGCTTTGTATCATCAGTTTCCTCAAGAAGCTCATCGATATTTACAGCATTTTTGCCCTCAAATCGAGGAAGAAGCTCTGCTGTGGTAATGACAAACTGTGCATTCGAATCCTCGATAACCAGATTCACTCTCTCTGTTGGGTAAGTAGGGTCAAAGGGGATATACCCCAGTCCTGCCTTGCTTGCTCCAAAGAATGCGAACAGAGCTTTTGCGGTTCTGGGCAAAAGGATCAGTGCCTTTTCTCCAACCTTTGCGCCTCTCTTAATAAGGGCATTTGCAACCCTGTCTGTTATGCTGTCAAATTCGCCATAGGTATACTCTCCGTCTGTAGCAATAACAGCTTTTCTGTCAGGATGCTCCTTTGCATTTTTTTCCATGCCAGAAAAGAAAAATGTATCATCCGGAACCTCCTTTTCCTCTGGAACAGTATTGAAACTCCTAAGGACTTCTTTTTCCTTTTCATCCAAAAGAGATACCTGACGAAGCATAGATTCTCCATCCTCGCTAAAGCGCATGACAACAGTGCAATAGTACCTGCAGATGTTTTGGATCATATCCCGTGAGTACAATTTATCGTCATATTCTATCTCTAAAGCAGGATTGTCACCGTCATCGACGATGCGGACATCCAGAGGAAATTTCACCATTTCAGCCACGCCGTCCATGATATTTTTTAGTCCGGGTATCTTTGGTGTCTCAACAATTCCCCTTTGGTATGCGAACATTATTTCTACAGTGTATCCCCACTTATCGGCCACTTCCGCAAATGGGTAGTTCTCATGATCTATGGCCTTTTCAAAATCCGCAGCAGTTTTCTTTATGAACTCATCCACTGATCCGGAAATAAGAGATGCGCCAATCGGAAGTGTATTTACAAACATTCCATAGGTATCAGAGAAACGTACATCCGACCTTCCGGCAGAAATGGTTGAAATAAATACATTATCAGAATTGGTTAGCCTTGCAGTCACATAGTAAAAGGCAGAAAGGAAGAACGCCGCTTCAGATACTCCACTTCTCCTGCAGCCCTTATCAACCATCTCCTGACACAGCTTTACTCTGATGACTTCAGATTTCCCCCTCAAATCTGTCTTTGGAAGATCCGGAGTAATGCTCGATGGAGAGTCAAACTTCTCAAAGAGCTTTGCGAAATAGGAGTCATATTCCTTTCTGGTCTCTCCGGACAAAAGAGCCTTCTGAAAAGAAACAAAGGTTGAATAATCTGCCTCCTCTTTTGCCACAGTTTCTCCGGTCAGTGCTTTTTTTAGATCACTAAGGAAAAGATCCAGAGAATATCCGTCAAAGATCAGATGATGGAAATCAGCGTAAAGCCAGGTAGAGCCTTCAGTCTTTACAATCTCAAATCTGTAAAGCGGTCCTTTGTTAAGTTTAAATATGAAAAGGTATCCCTGCCTATACTCTTCCAGCTCCTTAGGTGTCATCTCCACAACACTTATGTCCAAAGGCTCATTGGAATTTTTAACAGTCATAACCTGACCGTCTATTGTCTCAAAATGCACATCAAGAGACGGATGCGCCTTAAGTATCTTTTCTATTGCATTTTTAAGCTTTAAGGGCGTCGCGGAATTATCAAACTCCAGCCAGGTAGGAATATTATAGGTCTTGTCATCAGGGTTTTTTAGGCACTCCATGTAAACCCCAAGCTGCGCAGCGCTCAGAGGGTATGGAGTCCATTCTTTATTGCCTGCAGCCGATAAATCAGTGGCCGCAGAAGAAGCTGATATTTGTCCTTCACCCTTCAAAAGTGCTGAAAGGATCTCATTCTCAAGGCCAAGAAGTGATAGTCCCTTGAACTTTGCATTAGGGACATTTATTCCAAAAGTCTTGTAAACAAATACCGAAAGCCTGATTACACCAATACTTGTAAGCCCCTGGAATTCAAGGGGTTCCTGGTAGTTTATTATCTCATTTCCGGTTATTCTGGAAATCTCACTCTTAAGCTTTTCCTCAAGAATGTTGTCCGCAGCTTTCACCACCATATCCTCTTTCAATTCTGAAGATACCGGCTCAGGAAGTGCTCTCTTGTTAACTTTGCCGTTCTGGTTAAGAGGAATCCTGTCAATCTGCATTATCCACTCCGGAACCATATAGGGTGGCTTTGACTTAAGAATAAAGGCCTTAAGATCCTTAACACTAATTTCTTTATCGCTTACAATGTAAGCTGCCAGAGCCTTTCCACCTTCTCCCAAATCCCTTGCATCTACGCAGGCATCCTTGATATCCGGATATTCACGGATTATGCTCTCCACCTCTGTAAGCTCGATTCTAAAGCCTCTTACCTTTACCTGACCATCATTTCGACCAAGAAAATCGATCTCTCCATTTGGCAAAAGTCTTACAATATCTCCGGTCCTATAAGCTCTCGCATAGTCAGGATCGTCACTAAAGGGATTCTTTATAAAGACTTTTTGCGTAAGCTCAGGGCGGCCCAGATATCCTCTTCCCACTCCAAGGCCTGCTATAATAAGCTCTCCCGGCACAAAAGGAGGAACTCTTTTTAATTGTTCATCTACAACATAACACTTATAATTTGACAGTGGCTTTCCGATGGGAACCCTTCTATATAGCTTATCCACCTCTTTCACAGTACTGAAAATTGAGCATTCCGTTGGACCATAGCCGTTATAAAAAGCAGTCTTATTATCCTTAAGCTCCACAGGAACCAGTTTTTCTCCTCCGGAATAAAGGTGCTTTAAGCTCTCCACCTCAGAGAGCATATAGAACTGCCTGCAAACCTGTGTGGTCATGAAGGCATGGGTAATATTCTGTCTCTTAAACAGTTCCTCCATAGCCACAAGATCCGTGCGGATTTCTTCGCTGATAATGCATACGCATGCACCTGTGGTAAGAGCCGGGTAAAGATCCATCATACAGGCATCAAAACCGAAGCTGGCATAAGCTCCAACTTTAGAATTTTCATTAAGCCCATAATACTTTCTGTGCCAGTCGCAGAAATTTGAAATATTGCCATGTTCCAGCATCACTCCCTTAGGCACGCCGGTGGTTCCGGATGTATAAAGAAGTATGAAAAGATCCTCCGGTGAAGGATGTCTCTTTAAAGGCTCAGCTTCAGGAAGAGCTGCTATATCCTTTGTAAAAAGAACTTCTCCCTTATATTCAGACACCTTTGAAAACAACTTTTCATCTGAAATAAGGAGCTTACAGCCGGAATCCTTTACCATAAAATCAAGGCGCTCATTTGGATATGTAGGATCCAAAGGCTGATAAGCAGCTCCTGCTTTAAGTACTCCAAGGGAAGCCGTTACCATAAAGCTGCTTCGTTCTATAAGGATTGATACAACGCAGTCTTTGCCAATTCCCTTTTTTGCAAGGAATCCGGCTATGCGGTCTGAAATCTCATCCACCTGCTTGTAGGTAAGCGTTTCATCGCCGAATACAACCGCTTCCCTGTCCGGGAATTTATCTGCAGTTTCCCTAAACATGGTCACAATATCTTTTCTTGGGAATGCTTCCCCGGATTCATTATTATAATCCAGTATTTCTTTTCCCCTATCTGATAAAAGACTGATATCAAGAAGAGTATCCTTTGATAAAAGCCCATTAACAGTCATTTCAAAAGCTTCTGCCAAAGCCGCTATGTATTCTTTACTGTATTTATTACTATAGTAGTCACAAGCAACGGTAATTGAACCCTTCTCTGAAAATACCTGAAACTGGATGGGTGCCTTAGCCTCATCTAAAGGAATAAGTATTTCCTTCACATTTTCGCCGCCAAGGTTTATATCCCGATGAAGCTCCCCCTGCCATACAAAGAGAACGTCAGAGGACAGATGGTAATCCCTTGCTATTTCTGCAAAGGAATAACAGTCATGAGCCATGCTGTCAACAAGCTGCGTTCCTACATTCTTTATGTATTCACAAGTATTCTGGTCTTTTCTTGTATCCACAAACACAGGGAAGGTCTTAACCAGCATGGTTACAGCCCTTTGAAGTCTTGAGTCACTCCGACCGTTATAAATTGTAGTATAAAGAGCACTGCTTTTCCCACTAAACCGTGAAAGACAAAATGCAAAAGCAGCGTTCATAAAACCATTTTCGGTTACTCCCTTATCTTTACAGAAGCTAACAATATCTGAATAGTCAAGAGAAGAAGAATAAGTAAATTTACCTGATGCAATATTTGCTTTGGTATCCTCCAGAATATCTCCCTCAGGAAGCATCTCTGAATCCGCATCACAAAGAAGCCTGTCAAAGTAGCCCTTTGCCTTTGAGTAGGTGTCACTTTCTCTAATTCGCTGTTCATCGAGAGCAGCCTCAAATCCTGTATATTTCTCTTTTTCTAAATTACTTCCCCGATATGCGCTATTGATATCATCAAATAATATTTCAATACTGCCGCCGTCATAGACAATATGATGAATGTCCAGGAAAAGATATTTAGCCTCATCAGTCAGATAGATCTTTGCCCGATATAACCTTTCAGAAAGCAGGTCACAGGCTGTCACCATATCCTCAGGAAGCTCCGGTACATTGATAATTTCAACGACAGGATGGGTCTCATCGTTTCTCTTTATCCTATATTCTCCATTTTCATCCGCAAAAATTCTGCCGTTTAAGCATGGATGCGCTAAAATAGCGGATTCTACCGCCCTCTTAAGAAGATGTTCATCTATGGATAACGGGAGCTCATAAAGTATCGGAATATTGTAAAGCAGTGTCCCCGGGTGGGATAAACTTTCAACCAAAATGCCAAGTTGGGTCTGAGTCAGAGGATAGTCCTCCTGGATATCATAGGCATTTTCTTTACTCTTAACCATAAGAACCTTTTCAAGATCTCTGATATTTGAGTTTTCCCTGATTTCATTTATGGACAAAGGTACGCCAAAAGCCTTTGATAGCAGTACATTAAGTCTGATCGCTCCCAGGGAGGATAATCCGATATCATATAGGTCCGAAGTGATTCCAAAGTCTGTAAATCCCACCACTTCTGCAACCAGATCAAAGATTTTTTTCTGGTTGTCATTTTCCGGCGGAACAATCTTTTCCTTGATTCTCTCGGGAACAGGAAGAGACCTTTTATCAAGCTTTCCATTCTGCGTCTGAGGAAATGCCTCCATCTGTACAAAAGCAGATGGGATCATATATCTGGCCAGACTCTCTGACAGGTGATTTTTAAGGGATGCTATGTCAACTAAAGCATCCGCTGTAAAATATCCGCATAGGAACGCATCGCCGTTTTCGGGTGCATATACAGTAACAACGCTCTGCTTAACTGTAGGATAAGAATTCATTACATTCTCAATCTCATCCAGTTCTATCCTAAGTCCTCTTAATTTAACCTGATTATCAATACGGCCAAAGAATTCCAGCTCTGAGTCTTTATTTAGACGAACTATGTCCCCGGTTCTGTATACTCTTTTGTCTTTAATAGTAACAAAAGCCTCGTCAGTCTTTTCCGGGAGATTAACGTATCCTCTTCCAACACCAAGACCACCTATGACCAGCTCGCCCTTAGCATAAGGTGGAAGGATATTGCCAAATCGGTCGATAACATAAGCCTTCACATTGGCAGCAGGCCTTCCTATCGTTATATTACCAGGATCCACAACCACCTTGGATATACAGCTTATGGTGGTCTCAGTAGGACCGTAGCCATTAACTATGACAGCCTCAGGGCTTGCAGAACTAAGCTTTTTAAACAATGCCGGAGGAAAAGCTTCTGCTCCAAGATCATACATCTTAACGTGCTTAAGAGCAGCAACTGTTTCCGGTATATCAAGAAGTCCGGAAAGAAATGATGGAGTTCCTGCTATCACATCCACTTTATTTTCTGATATTGTTTTAGCAAGCTTAAGAGGATTGGTTATTTCCTCTTCAGTAGCAATCACGACTGTCTTTCCGTTCAATATAGGCAGATGCGTCTCCATAATGGAAAAGTCAAAGGATAGTGAAGCCACTGAAAGACAAACGTTTCCAAGAGTTACATAATTTTTGCACTCATTATTTTTGTCATTTGCATTTACGAAATTACAAAGATTTCCATGCTCTATCATTACCCCCTTGGGCTTTCCTGTGGATCCCGAGGTGTATATGCAGTATACGAGATTATGGGGCAAAACCACCGGTTCCTCATAATCTGTATTCCCACCGGAAATAAGATCTTTTACCACAAGAGCTTCGAAACCGCCTTTTTCAAAAAGACTCTTCTTTTCTGAAATAATCTCTTTGGTAGTCAAAATAAATCGACTTCCGGAATCCTTCATACAGTAATCAATTCTGTCATTTGGATAATCAGGAAGCATTGGAAGGAATACTCCTCCAGCCTTCATGACACCGTATTCGGCAGACATCGCATCCACACATCTTGGGAGCAATATAGCTACGGTCTCCTCAAGCTTTAAGCCACGTTTCAGAAGATAAGCCGCTATAATGTCCGCTCTCCTGTCAAGCTCTTTATAGGTTAGCTTTTCATCCGCAGCTACAACAGCAATATCGTCAGCATGATTCTTTACCTGCTCCTTAAAGAGCTTATGGCAAGGTCTTAGCTCTATTTCTATATCTGTATCATTAAAACCTTCCAGAAAACTTTCTGTTTTTTCTGTACATAAAGAAATATCCCTGAGCTTTTCCTTCCTCAAAAACTCATTGCACACCTTATCGAAGGTCAAAGCAAACATAGAGATGTATTCATCGCTGTATCTGTTTCCGTTATACTCAAGCTTGTAAGTTATTCTGGAACCTAAGTAATAGACGTCAAAACTTAGCGGTCTTTGCGCCTCATCGTCCAAAACCGTGAACTCCTCTATCTTTTCTCCGCCAAAGTTTTCAATCGATGCAATTTCTCCCTGCATTGAGAACATTACTTCATCAGAAACCTCGTAAGATTCTGCAATCTCTGCAAAGGAAATAAGGCCATGGGCCAAGCTGTTTTTAAGCTGTTCTTTTACTGATGAAACAAAGCTTACAACATTTTCATCCCCTGTTATATTGCAGGCAATCGGAATAGTTTTTACGAACATTCCAAGGGTACGGAGCATTTCAGGCCCACTTCTGCCATTATTGACCGTAGTAAAAAGTATCTTCTCATCATTCGTATATTCTGACAAAATATATGCAAAAGCAGCATTGAAAAAAGCGCTTCTATTCAGGTGATTATCAAGACAGAATTTCTTCACCTCGTCAGGATTAAGCTCTGATATAACATTATAGGTTCTTGATGCCATTCCATCCTTTTGAATGTCTCCCATGGGAACAGAAACATTGCCGGAATCTGAAAGAAGTTCGCCGAAATACCTTTTATCTTCCTTCAGCTTATCTGTTGCTCTTTCTTTTTTCTCATCGAGAGCAATGTCAAAAAAGCTTTTCTCCTCTTGCACAGTTTCTTGACCCTGATATGCACGGCTAATATCATCTATAAGCGCAACTGAACTAAATCCATCAAAAAGAATATGGCAAAAATCCATAAAAAGATAAGTATTGTCCTTTGTCTTATAGATGTATATACGATAAAAACGATCCCCATCAATCGGGAAGGGCTTAATAAGGGAAGTAACATCAGGGAAAGCATCAGCTTGCCTGATTTCAATTACCGGCTTACTTTCGTCATTTCTTTTTGCTTTCCAGTATCCGTCATGATCAGCAAAAAAGGTCACAAAGATATAGGGGTGCGCAGAAAGAGCTTTATCAATAGCCTTTGAGAGCTTCTCCGGCTCAATGTTGGAAGAAAGCTTAAAATAATGAGGAATATTGTAAATTGTGGACTCCGGATTCGTTAATAATTCCGAAAGGATCTCCATTTGAATATGAGTTAACGGATATATCTTAAGATCACTCATCAGACTACCTCCTTATATCTCAATTATTGTCTGGTTAAGATTAAGAATTCTGCTATAGTTAATATCTTTTGCCAAAGCTTTAAATAAGAGTATTCCATCAGTGATGTATTTCTCCTGTTCCTCAGAACTGTATTCCATCGGGTTAAAGGGGATTCCATTATCCCTCATGGCAATGGAAATATTATCTCCACTACGTATTATCCGAACATCCATCTGAAATGGCTTTTTCCCTGCTGTGATCAGATTTAACGTCATTTCTTCAAGGGCAACTCCGGCTTTTAATGCAATTTCATCGGAAACACCATTTCCCCTGAGTTTTTCCATGGCATCCTTTGAGAGTAAAGACGCATTCTCTCTGGTGGCTTTAACTGAAACGTCATAAAGAAGTTCACTCAAGGTTTGGGGGATCAGATAAATATCAGGAAAAGCTTCAGGATCCTTTTTCTTAAGAATCTTTGCGTAAATAATAGCCACAATTACAGTTGCAATCTCCGATAAAACAAAGGAAATCCAGACCCCGCTATCAGCAAGACCTTTGACCAATAAAAGTGACATTGGAACAACCAGAATTCCCTCCACCACGGAAATGATTGTAGCTGCCGCCACCTGCTCCACAGCTGAATAGTAATACATCATCATAAATGAAAAGGCAACGCCCAGCATGCTCAGAGAAAAAAGCCTAAGGCCAAAACTTCCCTTAATAGCCAGCTCTCCTGTGATATTAAATATCCTGAAAACAATTTTAGGAAAAATACAAATCAGAATAATACAGATTGAATTAAGTCCCAGAGCAAACTTTAGGGCATATTTTGTCAGCATTCTCACTCCCCTATAATCCTTCTCGCCATATAAAACTCCGAGAATAGGAAGCATTGCTCCCTGACAGCCCGCAACAACCAAAGATAAAAGGACCAGGCAATCAAGACATACTGTATATGTCTTCATCGCCTCATCTCCGCCGTTACTGCCGAGGATCCTGTACACACACCATATCTTTACTGAAACAAGACTGTAAGCTATCGCAGCTGCCATACCTGAAGCCAAAATCTCTTTTACTCTGGTAAAAAAAGCCTTAATTCCTTCATCAAATGGGGTAAAATGAAGACTTCGGTCTTTAGCAGAAAAATATCTTATGACAATATAAAGGATTCCAGTCACATCAGAAGCAACAGTGGCTATGGCCGCCCCGGTTATGCCAAGCTTAAATACGCCTATCAATAAAAGATCAAGGAAAATATTTGCAATCTGAGAAAGGACAATGCCTTGACTGGAAATCATTGCTTTTCCGTCAGTCCTTACAAGAATGTCTGCCGATCCAAGCAGCATAAGAAAAGGTGTTCTCCACACCATGACTTTCAAGTATTCATAGGCAGGCCCGGCTATTTTTTGTTCCCCCGCTAAGAATATTGCTATCTCTTTTACAAATGGAAGCATTAAAACTAAAAAGAAAAATGCAGCTCCGAGATCAAGTGTGATAACATAGGAATAGATCCTGTTTGCTTCATCGTTTTTTCTGGATCCCAAAGCTGCTGCAATCATTGCAGAAGCTCCCACTGAAAATAAAAGTGCACAAGATCCAAGAATCTGCTCTAATGGTAAGCATACACCGACCCCGGCCATAGCGTCAGAGCTTATCATGTTGCCTACAATAAGACTATCAACGAACACTCCCATCTGTGACGCCATTGAAGCAAACAATGTGGGAACAAAAAAATCTCTGAATTTTCGAGTTACCAATGCGCTGGTCTTTGCAGGAACATTTCTAACGTCTTCCATAAACAATTCCCTATTTTCATATCACCCAATGACTCTCCAGAAAAATTGACAAAAAACAATTACCAGGTAAGATCTGCCGCCTTCACCGGCCAGGAGTTGATCCTGATGCTGGCGATCCTGCCGTCCTTGACCCTGACTACTCTGTTAGCCATCTTGGCAATCTCCACGTTATGTGTGACCATCACAACAGTAGTGAGCTTTTTGGCTATAAGGCTCTCAATGAGCATGAGCACCTCCTTACCGGTAGAAAAATCCAATGCTGCAGTGGGCTCATCTGCAAGGATCATCCTGGGATTTTTGACAATTGCCCTTGCAATGGAAACTCTCTGCTGCTGTCCTCCACTCATCATGGAGGGGTAGTTATTGGCCCTGTCCGTGAGCCCCACCATATCAATGGCCTCCACAGGATTGCCGGGATTCTTACATATCTCTGCGATGAATCGCACGTTTTCAACTGCCGTCAGGTTAGGCATAAGGTTATAGGACTGGAAGATAAAACCTATATAGTCGCGCCTGAAATCAACAAGTTCCTTCTCTGTAGGATGTGAAAAGTCTTTTCCGTCAATTGTGACCGAACCATCTGTCAGTGAATCCATACCTCCAATAATGTTGAGGAGGGTTGTCTTGCCGCAGCCGCTCTCTCCAAGGATAACCAGGAGCTCATTTTCATAGATATCAAGATCCACCCCTTTGAGAATATGCGCTACTTCCATTCCGGACGGGTAGTCCTTGGTTATACCGCGTAGGGACATTATAGCCTTCTTGTCCGTGTCAGGGGCATAGCTGTAGCCCTTCTCGTCCAGGGCCATGGCGAGAAGTCCTGCAAAGGATTTTATGAGCCACTTCTGCTCATCCGTAACCTCGCGAAATGCCCTATCAATGATCTCAATGCAGCCGATTATCTCTTTTCTTAGAATCATGGGCATACAGTAGACATTCTTCATCTCAATACCGGTAATCTCATCCTTCCCACCTGGGAATCTCTCATCACCACTCACATCAGGGAGATCAAGGGGCTCAGGTTTTTCACAGGCTGAACCTATTATTCCCCTTCCATACTCAATGGCAAATCCTGCAATATTGTTTTCTCCCACAGAAATAATGCTGAATATTTGTCCGGTGCCTTCGTTCTTGATCCAAATTGCGCCATACTTCGCCGCCATGGTGCCAAGAAGATTCTCAAGAGCGTCTGATAAGCCACTCTCTATATTGTCATCCTCAAGCATCGTCATGAGCTTCCACAGAGAAGCAACGTTATACCCGTTATCCATAGCCATAGTCCAAGAGCCTCCCGGTTCAGATTTGCCGTATCATAAATATTATAACGCAAATTAGTGCATATATATAGGCCATTCGTCAGTTCTAATGGTTACCCGATACCTGACGAATGGCCTTTTCCAGCATCGACGACTGATGACAACGCGTCATGTGGTTGTAAGATGGTGCAAATAAGTAAAGAAATGATCGAGACGCTGCACCGGTCATCTCATCCATCGATCAGTTCCGGATGCTCGATCATGGATTTCAACAGTTTCATTGAGCGTGCATAGTAGAAGCCGTCGGAGATTCTCTCATCTACAGTAAATGCCAGGTCAAGCTCCCTGGTGGTGGTAACACTCCCATCAGGATTCAAGTGACTCCTGTTCTTCTTGGAGCCCATGATTACAAAGAGGGAGTTCGTTCCCCAGTTCATCAGATGATGATATCCTATATCAAGTCCAATAGAGCCGAAATTGGTGAGTACAACAGAGCACTGGTAAGGATCGGTTGCGATCACACTCTCAGGCATCCATCCGTGTCTGTCAAGGAATCTTGCAATTGCCCCAACAACACTCTTGCCCGGAATCTTCATAATGGCATCCATAGCCTCCGTGGACTCGTCATCCTGAGTCTTGCACTGAGATATCTGCTCTTCCACCTTGCGGCTCAAGCTCTCAAGAGTATCACCATCCTCCATGTTGATCCTTGCAAGGGTCTCATCGCCGTCATCCCTGAAATCTTTCTTGACAGTAAATGCGGCGTTGATCCAGTTGCGCTGATAGAGGTTATCGTTGGTGATGAAGCGATTGAGCTGAGGTCGCTTTTGCACCAGTTTAAGAGTTGCCGCAACCACAAGTGAGAACATGGTGAGCCTGTTGTCAGGATGAGCCATGTTAAACTCTCTGATAAACTTCTCAGTCCCGGATATATCCACAGAAATCCTCATATACGCCTCGTTGTCGCATCTGTTCCTGTTCAGAAGCGGATAAATATAATGCATTGAATCGATTTTGCGGATTTTAACTCCGTCCGGCCTGTCACCCAGCTTTCTTTTTTTCAAGATTTCGTTCCCTCCATAATAAAACAATTTCGAGAATTATATACATAACTACCGCAGCCCACACATCAACGAAGGAGTGCTGCTTGACAAAACATACTGAGACACAGATCATCAATGCCCAGGCTATAATCAGAATCTTATGCCAGAGCTTGATGTCGCCTGCCGCAATCCATGCTGAGAGCACCGCAAGGGTGTATCCCACATGAAGGGAAGGACTCACACCCGTAGGTGTGTCTTTGGAATAAATAATTCCAAGTAACCAGGTACAAAGATTCTCATGCTCAAAACGATGCGGACGAAGATACTGCACCGAGGGCCATAAAATATATGTGGCAACTGCAATTATCTGCATACCGACAATGAGTTTTTGCGCATGAACAAAGCTTTTTATATCATAAAGCAAAAAGTACAACAGGGACAATACCATAAAGAAATACCAGGATACATAAAAGAGCACGAAATATTCATTAAAAGGTATATAGTCATCTATGACACTGTGCACCACGTGACATCTGCTCTCAGGGATGAAATTCTCTGTGATAACATACATAAAGAAGTATATGATCCATCCGATTAGCAACAGTAAATGCCTGTACTGATTGTCCGTAATATTTGATATTCTTAAGTATTTATAATCTACAACAGGTTTCTTCATTACTTTCGCTCGTTCAAAGGATAATATTTTCTGGAAACATTCGGATAGGGCACCACCAGATGTCTCGGCAGGCTGTACGCTATCTCTGATATGCAATCCTGAAGATACGTGCATATCCTCTCAGTTTCTTCTTTTGATTTTGCATCCGGATTAAACATGGTGGGCTTCCCAATTACAATTTTCTTAAGTCCCGGGCAGATATACATCGGGACAAAAGACACTTTTTCACCGCTCTGCCTGTAGTGATACCTGGCAACCGAGACAAAGCCGCGCTGGAACTTATGAACTATGTTGTTGTGCTCAGTATAATCCTCCGGAAAAATCACTACTGCGGCGCCTTCCTTAAGCCTGTCGGAAGATATTTGAAAGGTCTTCATTATGCGCCTGTCCCGATACACAGGTATTGTATTTGCATTGGTAAAAACGATTTCTGCCAGCGCAGGAAGCATGTATGAAAATATTCGGAAAAAAGGTCTGACAAGGAGCGGCTTTTCTGACCAAAAATCCCGGTACGCATAGTCTGCCACCCTATCCTTCTCCATCATATCTGAAATGCACCAGATGTAATGACTGCCGGGAAAATAGAGCTCAGAGGCGATGGGTCCAAAGGCCTGGGAGTGATTGCCCACAACAACTGCAGGTCCCTCAGGCAGATTCTCTGCCCCTTCTACCTGATAAACAGGCATCACCATTGATACCACTTTTCTAATAATCCTATATATAAGACGCTTCAAGGATCACCTCCACCAAGTTGAAACCTAAAACAATAGTATACCCCATTTTTAGCATATGGTCATACAAAAAATCCTCAGGCAACCATTATACACATTGGAGAACATGACAAAACATAACACTTTTTCGTGTATAATAATATATAGAACGGATAATTAAAACTTATCAAAATCATAAGCAAAAAATAACAGGGGTGTCACCTTTAATGCTAAAAACATGGTTTATAGATGCAATCAGAAATATACAGAGAAGATTTGTTTCCTGGCTCTCAATAGTGACCATAGTTCTCATTGGAACCACTCTTATTCTGGGACTTTTCTTTGCATCTTCCACTGTGGAGAAGGCAACAAGTGCTTTTGCACTGAGTCAGAACTTCAAAGACTTTGATGTATCCAGCACCATGGGAATCAGTGAGGATGATATTTCCAGGTTAAAGGACCTTGAATCAATAAATGACGCCGAGGGACAGATATCTGTTCCGGGCCTTGCAACCCTTGGAGAAAACAGTGCGGGAATAACCGTCATCTCCTCCACAGAGAGAATAAGCATCCCAACAGTCATGAAGGGCAAGATGCCCTCAGCAGATGGAGAATGCATCGTATCTTTCAGCACCATTGGGAAACTTGGGGCGAAAATTGGTGACGAGATTGAAATCAGCATCCAGGCTGAGCGCTTTGAGGACATTCTGACGCAAAAGAAATACAAAATAACCGGAATTGCATCCCACCCCGATTACATGGTCAATATCTCCACAGATTATATTGTTCTTCCCCTCTCCTCTTTTGATACCTCGGAGCTTTCTTTTGATTACTCCAATATTCTTGTGGACGCAGATATTTCTGAAGAGATCTTTAAAAAGAGCTATAAGGAAAAGAGTGCGCAGCTAAAGGAAGTCATTGAGAAAGAAACCAATTCCATACTTGAAGAGCGCAGCAAAAAGCTAAATGAAGACTTAGATGCCGAATATGACAATGCCAGAAAAAAAACAGAGGATGAACTTGCAAAGGGAAAGTCAGAGCTCGATGAGGCTCTAAAGCTCTTTAATGACACCATACAAACTGCGAAGGAGCAGCTTGAATCCGGGGAGTTAGAACTCGATACCCTGAAAGCCACAGCCAAAAAGGAGCTTGAAGAGGCACAAAAAAAGATCAAAGAAGGTGAAGCAGAATACAACACGATGGTAGCCGATGGCCAGGCTCAGCTTGAAGAAGCCGAAAAAAAAATGGAGGAGGAACTCTCCTTTAACAAATGGCGCCTCTTTGCCGGTTTTCTAGAGCTCGACAATTTAGAAAAAACACTGGCCGAGAAAGAGGAAGAATACAACCTCGGAATGGAAAAGCTCCATATAGCCCGTGAGGAACTTGAAAAGGGCTGGGAAGAATATCATAACGGCATAGATCTTTTAAATACATACCTCGGCGATGGGGGAATTGACGTTATTATTTCCACAATTGAAAGTATGGACATAGATTTTGATGAAAAAGAAAGAGTGATAAATCAACTCAATTCTGTGAGAAGCTTGACCCCTATAGAAAGAGGATATGTCATACTTGACATTATCGACAATATGCCCCATGAAATGTCGAACAGAATCAGAGATATTCTCAGCAGTTTCGGAAGCCTCTCTGACATAAGGGGCAAACTGGACCAGCTGTCTGAAGGCAAAAAGCTTCTTGATGAAAAGCAGGAAATGTACGATGAGGCGGTAGATTTTCTTGATGAAGCAAGGGCTCAGCTGGACCAGGGATGGTTCAGCCTCGAGCAGGGAAAGGCACAGCTCGCAGAAGGTGAAGCCGAGCTTGCAAGAAGAGAACCCGAAGCCCGTCAGCAGCTTGCCGATGCCAAGGCCGAATTTGAATCAAAAAAAGCTGATGCCATCTCCCAGCTCGAAGAAGCCAGGAATACTCTAAGCTCAAAAAAGCAGGAAGCTTCAGAGACCATCAAAAAGCTTGAAGATGAACTGCTTAAGGCAAAAGAGGAATATAACACCAAAAAGGAAGACGGCGAAAAAGAGATAAACGATGCCACTTCGCAGTATGAGGAGGCAGAAAAAGAGGCAACTAACAAGCTGACTGAAATCAAAAGCCAGATTGATGAAGTAAGAAATATGCCAACAGGCGCCATGGTACAGACAAGGGATGTCAATTTTCCTTTCGTCGAAACAAAATCTTACATCAAGGACATCAATGGATTTTTTAGTGACTTTACGCA
>JAEEGF010591429.1_pt1 | contig 30047 bp, 30 predicted proteins | sample 9134171 | NCBI WGS metagenome assembly JAEEGF01 (sample SAMN16246542, study PRJNA631951) | gut metagenome | biome: gut microbiome; feature: rumen; material: AP-attached | host: Bos | place: Iran: Karaj | collected 2018-10 | reverse complement strand
AGGACTTTGACGTTGCCGTGGCAACAAAGCCGCGCTGCGGCCGTCCGGCAAAGCCGTACTCCCCCACCGGCCTCCACAACTTCTCCATGTACCTTGGCAAGAACTGGTACAGCCTCACGGCCAAGCCCGGCAGGTATGACGACAACGCCCCCATTGGCGTCCTTGACGTCACCATCCTGAGCAATCTGGTTCTGGACAAGATCCTTGGAATCAAGGACCTCCGCACGGACAAGAGGATAGACTTCGTAGGCGGCATCCGCGGCCTTGGAGAACTCTCCCGCCGCGTGGATTCCGGCGAAATGAAGGTTGCCTTCGCGCTGTATCCGGTATCAATGGACCAGCTCATCCGCATTGCGGACACCGGCAACATCATGCCTCCCAAGACCACCTGGTTCGAGCCCAAGCTCCGCAGCGGCCTTGCAATCCACAGCCTCGACTAAGGGATAATCTCAAATATCTCTTTACGATCCCACCCTCGCCAGTACTTCATGGCGAGGGTTTGTATATATTTCCAGTAAGCCGGCTTGTGACCGTACTTCTCAAAGCCAAAGCGTATGTCCTTGTCTATCTGGCTTTGATAGGGTTCCTTGAGGCGTATTGTGAGTGACTTGTCCCCACTGCGGAAGCAGGCTTCCGCCCGGGGTTCCGGGGTATCGGCCACTTCAATTAGCCCATGACCAAGGGTGGCCCTGGCGCCAATCTGCAGCCCGTCGTTGAAGCAGCTCACAGGAGGAGTATTGCCAGCATAAGACACCACGGACAGGTGCTCTCCCAGCTGCTCCCGGGCATACAAACCCATCTTTACGCCAATTGTGGTGTAAATGCCAATGTGTCCGTGAATCTTGTGAGTGAGCCTAACAAGGCGCCATTCCGTGGCGCCATAGCGCAGCAGTGCCCTCAGCCCTACCACTTCTCAATGGCTTTAAGCAGAAGGAAGCCGCCCACAATCTGGATAAGGATGCCGGGCCAACCAATGCGCACATCCTGAAGTGCATGAAGAATGTTGAAGTCCAGGAAGAACTCGAAGACCATTCCCACCAGCTGATAAACCAGCACGGCCAGTGCCACTGACCAGATGGAGAACTTCATCTTGCGGGCGATGTATGCCGCCGCAATGGCAAGGGTGACGCTCTTTACCAGTATTGCAGGAAGAGATGCCACGGGAGGCATGCCGAACAGCGCGCAGTTCACAAGCGGAGACAGCACCGCCGTAAGAAGACCGACCTTCCAACCGCATTTATATGCACCTATGAGGGTAAAGAAATAAATGGGCAGGAACATAAGGCCGCCATTCGGAATAAGGTGGCACAGCTGCGGCACAGCAATATTGCCTACGATGAAAATTGCTGCAGCAATGTATGTCCTGTAGGAAGAAAAACTATACTTTTGGTGTTCCAGTGCTATTGCATTCATGTCTCCTTGGTTTTAGTAAGCAAATATAATCATAATTTGCCTTACACGCAACCCTCCTTGACGCAGGTCCCCTTCCATGCGGGTGACGTACGTCACCTAAAACCGGGGTGACGTACGTCAGAAATCGGCCCCACAGCGCGTATAGTGACGCAGGTCCCCCCAATTTTTCCGGACCTGCGTCACTATGGTGGAGAGTTCTCCGAAATTGTCGATGACGAAGTTGGCGCCGGCGGCCGTGAGGGCGGCTCTGTTGGAGTTGCCGTAGGTGACGCCACAGGTGAGGGTTCCTGCGCCAAGGCCCATCTGGATGTCTACGGGCATATCGCCCACAACAAGGGTTTCCTCCGGCTTGAAAGACAGTGCCTCGAGGGTCTTCAGAACAGGCTCCGGATTGGGTTTGGCGTGGGTTACGTCCTCTGCGGCAAGCACGTAGGAGATGTAGGTCGCGATGCCCATCTCCCGGAGGAAATCGGCAAGGGAAACCTTTCCCCTGGAAGAGGCCACGGTGAGGACGATGCCGCGGCGGTGCAGATCCCGGAGCGTCTCCAGGACCTGAGGGAAAAGGGACGGGACCATGTGCTTCTTGAGCCCGTCGAACACTTCCCGGTATATCGCCAGCCACTGCGGCATCTCTTCCTGCTTAACCTCCGGATACATCGTCACGATGCATTCCTCCAGGGGCAGGCCGATTGTGGCAATGATCTTCTCCGGCTCGCAGACGGGGTAATTCATCCGGCGCTGAGTCTCCTGGTTGGTTAGGACGATAATCTCAACGGTATCGGCCAGCGTCCCGTCAAAATCCAATATGACCAGTTTAATCATCGAGACTACCTGTCAAATAGCTGAATAGGTGCGGATATGCGCTGTATCTCCTGAAGTTCTTCGGCAGTGAAGGAAGTGTTATCCAGAGACTTGAGGTTATCCTTAAGCTGGGCCAGAGAGCTTGCGCCTATGAGAACCGATGTAACGCGCGGATCCGCCAGGAGCCAGGACAAGGACATCTGGGCCAGAGACTGACCTCTCCTTTCCGCCAATGCGTTGAGGCCGCGCAGGGCTTCCAGCAGCTGGGGCGTAAGGACTTTGGACGGAAGCGAAGTGTCGCTTTTTGTCATCCTGGAGCCTTCCGGAACGCCATTCAGATACCTGTTGGTGAGAAGCCCCTGCTGAAGGGGTGAGAAGGAGATGAAGCCCGCTCCCTGAGCCGCCGCCATATCCAAGAGGCCTTCCTTTTCAGGCATGCGGTCTATGATGTTGTACCTGTCCTGGAACAGCAGGCAGGGCGTTTTACTCTCTTTCAGATACTCATAAGCCTTGAGGGCGGCGTCGTGCGGATAGCGGGACACGCCCACATACAAGGCCTTTCCCTGACGGACGATGTCCACCAGTGCCTGAAGGGTCTCTTCCAGCGGAGTGTCCGGGTCAAACCTGTGGGTATAGAAAAGGTCCACATAGTCCAGCTTCATCCTTTTCAGGCTCTGGTCCAGGCTGGAAATAAGGTATTTGCGGGATCCCCATTCCCCATAAGGGCCGGGCCACATGAGGTAACCGGCCTTTGTGGATATGAAGAGTTCGTCACGATAGGGCTTGAAGGACGATTGGAGAAGCTTGCCGAAATTCTCTTCCGCGGCGCCCGGGATGGGGCCGTAGTTGTTGGCAAGGTCAAAATGACAGATTCCCTGATCGAAAGCGTAATGGGCTATCTCGCGGATGCGCTCCATGGGGGCGTCGGTCCCGAAGTTCTGCCAAAGACCGAGCGATACTGCAGGGATATGTACTCCGGAGGCGCCGCAGCGGCGGTACAGCATGGAGTCATATCGGCCGGGGTTTGCTGTGTACTCTGACATAGTCCTTATTTTTCCGCTTTACTCTGCAGATATGCCTTGAAGAACTTGCCCTGGGTGGTGGGAGTGAAGTCCCAGTCGCTTATGAGCATGGGTGCCCAAGAGGTGTCGAAGCACCATACAGTGAACGATATTCCTTTCTTCTCGAAGTACTTGGTGATGTGCTCTCCGTACACGTCCGTGGACATTACGGGGATGTGGGCGCCGGGTTCATCGGCAAGGCAGAAGCCAATTTCCGTGCAGATTACGGGGTATTTATCGGCCACGAATCCGAAGTCCTGCTCCCACTGCTCTTCCCACGGCTCCGAACGCTTCATGGGGTAGGGATGTGAGACGTAAGCAATATTCTCGCGGGCGATGGGCTCCGTTGCCACCGGCGTAAGGTCATAGGCCCAGTTGAATCCGGCGCAGAGGCACACGGCGTTGGGATTGTAGGTGCGAACGGTGTCGATGATCTGCTCCTGGAGTTCCTTCCACTCCGTCCAGGTGCAGTCTCCCACGCCCTCCGCGGTGACGGTGGGTTCGTTGAAGATCTCGTACAGAGCCACTGTGGGCTCGTCCTTATAGCGTTTGGCAACGGTGCGCCAGAATTTGAAGGTCTCCTCCTGGGTGGTATTGTACATGGGGAGCATGTACTTTTCCGTCTTGAGGTTGCCTATGGAATGCCAGTCCATGATCACGTACAGGCCGTGTTTCTTGGCCCATTCTATTCCCTGGTCCATGGCATTGAATGTCTCTTCCCAGCCAAGTGAGTTGAGGTTTGTGGGATGCACGGCAAAGCGCACTATGTTTGCGCCCCACGCGGCAGCCTCCTCAAAGTAGCGCTCGTTCCACTGCCCTTCGCGCACAAGCTTCACGGGGTCCGAGAAGCACAGTCCGCGGAAAACAATCTCATTTCCCTGCGGGTCAATGAATTTGTTGCCCTCCACCTTTACCCATCCGCCGCTCTTGCAGCAGGATGTGGGGAGAATAAAGGCGACGATCGCAACAACTAAAAGTGTAAGTTTGTTCAGTTTCATATACATATATTGCTTTTCGTCAAATATAGGCATTTTTCCCAAGACCTGCAATATTTGATGTGGGTCCGGAAATGACGACGGTTCCTGCGTCAAAAATCCCTCCGGGCGGGTTCGCGCGGAGGGATTGAAGATGGTTGGATACTCGTTAAGAGATATTATTCGGCGGCGTGTACCAGACGGACGGAGTAACCGTAGCTACGGTTGATGTAGTTATTCGGCTGTAGTGATTCGCCAGACTTGAAGTACACGCGATTGGCGCACATGTTGTTATGCGCCGACGACGACCAGTAGCTTCCCGACGTCCCGACTCCATCGACCGTGGAACCATCCCGGGAGCCGGCAGCCGGCAGAAACACGCAACCTTTGGCTGCAAGAGCTGTCCACTGGGCAGAGGTACACTTGGTGCCCCAATCGCTGTTGCCATTGACGGTTCCCCAAGAGGTGGCCTCGTCGCTTGCGATGGTAATGCCGTCGGGGAACAGAATCATACCATTCACATTCGTGTAGTCGGTGTTGATTGTGGCGTAGGTGTAGCGGGCATTGCCGGTGCCGTTGACGGTAGAGCCGCTGGCGCGGGTGTTGAACAGGTAAACCCACTCGTCTTTAGTCAGCGTTCTCCATCCTGTACCGATAGTGTTGCCCCAGTCGCTCTTCAGATTATCACCAATATAGTTGCCGTAGGTATCGGTACTATTCGTAACTTTAGAATTGCTGATACCGTACTGCGCGGCGCCAGTCCATGTTGTATTCGATGCGCCCACCCAGCCGAAGAGGTCCACGGTGCCGTTGGCGGAAACCTTGCCGTTGCCGTTGATTGTGTTGTTGGCCGTGGCGTTGCCGACGTAATCCCACTGGTGGGCGGCAAAGGCCCACGTCCAGTTGGCACCCAGGTCCGTAGTCGTGGCCTGCAGGTTGCCCTGTGAGAAATAAACCTGTTTGCCAGCTGCAACTGTAAACTTACCCTTCAAAGCGCCTACGGGCACGAACTTGGAGAACGGAATCTTGATGGCATTAAAGTTATTGTCTGCAGATAAATCTGTGCCTAAGACCTTGGAAAAACTGTATGTCTTGCTGGTTGAATTATCAACCAAATACAACGTGAGGGTTCTGCCGGCATATATATTCGATAACACCTGCCCGCAAAAAGCCAGACCATCCGTATTGGCAATGCCACGTATCCTTCCATTGGAACTAGTATAACCCCCAAAATAGATACCGACATAAGTGGAATTAAAATCTAAATAACTAATATTATATATGTTCCGGCTTGCTTCTCCGCCGTCATTTTCACAATAAAGGGTATATGAGCCGGTAATCCCTGTAATGACAAACTGGATGTTGGTGTAAAAGTCCCAGTTTGATTTCAGAATAGTCGCTGTTAAAGTGGCCCCGTCATATGTATAATCGACTTCCTGGAAGGCAAAAAGCATTGGCGTCGCTACTCCGGTCGTTCCTATTTTGTCATTGTCTGGAAGATTCAAGGTATGATCATTTGACGCGGTCCAACTACTCATGCAGGAATTGCTGGCTTCCCAGAAACCGTGGAGCTTTCCACTGCTGGTTTTCAGTCTTGCGGCAACGGCACTGCTTATTGCAGAAGCGCTCCAGGCACTTCCGTCGTAGGTGAGGTCAAAATCGGGGGTATAGGTGGCGTTATCGTCCAAATAGATATGAATGATGTCACCATCTTCCCAGCCGGTTTTGACAGCTTTGGTTTCAAGTTGGGGATCACCCACGGTAATGTTCACCTGAACGTTTGCGGGGGCGGCGGGTTCTTCAATTATTATTTCCTGTTCCTTGTTGCAGGAAACGGCGGCGGCCAGAATAGCGGCAGCGGCCAAAAGGATATAGGTCTTTTTCATACTCTTCATCTTCTAATCTATTACCAAACTTCTTCAGATAATCCATCGAACGGATTGGTTACGCTGGTAATGTTGGCGCTAGCCGCAATCACCCCTTCTAGTGATACAACAATCTCGTCGCACTCGGGTGCAACGTACAAAGTTTTTTCTTTCATAGGCTTATGTATTTGAATGATTTAGCACACGAAAAAACGCGGCACTTCTTGCGAAGTCCGCGGGCGTTTATTGCTAAGTGATTGATTAAAAGCCCGTTATACCCCCCCCCTGCTTACGGAGAGCGCATTAGGCGTGATTACATCTGAAGAGAAGTTAGTCACTACTACCTCTTTTAACCAGTGACAAATTTAAAGATTTTAATAGCAAATCGCAAGGATTGCGTGAAGAAATCTGGAGGCAGCGGCGAAAGGGAGCCGGCGGCATCGTCCTTTTCCCAGCCGCCGGATGACTTTTGCCGCTGCCGGAAAAGAATAGTGTATGTCAAACTTCCGGATTAATTGGAAGAAATCGGTCTCGCGTTCTTGCTATTTCAGAAAGAATGCGTACCTTTGCAATGGAATCGTCGCAGGGAATTCGCGAGGAAGGGATGACAACCCTCTCAAGGAAACTTGATTCGAGCCCTAAAGTCAGCGTCCCAGGCTGGCTTTATTTTTTTTGTCTTTTTTGTGACCGTAATGCAGTACTGCACGTATTCGTCTTTACTGGTCTGATGTCCTACCAACACACGTATTCCGTTGTAGTACAGGAATACCATCTTGTCGTAAGCCTTTTGGTTCTTGTCGTCCTTCTTTGCCGGTTTAATTTTGGCAACAACAGCCTTTTCCAGGATTTCCGTGAGTTTTAAGACCGCCTTGGTGGATTCATAGGAAACGGAGGCCTGCCCTTTTGTTTCATTGAGGGACTGATACTTAACATAGATATAGGCATTAAGAGACTTGTTCCAGACTTTTTTGTCAGGATGCTCTGCATTCCATTGCGCGTAAAAATCGGCTATTATTTTTTTCCGGGCTTTGAGGTCTTCCGGACTTGATCCCTTCGGTATCTCCATAGACACATTTCATTTCTACAAATATAGAAAATATTGTGTCTTTTTGGCGTAGGTCCGGAAAAATTGGGGGGACCTGCGTCACTATACGGCCTGTGAGGCCGATTCCTGACGTACGTCACCCGCCTAAAAGGGGACCTGCGTCAAAAAACAGATAGTTTTCAGTAAAGCACCTTGGAAAGGAACAGGGCGTGGCCGGGGACGGATTCGCCGGCGTCGCCTCGCGTGCCTGTGGCTATCAGTTCTGCAATCCATTCTGGTTTTTGCTTTCCCCTGCCGACCTCTATGAGAGAGCCTACGATGGCACGGACCATGTTTCTCAGGAATCTGTCTGCAGACACTCTGAAATACCAGTAGTTTTGCTGTTTAAGATCCCCGATCAGGTCGGGGATGACGGACTGGAGGGTGGGGGTGTACGGCTTCCAGAAGGCTTCGTAGATGGTGCAGACGGAGGTTTTGACGTCCGTGCCTGTCTTTTCGAAGCAGGAGAAGTCGTGGGTGCCAAGGAGGTGGCGGCAGGCGGCGTTCATGGCGGCGAAGTCAAGGACGGGGTAGCCGCACTGCCAGGAATAGGAGCGCACGAAGGGGTCTTTTTCCCTGTGTATGAAGTAGGTGTATTCGCGGCGGGTGGCGCTGTAGCGGGCGTGGAAATCATCGGCCGCCGGAAGCACCTGCAAAACGGCCACAGAACGTGGCAAAATGGCATTTAATTTGTAGCATAAATCTGCTTGCGTGAAGGGCAGCTCACCCTCAATGTCAAAGTGGGCGATGTAGCCATAGGCATTGACGGCGGTGTCCGTCCTGCCGGCTCCGGTAACGCTTACCGGGCGGTTCAGAAGACGGGAAAGAGCACCCTCCAGGCACTGCTGCACGGACGGGGCGCTTGGCTGGATCTGCCAGCCGCAGAACTCCGCACCGTCGTATGAAAGACAGATTGAATAACGCATATACAAAGGTAACAAATTATATGGAATCCGTTAACATTCGTGAATTAAACGAAAAGATTCAGAAAGAGAGCGAGTTCGTGGACATGCTCACTCTGGAAATGGGCAAAGTGATTGTGGGGCAGAAACACCTTGTGGACAATCTCCTCATAGGCCTTCTGTCCGGAGGCCACATCCTCCTGGAAGGCGTTCCCGGCCTGGCCAAGACCCTGGCAATCAATACGCTTTCCCAGGCGGTGGACGCCAAGTTCAACCGCATCCAGTTCACCCCGGACCTCCTCCCGGCCGACGTCATCGGCACCCTCATCTACTCCCAGAAGAAGGAAAGCTTCGAGGTCCACAAGGGCCCCGTCTTCGCCAACTTCGTCCTGGCCGATGAAATAAACCGAAGCCCCGCAAAGGTACAGAGCGCCCTTCTTGAGGCCATGCAGGAGCACCAGGTAACAATCGGCGAGCAGACCTTCCACCTGCCGGAGCCGTTCCTTGTGATGGCAACGCAGAACCCCATAGAGCAGGAAGGCACCTATCCCCTGCCGGAGGCCCAGGTAGACCGTTTCATGCTCAAGGTCGTGGTCTCCTATCCCGCCAAGGAAGAAGAGCGCCTCATCATCCGCATGAACAACGCCGGAGAGTTCCCCAGGGCCAATGCCGTGGTTAAGCCGGAAGACATCCTCCGCGCCCGCGAGGTTGTGCGCGAAGTGTACATGGACGAGAAGATCGAGCGCTACATAGTAGACATCGTGAACGCCACCCGTACTCCCGGTGAATACGGCCTCAAGGACCTCCAGGGCCTCATTTCCTACGGCGGTTCCCCCCGTGCCAGCATCTCCCTTGCAATGGCTTCCAAGGCCTACGCCTTCATCAAGAGGCGCGGCTATGTGATTCCGGAAGACGTACGTGCCGTGTGCAACGAGGTCCTTCGTCACAGAATTGGCCTCACCTATGAGGCAGAGGCGGAGAACGTGACGCCGGAACAGATCATAGAGAAGGTCATCAACGCTGTTATTGTTCCTTAATGACACCTGAGGAATTAATAAAGAAGGTCCGCAAGATAGAGATCAAGACCAAGGCGCTTTCACACCAGATCTTTGCGGGAGAGTACCATTCTGCGTTCAAAGGGCGCGGAATGGCCTTCAGCGAAGTGCGTGAGTATCAGTACGGGGACGACGTCCGCTCCATGGACTGGAACGTTACAGCGCGCATGAACGCCCCTTACGTGAAGGTGTTCGAGGAAGAGCGCGAGCTCACCGTGGTCCTCATGGTTGACATCTCCCGGAGCGGCCTTTTCGGAACCATCGGCAAGACAAAGAGGGAGCAGATAGCGGAGATTGCGGCCACCCTGGCCTTCAGCGCCATACTCAACAACGACAAAGTGGGCTGCGTACTGTTCTCCGACAAAGTGGAGAAGTTCATCCCTCCTGCAAAGGGACGCACCCATTTCCTTCATATAATAAGGGAAATACTTGAGTATGAGCCCCAGAGCGACGGCACGGACATAGCCGGAGCCCTCCGTTTCCTTGCCGGCGCCATCAAGAAAAAGTGCACCGCCTTTGTCCTCAGCGACATGCTGGACGTGAATGCCGATGCCTCCCCCCGCTACGAGGACGCCCTCAAGGTGGCCGCCGGACGGCACGACATCTCCGTGATCCGCGTCACGGACCCCAGGGAAAAGACCATCCCGGACATGGGCCTGGTGCATGTCAAAGACGCAGAGACCGGCGCCGCCCGCTGGATAAACACCGGCTCCAGGAAGATGCGCAGCGCCTACAGTCAGTGGTTCCAGACAGCCACTGACAGTGCCGACCGCCTCTTCTTCCGCTACAGGGTAGACCACGTGGACATTGGCACTGCCGATGACTATGTCCGTCCCCTCATGACTTTATTCCACAGAAGATGAGACCCTTGTTCATAATACCCGCCATAGCAGCATGCCTTCTGGCAATAAGCCCGGAGGCCGGGGCCCAGTCCGGCCGCCGCATAGAGGCGGGGCCGTCGTACCTTGAACCGCTCCAGATAAGAGACTCCGTCCTTGTATGGGACCAGTTCCATTACGGCATGGTTATCAAGGACGTGCAGGAGGGCACCCCAATAGCACTTCCGGAATTCGACCGCGAGGAATCGGCAAAACGGCAGCTGCATATCCTGGACGGCTGGCAGCTGGACTCCGTGAAGGTGAGCACCCGCAAGGACACCCTTGCAAGGTACGACATCAGCGCCTACATTACCGTAGCGCCCGCCGTTCCGGGGCAGTACGAGCTCTTCCCCCTCACATGCCTGGTGGGGGCCGATACCCTTGTATACATCCATCAGATGCTGGACGTCAAAGAGCCTTCCATAGACCTGGAGACCTTCCAGCCCAACGACATCAAGCCCCAGGTGAAGTTCCCCGTAACCTTTGCAGAGGCCATCCCGTGGATCATGATTGGCCTGTTTGCACTGGCCATTTTCACGCTCATTGCGGCCATTTATTCCACAATAGAGAGAAAGCATAAGGAGAAACCGGCGGAACCTGCCCACATAACGGCCCTCCGAAAGCTGGACAAGTTCCGCGGGGAAAAGTTCTGGAAACCGGAACATCAGAAAGCCTTCTACTCCGGCGTTACTGACGCCCTCCGCGAGTACATCGCAGCCCGCTTCGGCGTAGGAGCCATGGAGATGACTACGGCAGAGATTTTCCAGGCCCTGAAGGGCAACCAGGACATCCCTGAAGACCTTTACACGGAGATGAAAGACCTCTTCGAGAGGGCCGACTTCGTGAAATTCGCCAAATACACCGCCCCGGACGAGGACAACAAACGCGTGCTCCCGGAAGCCGTCCGCTTTGTGTCCACAACTTACCAGGCAGAGATTGACCAAGAACAGAAGGAGGAGAATTAGGTTATGTATTTCGAGTATCCATATCTGCTGCTCCTGCTCCTTGTCCCGGCCCTTCTGGTTGCAAGGTACGTGTGGCTGGAGGTGAAGGAGAAAAGGCCCCACATGAGGGTTTCGAGCGCCAACGCGTGGGAGGCCGGCGGACGGAGCGCGCTGGAAATTGTGCGTCACATTCCCTTCGTTCTGAGGACCGCCGCGCTGTGCCTTCTGGTAATTGCCATAGCACGGCCGCGGTCATCGTCCCAGATGGAGAAAACGGATACTGAGGGAATCGACATCATATTCGCCATGGACGTCTCCACTTCCATGCTGGCAAGGGACTTTGATCCGGACCGCCTTTCCGCCGCCAAGGACATCGCCATCGAATTTATTGCCCAGAGGCCAAGCGACCGCATGGGAATAGTGGTCTTTGCCGGGGAAAGCTACACCCAATGCCCCCTCACCACGGACCGGGCCACCCTCATCAACCTCATGAAAGAGGTCCAGACAGACCTCATCGAGGACGGTACGGCCATAGGAAACGGCCTTGCCACGGCTGTGGCCAGGATGAAGGATTCGGACGCCAAGTCAAGGGTTATAATCCTTCTCACCGACGGCGTGAACAACATGGGCGAGATAGACCCCGAGATGGCCACGGAAATTGCCAAGACGTACGGCATCCGCGTCTATACCATCGGCGTGGGAGCAAACGGAGAGGCCCCCTACCCAGTGCAGACGCCCTGGGGCATAGAGCTCCGCCGCGTCCCGGTAGAGATTGACGAGGCCCTGCTTAAGACCATAGCCGACGGTACAGGAGGCCGATACTTCCGCGCCACGGACAACACCAAACTCTCCGAGATTTATGCAGAGATAGGCCGCATGGAGAAGACCCGCACCAGCGTGGACTCCTTCCCCGTGTACAAGGACCTCTACAAGGGTTACGCCATCGCCGCCCTGGTATGCCTTCTTCTGGAACTGCTGTTAACCGCCTTTTTGAGAAAGATGCCATGCTGATATTCGGAGACTGGAAATACCTGTACCTGCTGCTTCTGATTCCCGTATTCCTGATTGGATACGGAGTCATCCGCCGCATCAGGGCGGCCAGGGTGAAAAGGTTCGGAGACCCCGCCCTGGTAGAGCAGCTCATGCCTTCCCGCTCCCGTTCCAAGGGATGGGTGCGCATGGCCATATTCTGCCTGGCGTTCGGCCTGTTTGCCATAGGCCTTGCCCGTCCCCGTACAGGCGCCCGCCTGGCGGAAAGGAAAACCCGCGGAGCGGAGATAATCGTTGCCCTGGACGTATCCAACTCCATGCTGGCAAGGGATTACTCCCCCAACCGTCTGGAAAGGGCCAAACTCTCCATATCCCGCCTTACGGACAAGCTCCAGGAAGACCGCATCGGCCTTGTAATCTTTGCGGGCACGTCATTCGTGCAGCTTCCCGTAACCACGGATTACGTGAGCGCCAAGATGTTCCTCAGTTCCATAGACACCGGCTCAATCCCCGTCCAGGGAACCGCCATCGGCGACGCTATACGCCTGAGTATCAAGAGCTTCAGCGCCCAGAGCGAAAAGAGCCGCGTGATAATCGTCATCTCCGACGGAGAAAACCATGAGGACGATGCCGTGGCTGCCGCCAAGGAAGCCGCGGAGATGGGAATCAAGGTATACACCATAGGCGTTGGTTCCCCGGAAGGCCAGCCCATCCACATAGACGGGGAACTCATGAAAGACCGCGACGGGAACATCGTGGTAACCAAGCTGGACGAGCAGACGCTCCGCGACATCGCCCGTGCCGGAGGCGGCGCATACATCCACGCCGGAGGGGAGGAATTCGGCCTCAACCCCATCATCCAGGACATCCGCCGCATGGAAGACGAGGAGTTCGGAAGCGTTGTGTTCGAGGAGTACGACGAGCAGTACATGTACTTCTTCGGGGCGGCCTTCCTGCTGCTGGTGATAGAAATGCTCATAGGCGAGAGAAAACCCCGCCGCAAACTGTTCCAGGTATGAAAAAGGTTTTGACAGTCATATTGCTTTCACTCTGCTGCACCGTTTGCCTGGCCCAGCGGGGAGACCTCCGCAAGGGTAACCGCCATTTTGCCAAAGGCGAGTACCAGGAGGCCGATATCAGCTACCGCAAGGGCCTTCTGAAAGACAGTTCGGACGTGGCCGCAAAATACAACCTTGCCAACACCCTGTACCGCGAGGGCAATTACGACGAGGCAAAAAAACTCCTCACCTACGACTACCAGGCCATCAAGGACAACCCCCACGCCGGGGACATCTACTTCAACCTTGGCAACATAGCCATAGCCCAGGAAGACTGGAACGCCGCAGTGGAGGCCTACTCCAAATGCCTCATGATTAACCCTGACGACATCCAGGCAAAGGAAAACTATACCTACGCCCGCTATCACCTCCAGAACCAGGACCAGAATCAGGACGGAGACGGAGAGAACAACCAGGACCAGAATAACGACCAGCAGGACCAGAATAACGACCAGCAGAATCAGGACCAGCAGGATCAGAACAAAGATCAAAAGGACCAGAACCGGCAGCAACAGCAGCAGCCGGCAGAACTGTCTCCCCTGCAGGCCCAGCAGCTCCTGCAGGCCATACAGGAAAAGGAGCGCGAGACCCAGGAGAAAGTAGACAAGGAGAAGGCGGCGGTCCTGCAGTCCAGACAGAAGGAAAAGAATTGGTAAGATGAAAAGAGCACTTGGCATACTTTGCGCCCTCCTCTTTGCCACCATGGCATGGGCACAGTCCACAATACGTGTAGAGGTCCACAATATAGTGGAACTCTCGGAACGCTTCAACGTTGTGTTCGTCATTGAGGGAGAGAACACGCCCTCGGACTTCTCCTGGACCCCGGGGGACGATTTCACCCTTGTCTGGGGCCCGCAGAAAGGCTCTTCCACCAGCATCCAGATCACCAACGGAAAAACTGTCCGGACATCCCAGGTATCTTACACCTATATCCTTCAGGCCAAGCACACCGGATCCTTCAGCATAGCGCCGGCATCGGCCAAAGTCAAAGGCAGGGAGATACACTCCAATGCCGCCACGGTAAAGGTTGTTGACAACGGGTCCAAGGGCGCCCAGGCCCAGCAGGGCGGCGGCCAGGGCCAGAGCCAGCAGCCGAGCGCACAAGGCACGTCCTCACAGGAATCGGACATCTTCATGCGCCTTACCCTCTCCCGCAGCAGCGTAGTTGTGGGAGAGCCAGTCACCGCCACTCTCAAGATTTACCACAGGGCCAACCTTGTGGGCTTCGAAAACGCAAAATTCCCCGCCTTCAAAGGCTTCTGGAGCCAGGAGGTGGAAGCCCCCACAAATGTAGATTTCAAGAGGGAGGAAGTCAATGGTACTGTGTATAATGCCGCGCTTCTGAGGCGCTGGGTGATAATACCCCAGAAGCCCGGAGACGTAAGCATAGACCCCGCGGAAATTGTCTGCCTTGTGAACGTACAGCGCAGGCGCTCCGGCGGCTCCATTTTTGACGATTTCTTCGGATCGGACTACGCCACTGTCCGCCAGAGGGTGTACACTTCGTCCCCTACCCTTCATGTCGCTGCACTTCCGGAAGGCGCTCCGGCATCGTTCGGAGGCGGCGTGGGAGAGTTCTCCATCAAGGCCAAAGTGAGCAAGGACACACTCAAGACGCACGACGCCGCTTCTCTTGTGGTCACCCTCACCGGCAAGGGCAACATAGCCCTCCTGGAGGCCCCCAAGGTCAGTTTCCCTCCGGATTTCGAGGCCTATGACGTCAAGAGCACCACTTCCGGCGGAGCCACCCAGGGCACCAAGACCTTCGAGTATCCGTTCATCCCCAGGAGCCACGGAGACTTCACCATCGCCCCCGTACAGTTCTCCTACTACGATGTAAAGACGCGCCGCTACGTTACCGCAAAGACGGACTCCCTACACCTTTCCGTCCAGAGGGCACCGGGCTCGGCAGCTGCGGTCACAGACCCCGGGACCACCCTTACAGTAGACCGCAAGGGAGTGAAAAACCTTGGAGAGGACATCCGCTTCATAAAGACAAAAACGGCCCTTGGGCAGCCCAGGAGCTTCTTTATCGGCACCGCAGCCTATGCCGTGATTTTTGCGCTTTTGGTACTTGCAGCCCTTGGCTTCTGGCTTGGCTTCCGTAAGATTGCCGCCCGCCGGGCAGACGTTGCCGGCACCCGTAACCGCAAGGCCACCAAACAGGCCTTGAGGCGCCTGTCACAGGCTAAGGAATTCCTGCAGAAAGACCTTTACACCGCCTTCTACGAAGAGCTTCACCGCTCCCTGCTTGGCTTTGTGGGGGACAAACTTGCAATGGACATGGCAGAGCAGAGCAAGGACAACATCTCCGGCGCGCTTACGTCAAAGGGCGTCCCGGAAGCAACGGCAAAGGACTTTGTACAGCTTCTGGAAGAGTGCGAGTACGCCCGCTACTCTCCCGATGCCGGCCATGACGCCATGAACGCCCATTATGAAAAGGCGGTGGCAACCATTACAGCCATAGACAATTCCATGAAAAAAGGACCATCATACGGCAACACGGCGGTCATAGCCCTGTTCCTGCTGCTTTCCCCTATGGCAATGAAAGCTCAGCAGTCGTACCCGGATTCCCTCTGGAATGCCGGTGTGGAAGCCTATACACAGGGTAATTTCCAGCAGGCTCTTGGAGACTGGGAAGATGTAAAGGAAGCGGGCGTCACGTCCACGGAACTCCTTTACAACCTTGGCAACGCTTACTTCAAGAACGGTGAGATTGCTCCGGCAATCCTCTGGTGGGAAAGGGCCCTGAAGGAATCCCCGTCGGACAAGGATATCGCCTATAACCTGGACTATGCCAGAAGCCTCACGCAGGACCGCATAGACGCCGTTCCGGAGTTCTTCCTGGAGACCTGGGGCCGCAATGCATGCCACAGCCTGCCGTCCAATGCCTGGGCAGTGCTGTCGCTGGTATTCCTGGCCGTTACGCTGGCCCTTGTACTGCTGTTCCTGCTTGGCTCCACGCCGGGGAAACGCCGCCTGGGCTTCTTCGGGGCCATCGTAGCCTTCCTGTGCACTTTTGTGACGTGGGACTTTGCCGGATGGCAGGACCGCGACCTCCGGAGCCAGGACTATGCCATAGTGATGAAGCCGGTGTCTTCCGTGGGCAGCTCCCCGTCGGCAGATTCAGCAAAAGACCTCTTCATCCTCCACGAGGGCACCAAGGTAAAAATCCTTGACAACGTTTCCGGCTATTCCCAGATAGAGATTGCCGACGGCCGCCAGGGATGGATACAGTCCAAAGACATAGAAGTGATATAGCATGGACTTAATGAAATCATTGTCAATTGTTTGCCTGGCGCTGTCCACGAGCTTGGGCCTTGGCGCCCAGGAGGCCGGCCGCATACCGGACGATGTCTTCTACCTCATGCCGGAATTTGCCGACGGAATAGTCTATTTCCGCGGGCAGAATCCCGCACAGGGAAAGCTTAACATCTGCGCGGCAGACAACACCCTTCGCTTCATAGACAACGACGGGAAAGAGCTGGCGGCCAGCCCGGAATCGGCAGAGAAAATAATCATGGTGCAGATAGACTCCGTGCAGTTCCTGCACAACCAGGACGGGTTCTACCGCAAGTGTCCGGTAACGGCCACCATGGGAGTTGCCCTGAAACGGGTCGTCAACATTATGAGAGGCGCCAAGAAAGGCGCATACGGCATCGTGGACCAGACCAGTTCCATCCGCCAGTACTCTACCCTGTACAGCGAAGGCATGTCCTACAACTTGAACACAGGGGATCCGTACGAGGTGTCAGAAACGCTGTACCTTTATGTAAACCAGGCAATCGTACCCCTTACCAAGAAGAATCTAAAGAAGGTTTTTCCTGACAGGAAAGAGGATATAGACGCATGGTTCAAGTCCGGCAATTACCTTCCCAGAACCGTAAAAGAAGCCCTGCCAATGCTTCGTCAGTGGGCGGAATAAGACTGCGTTCCTTACTATTTCACATTATTTTTCTTATCTTTGTTCTGTCAATTCAATTGACGGAAATAATAAGCGCTGTGTTTTCGCGTTGCCGGTATTGAAATCTGGACAATTTCTCAGAAAGGGTAACGATGAAACACTACGCTCGACATACGGTCGAGTGTGGGGTTTGCATCGTGTTCATCTTTCAAGGTCGTCCAGGCCTCAATACCATGAATACGGTATTGATCCCACACTTTTGTAATGTAGCTGTAATATGGATAATGAATTGATACAGAGAATCCAGGAAATGGAGGAACGCTACAACCGCGTTCGCAAAGCCACAGACGCCCTCCAGTGCAGTTTGGATGCATATCTTGACGTGCAGGAGGACATCCATATCCTGGACAGCTACGAGAACAGCGGCCGCTGGCTCCGGGACTTCGAGGCCGATGAGCGCGGAGAGATTCCCGCGGAGATCCCCCGCGGATTCCTCACGGAAGACGGGCTGTACAACCTCATGGCAGATATCGCAGCCCTGGAATCACGCCTGCAAGAGTACTTTGGAGGCATGTGAACCCTTGATTTAAACGGAAATAATTCGTAAATTTGCGGTTTGATATGAACTATGTTCATGTCAAGCCTTTTTTGAATAATCAAAATTAAACAATATATGATCTTCAATCTCCTACAAGCAGACTCGCTGGCAGAGGCCATCCAGAGCGCAGCCCAGACAGTCACTGCTGCACCCGCACCCGTTCAGCCCACCCAGATGAACGAAAGCCTCTTCTCCATGTTCACCATGGGCGGCCCCCTCATGTGGGTCCTCCTTGCCCTGAGCATCCTGGCCATCTATCTCATCGGCCGCAAGTGGTGGCTCATCAACCACGCCTCCAAGATCGACTCCAACTTCATCAACGACATCCGCGACTACATGCAGCAGGGAAAGGTCAAGAGCGCCCTCACCCTCTGCTCCAAATACGACAACCCCGTTGCCCGCATGGTAGAGTCCGGCATCGTCCGCAAGGACCGCCCCATATCGGACATCCAGGGAGCCATCGAGAACGTGGGCAACGTAGAGGTTGCACGCCTCGAAAAGGGTCTTCCCATCCTTGCAACCATCGCCGGCGGCGCCCCCATGATTGGATTCCTTGGCACCGTGATGGGTATGGTGAAGGCCTTCTTCAACATGTCCAAGGCAGGCAACAACATTGACATCACCCTCCTCAGCGACGGTATCTACACCGCAATGCTCACCACCGTGGGCGGCCTCATAGTGGGTATCATCGCCTACTTCGGCTACAACTGGCTCACCTCCAAGGTCAGTGACCTGGTGTACAAGATGGAAAGCTCCACCATCCAGTTCATAGATATCGTCATCAACAACCAGACAGAGGAAAAGCAGTAAGCCATGGCCCTTAAGAGAAACACAAAGGTAGATGCATCGTTCTCGGTGTCCAGCATGACGGACATCGTGTTCCTGCTGCTCATATTCTTCCTTGTGACCTCTACGCTCATCAATCCCAACGCCCTGAAGCTCCTGCTTCCCAAGAGCACCGGACAGGTAAGCGCCAAGGCCACGGTAAGCGTAAGCATCAAGGACTGGGGGGACGATACATACACCTACCACGTAAACGGGGACGAGGAACCCGTTTCCTACACGGAGGTTGAAGACCAGCTCATAGGCCTCCTCTCACAGGAAGAAGACCCCACCTTCTCCATCTACAGTGACCAGAGCGTCCCGGTAGGAGAGGTTGTACAGATCATGAACATAGCCAAGAGGAACCACTACAAGGTAATCCTGGCAACACAGCCCGAATAATGCAGCCATACCAGCGCACAAGAGAGAAACGCGAGAAAACCGCAGCCGTGACCGGAATCCTGGCCACGCTGGCAATCCATGCGCTTGCGCTGGTGGTGTGCCTTACCAGCGGGTTCACATACCTTGACCCTCCGCCGCCGGAAAGGGCTCCGCTTGTGATTTCGTTCGAGGAAGACCTTTCTGTGGAAAAGCCGGTGGCAACAACCGTAGGCCAGGAACCCCAGGCAGAGGAAGTGGACCTTGAGAAGGAAGTGGAACTGGTGCAGAAGGCGGAATCCCCGCACGTCACCACCACCCCCAACGTCACTCCCGCCACAAAACCGGACGCCCACGGAGACGTGGAAGTCCCCACCCCGGAGCCGCCAAAGGAACCCGAGCTTGACCCCCGCGCCTCATTCCCGGGAATGGGCAAGAAGGACAACAGCGCCACTACGCCTCACGGCGCCGCAGAAGCCGGCGAGGGCTTCAAGGCCGGCCAGCCTGACGGCAATGCAAAGGAAGGCAAGACGGAAGGCAGCGCAAACGCCCACCTCAAGGGCCGCAACGTGCTTGGAACGCTTCCCAAGCCGGAATATGCCAGCCAGATGGCCGGAACCGTCGTGGTTACCATCAAGGTAGATCAGTACGGAAATGTAACTGAAGCAATTCCCGGTGCCGACGGCACCACTGTCACAGACAAGAACCTTTGGAACGCCGCCCGCAATGCGGCTATGAAGGCTCACTTCAACATGGCCGCAGATGCCCCGGCCCTCCAAACCGGCACCATAACATATATTTTCAAACTCAAGTAAAACGACGTGATGTCGTAAAAACACTATGGAAGACAACAAAAGAGGTACGAGAAAACGTATCACCAGAAAGCCCGCCGACAGCGGCAGGGCAGAAAAAGTGGATTATTCCACTTCCCGCAGCTACTCCTCCGGAGAACGCAAATCCTTCGGAGAGCACAAGACTTACGGCGAGCGCAAGTCCTATGGGGACCGCAAGCCCTATGGCGCAGCCCCCGCACGCAAGAGCGGCTACGGCAAGCCTGCATTCAAGAAAAGCGCACCCCGCACCAAGGCCGACGAGGGCATGAACGCCATGCTCAGCCGCAAGCCCCAGGTGTCCGGGAACAAATACTCTGACAACGACAACGTGAAGACAGAGATCCAGGAGGTAGTCCGCCTGAACAAGTTTATCGCCAACTCCGGCGTCTGCTCCCGCAGGGAAGCGGACACCCTTATCCAGAGCGGCGTAGTCACCGTGAACGGAGAGGTCGTGACCGAACTTGGCACAAAGGTGAACATCCTCAAGGACGATATCCGCTTCAACGGAGAACGCCTCAAGGGTGAAGAGAAGGTATACATCCTCATGAACAAGCCCAAGGGCTATGTGACCACCGCCAGCGATCCCCACGCAGAGAAGACCGTCATGGACCTCCTCAAGGGCTGCCCCACCAGGGTGTTCCCCGTGGGCCGTCTGGACAAGAACACCACAGGTGTCCTCATGTTCACCAACGATGGAGAGATGGCAGAGCGCCTCACTCACCCTTCATACAACAAGAAGAAGATCTACCAGGTTGTCCTTGACGCCCCCCTCACGGAGGAAGACAAGGCAAAGGTCCTCGCAGGCGTAGAGCTCAGCGACGGTGTTGCAGCCGCCGACGAGCTTGAATTCATCGACGCCCGCGACCACCGCCAGCTGGGTATAGAGATCCACTCCGGAAAGAACCGCATCGTCCGCCGCATCTTCGAGTCCCTTGGCTATGAGGTAAAGGCCCTGGACCGCGTGTACTTTGCCGGCCTCACCAAGAAAGGCCTCAAGAAGAGCGACTGGCGCTACCTCACGGAAGGTGAAGTGAACATCCTCAAGATGGGAGCATACGTATAGCATGGCACACAGGGCAGGTTTCGTAAATATCATAGGCAATCCCAACGTGGGCAAATCCACGCTGATGAACGCCCTCGTGGGTGAAAAGCTGTCCATCGTGACGGCCAAGGCCCAGACCACACGCCACCGCATAATGGGAATAGTGAGCGGAGAGGACTACCAGATTGTGTACTCGGACACCCCGGGCATCCTCAAGCCCAACTATCGCCTTCAGCAGAGCATGATGAACTTCGTGGACACGGCTATCGGCGATGCCGACATCATCCTCTACGTCACGGACACCGTGGAGAAAGGGGACAAGAACGACGCCTACATCCAGAAGCTCCGCAGCGTAGACTGCCCGGTGGTGCTTGTGATAAACAAGATAGACCTCTCCTCCCAGGAAAAGGTGGTGGAGCTGATGCAGTGGTGGAAGGAGCAACTGCCCCAGGCGGAGATAATTCCTGCATCGGCCCAGGAGAAATTCAACCTTGAGAGCATCCTGGAGGCGGTATCGTCCCGTCTGCCGGAGGCCCCGGCGTGGTTTGACAAGGACCAGTTCACGGACAAGAACCTCCGCTTCTTCGCATCGGAGATTATCCGCGAGAAGATTTTCCTGAACTTCTCCGAGGAAATCCCGTACTCCTGCCAGGTTGAGATAGAGGCCTTCCACGAGGGAGAGGACCGCTACGAGATAAGCGCCGTAATTTACGTAATGAGGGATTCCCAGAAGGGCATCATCATCGGCAAGGGCGGAGCCGCCCTCAAGAAAGTGGGCACCGAGGCCCGCCTGGAAATGGAAGACTTCTTCCAGAAGAAGGTTTTCCTTTCCACATTCGTTAAAGTTGACCCGGACTGGAGAGAGAGCCGCAAGGAGCTCCGCAGGTTCGGATATGAATATTAATCGTTATGGCAGAAGATTGGGAAGACATCGAAGGACAAGAAGAAGAACTGGGTGAAGAACTTGGCGAAGACGCCGTTGCTTCCGGGAAATTCGAAAAGCTCCTGGGCAGCGACAGCACCCGTTTCAAGCTATCCGGCATGTTCAAGGACTGGTATCTGGACTACGCGTCCTACACCATCCTGGACAGGGCGGTACCCCACATTGTGGACGGGTTCAAACCCGTTCAGAGGCGCGTCCTGCACACCATGTCCCAGATGGACGACGGCCGCTACACCAAGGTGGCCAACATCGTGGGCCAGGCCATGCAGTACCACCCCCACGGCGACGCCTCCATCCTTGGAGCACTGGTCACACTTGGACAGAAAGGTCTTCTCATAGACTGCCAGGGGAACTGGGGAAACATCCTCACCGGAGACTCCAACGCCGCTCCCCGATACATAGAGGCGCGTCTTTCCAAGTTTGCAAAGGAAGTGGTGTTCGACAAGAATGTCACGCCCACCATGACTTCCTACGACGGCCGCAACCAGGAGCCCACGGAGCTTCCTGTACGCTTTCCCCTTCTGCTTGCACAGGGCACGGAGGGCATCGCCGCCGGTCTGTCGTCAAAGATACTCCCCCACAACTTCAACGAACTAATAGACGCCTCAATCACCATCCTTAAGGGAGAGCCCTTCGACATCCTGCCGGACTTCCCCACCGGAGGCATCGCAGACTGCTCCAAGTACAACAAGGGAAAACGCGGCGGCATAGTGAAGGTCAGGGCCCGCATCAACAAGATAGACAAGTCCACCATCACCATAACGGAGATTCCCTACGGCAAAACCTCCCACGCCATCATAGACTCCATCATAAAGGCCAAGGACAAGAAGAAGATAAACATCAAGAAGATAGAGGACATGACCACGGACAAGGTGGAAATCGTCATCCATCTTCCCGCCGATGTTTCTCCGGACAAGACCATCGACGCCCTCTACGCCTTCACGGACTGCGAGACCAAGATAAGCCCCAACGCCTGCGTAATCAGGGAAAACAAACCCGTCTTCCTTACGGTGGACGAGATCCTGGAGTACGATACCTTCCACACCAGGGACATCCTGAAGGCCCAGCTCCAGTACAGGATGGAACAGTTGGAAAACGACTGGCACTACTCTTCCCTGGAACGAATCTTCTTCGAGAACCGCATCTACAAAGTCTTGGAACAGAACCAGATGAGCTGGGAAGAGCAGCTTGAGGACATCATGTCCCAGATGCTCCAGTACCAGGACCTTCTCAAGAGGCCCATCGTCATGGACGATATCCTCAAGCTGGTGGAAAAGCCGGTCCGCAAGATATCCAAGTTCGACACCAAGGCTCTGGACGAGAAGATCTACGCCCTTGAAGACCAGATGAAGGAGGTCCAGGACAACCTGGACAACATTACCCGCTTCACCATAGACTGGTTCAAGGGCCTCAAGAAGAAGTACGGGGCAGACTGGCCCAGGCTCACGGAGATATCGTCCCTGGAGAACATCACCGTCACCAAGGTGGTATCCAACAATGCCAAGCTGTACGCCAACCTGGCGGAGGGCTTCGTGGGGACAGGTCTCAAGAGGGACGACGGCGGAGAGTTCATCTCCGAATGCTCTGACCTCAGCGAGATCATCGTCATAGGCCGCGACGGAAAATTCCGCGTCACCAAGGTATCGGAGAAGGCCTTCTTCGGGAAAGACCTCCTGTATGCCGGCGTTTTCAACAGGGCCGATGAACGCACCATCTACAACGTGATTTATCGTGATGGCAAGGGCCCCAACCATTACGCCAAACGCTTCAATATCACGTCTGTAACCCGAGACAAGCCATACGACATCACCACCGGAGAGGAAGGCTCAAGGATACTTTGGTTCACCGTTAACCACAACGGAGAAGCAGAGACAGTACGCATAGGTCTCCGTCCAAGGAAGGGGCTCAAGAAGAGCCAGCTGGAGTGGGATTTCTCCAACCTTGCAATCAAGGGACGAGCCTCAAGGGGCAACCTTGTAACCAAGTACGCCATAGCCCGCATCACACTCAAGTCCAAGGGAATCACCACCCTCCAGGGCAAGGACATCTGGTACGATCCGGACATCCAGCGCCTCAACGAGGACGGCCGCGGCGAACACCTTGGCAAGTTTGCCGGCGAGGACAAAGTGCTTGCCATTTTCTCCGACGGCACGTACTACACCACTTCATACGACCTGGTGAACAAGTATCAGGGAGACGTGATCCGCATAGAGAAACTGGATCCCGGCCGCGTTTACACCGTGCTCTACTGGGACAACGCCGCCAAGGCCTTCTACGTGAAGCGTTTCAGCTTTGTGGAGAGCAACAACAATCCAGTGCTGTTCATCTCTGACTCCAAGGGGTCAAAACTGGTGGACATATCTTCCGATCTGCATCCCCAGGTACTCCTTACCTATGGCAAGAAGTTCCAGCACAAGGAACCGGATGTCATTGATGCAGAGGAATTCATCGCCAAGAAGGGCCTCACGGCCAAAGGCAAGAAATGTTCTTCCCTTGACCTCAAGAGCGTGGAGTTCACAGAGCCCCTGCACAAGCCGGAAGACGACATAGTCCCGTCAGATGAAGACATGCCTTCTGACGAGAACGTGGAAGACGAGCCAGCAGAAGACGAACCCATCGAGATAGACCTTGACGCGCCAGGAGTCACTCCCGGTTCAAACGTCATTCCTGATTCCGACCGGGAATCCCCCGACGACGAGCCCGCCACGGACTTCACGGACTGGACGCTGTTCTAGGCCACTGCTTGCATTTTGACATGGACCTGGTCACGACACCTTCCACGCTTCGTTTTGCAAGTAATTGACATACAGCCGTTTATAAAAAGCAATATGGAAGGTCCCCCAAAAAATTAGGGGACCTTCCATGCTTTAAATTGCAAACACCTGACAATCAGCGTGTTACAAACTAGCCAATGGAAGGTGTACGGCCTTTATTATGTTCTGCCGGGTGATATCCGGCATCATTGCTTTTTCAAGAGGAAGACTTCGGGGAGAAATCTCTATGAGCATGCTGAAACCGGCCTTCTCCAGCAGGGGCCTGTCATCTATCCTTCCTGACATAAGTACCACGGGAACTCCGTTTGAATGTTTCAAAACACCATAAGGGACTTTGCCCATAAGAGTCTGGCTGTCGGACTTTCCCTCGCCGGTGATAATGATGTCTGCTCCCCGGATGGCCTCGCTGAAAGCACACAGCTCCATCACGCGGGTTACTCCGGGCATCATCTGCGCTGCGGAGTACGCCATAAGCGCACCCGAGAGGCCTCCTGCCGCTCCCGCTCCTGGCATGTCAGAGACATCCACTCCGGTTTCGGCCTTAATGTCCTTTGCCAGCTCTGTCATCCGCTCCTCCAGCAGGTTCACCTGCTCAGGTGTAGCTCCTTTCTGCGGGGCGAACACCCTCGCCGCTCCCTCAGGCCCGACAAAAGGAGCCTTCACGTCACACAAAAGCTCTATGGAACACGTGGCAAGAGCTTCTCGCACCCCCGGTACAGACAATATCCCTTTGCCCCCGTCACATGTGGCAGTACCTCCTAGCCCTACAATGATTCTTCTGCACCCCTTCCTGAAGGCATCGACAATTATCTCCCCGACTCCACGGCTCGAGGCAATCAGCGGATTGCGTTCTTGCACTGTCAAAAGCTGCAACCCGCAGGCTCTGGCCACTTCCACTATTGCAGGTGTGCCGGATATCCCATATTCCGCACTGATTGGCCTGCCAAGAGGATCGTGGACTGCAACAGTCTCAATACGTGATTCCATGGGGCCCGACAGTGCCTCCAGCGTACCTTCCCCGCCATCGGCCATGGGCAAGGAAACCACTTGCGCTTCCGGATACAGGCCCTTGACAGCCTGCGACATCGCCTCCGCCACCTGAGCGGCAGACAAACACTCCTTGAAGGAGTCCGGCGCAACGACAATCTTCATGACAATGGCAAAAATACCAAAAATAATATATATTTGCATATGATTATTGCGTTAACAGGGTTCATGGGGGCCGGAAAGACCACGGTGGGGGGCATTGTGGCCGATGCACTGGGGTGTACGTTCCTGGACCTGGATGAAATCATCGTCAAAAAAGCAGGCAAGAGCATTCCGGATATCTTTGCACAGGACGGGGAACCCGCATTCCGCACCATAGAGGCCGATTGCCTGGCCAAGACCATTAAGAAGTATAGCGGCAGCACCGCGGTGCTGGCCCTTGGCGGCGGCACGGTAACGTGCCCGGGAGCTGTGCAGCTGCTTCAGAAAAACACGCTTTGCATCTGGCTCAAGGCACCTCTCCAGACTCTGGAGGAGCGCGTTTCCTCAACCACCGGCCGCCCTCTTGCAGACGAGCATTTCGAAGAGCGATATCTGACCCGCGAACCCCTCTACCAGGCCGCATCTCACATTATCCTTGACACCGACGGCCTCACTTCCGAAGAAATAGCCGACGAAATCATTATAGACTGCCTCTAGTTTTATCCAGCCTATTGTTATTTCATAAAGATTTTATTATCTTTGTGAGACTATGGGCATTTCTGAAAAAAAGTGGACGGTTAAAGACAGCGCGGCACCGGAAACGGTGGCGCAGCTCTCCACCGAACTGGGCATAGACGGAGTCCTTGCAGAACTCCTTGTCCAGAGGGGCGTAACCACTTTCGAGGAGGCCCGTTCCTTCTTCCGCCCCCGCCTTGAAGACCTTCACGATCCCTTCCTCATGACAGACATGGACAAGGCCGTGGAAAGGCTTCACAAGGCAATCACCCAGGGAGAAAAAATCCTGGTCTACGGAGACTACGACGTTGACGGCACCACCGCCGTGGCGCAGGTGTATTCGTTCATCAAGATGTTCTCCCAGAACGTATCGTTCTACATCCCGGACAGGTACGATGAAGGCTACGGCCTCTCCTACAAGGCCCTGGACTGGGCCGGGGACAACGGAGTGAACCTGGTCATCACCCTGGACTGCGGCATCAAAGCCATCGACAAAGTGGAATATGCCCGCACAAAGGACATAGAGGTCATTATCTGCGACCACCATCTTCCGGAAGAGGAACTCCCCGCCGCCGTGGCAATACTTGACCCCAAGCGGGAAGACTGCCATTACCCTTTCGACGATCTGTGCGGCTGCGGTGTAGGCTTCAAGTTTGTCCAGGGCTACGTTAAAAAGTACAACCTGGACCCTGCCCTCCTGGAACCGCTTCTGGACCTCCAGGTGGTTTCCATCGCATCGGATCTTGTGTCCATGACCGGAGAGAACCGCATCCTGGCCCATTACGGCCTCAAGCGCCTCAACGAAAACCCCCGCCACGGCCTTCTGGCCATGATCAACCTCTCCAAGCTGGAGCCCGGGCACGTGACAATTGACGATATCGTCTTCAAGATAGGCCCCAGGATCAATGCCGCAGGACGCATGGAAAGCGGCCGGCTGGCAGTGGAGCTTCTCACCGCCACGGACGACAAAACGGCAAACCGCATAGGCGAGGAAATAAACGAGAACAACAACGAGCGCAAGTCCATAGACCGGGAAATCACCCAGCAGGCCCTTGAGATGGTGGCAAACGGCACCGCCCTGGAGACGGAGAACGTCACCATCGTCTATAACCCCACCTGGAACAAGGGCGTCGTGGGAATCGTAGCCTCACGCCTTGTAGAGGCCTATTACAAGCCCACCGTGGTTCTTACCAAGAGCAACGGCTTCATCACCGGCAGCGCCCGCAGCGTCTCCGGCTTCGACCTCTACTCCTCCATCGAGAGCTGTGCCGATATCCTTGAGAACTTCGGCGGCCACGTCTATGCCGCAGGCCTTACCATGAAGGAAGAGCACCTGGAAGAGTTCTGCCGCAGGATGAACAAGTTCGTGGAAGGCAACATCACTCGCGAGGAACTCACTCCGGTAGTGGAGATTGACGCCTGCCTCAACTTCTCCCAGATTACGCCCAAGTTCGTGAGGCTCCTTAGGCAGTTCCAGCCCTTCGGCCCCGGCAACAACAATCCAGTTTTCCTCACCGAGGACGTATACGATGCAGGTAACGGCCGCAAGGTGGGCGCCGGCGGCGTACACCTCAAGCTTGACCTCATGCAGGAAAGCCAGCCATACCGCCAGATTGCTGCTATCGGCTTCAACATGGCAGAGTACTACGACCACATCAAGGCCGGCAACTCAATTGACATCTGCTATTCAATAGTGGAAAACTTCTACCGCGGCTCCTCCACCGTCCAGCTCCGCCTCAAGGACATCCGTGAAAGGGACGAGCTCATCTAAAGTATATACCCAACTTCCTTGAACCTGTACAGGCGCTCAGTGGCGCCGTCATGGATTATGAGCCGGCCGTCCTGGGATACGCCGCGGATGGTGCCGGTGAATTCTTCATTGCCCAGGAGATAATCCACGTATCGGGCCTGGACGCCTTTTTGGAAGAGGCGGGATGTATAGGCCCCAGAGAGGCTTGAAAGGTGCGGCTGCCAGGACTCGAAAACCGCCATGAATGCCTCCAGGCAGTCCTCCAGCACGTATTCACGCCCAGTTACAAGGCCCAGCGACGTTGCGTTGGCAAGCTGCGGAAACTGAGTCTGGTTGATATTTATCCCTATGCCGATGACCGACGCCGCAACGCAGCCTCCGGACAGGGAGTTCTCCACCAGGATGCCGCATATTTTTTTGCGCCCGATGTAAATGTCGTTGGGCCATTTGATGCAGCAGGAAACGCCATAGCCATCAAGAAACTCAGCCACGGCAACCGACGCCAGATAGTTCAGAAGGTGCGCATCCCCCGCCGCCAGTCCCTCAGGCTTGAGGACGATGGAAAACGTCAGGTTCTTCCCCGGCTCCGTGAACCAGGTATTGCCCCTCTGGCCGCGGCCGGCAGTCTGCTCGCGGGCTGCGATGACCGTGCCGGAAGGAATGTCCAGGAGCCGACTCAGCGCCACATTATTGGTGGAATCCAGGCTGTTGAACCAGTTAATCATTGTCCGGGAGGGGCTCGTTGAATGGCTCAAGGAAAGGGTTGGAGGCAGCCTCGCGGGCGATGGAGGTGGGCTGGCCGTGGCCGGGAATCACATCGGTATCCCCGGGAAGCACCATCACGGTGCCAAGGACGGAGCGCATTATAGCGTCGTAGTCCCCACCCACAAGGTCCGTGCGGCCGATGGCTCCGGCAAAAAGGGTGTCCCCGCTGATGAGAAGGCTGTTTTCTTCGGAGTAAAAACATACGCAGCCGGGAGTATGGCCGGGGGTGCGGAGGACCTTCCACGTGACCCCGCCGCAGGTAACCTCATCGGGCAGTTCCTGCCAGGGAAAATCTACCCTGAGGCTCTTCAGGGAAGGGATTCCCGCAAAGATGGAGGCGCCGCGCTCGAGGATTTCCTTATCGGCCCCGTTCATGTATACCGGGACGGGGTACTTCTCCAGAAGAGCCTGTACGCCCCACACATGGTCGAAGTGGCCGTGGGTGAGGAGAATGGCCTCCGGGGTAAGGGAATGCTCCCGGAGGAAGGCGGTGAGCTCCTCCACGTCCGTTGGGTGCGACATGCCGGGGTCGAAGACGGCGCAGAGGGAACTGCCGCTGGTCCAACACACGATACAGTTGGTTCCAAGGGGGTTGAACTGGAATATTCTGGTCCTTAGCATAATCGGCTTTTTTGGCATTGCAAATTTAATAAGTTTTCACGAACTTTGTAGAGTTATGCACATAGGAATAGCAGGTAATATCGGCAGCGGCAAAACCACGCTGACCACTCTACTCGCCCGCCACTACGGCTGGACGCCAAAATTCGAGTCCGTCACCTACAATCCCTATCTGGAAGACTACTATAAAGACATCAAGCGCTGGTCCTTCGCATTGGAGATGTACTTCCTGCAGCAGCGCCTCCACGACGTCCTGGAAATCTCCAAGAGTGACGATGTGGTTATCCAGGACCGCACCCTGTTCGAGGGCGTCCACATCTTCGTTGCCAACAACTACGCCCAGGGCAACCTGTCGGAGAGGGACTACAACACTTATATGGACACCTACAACGTCATGATGGAAGTAGTCCACGAACCGGACCTCATGATATACCTCCGCTCCAGCATAGAGCACCTGGTGGCCCAGATCCAGAAACGCGGCCGTGACTATGAGCAGTCCATTTCCATCGAGTATCTTTCAGGCCTCAACGAAAGATATGAAAAATGGATATCGGAATACAAGGGACGTCTCATCGTCATTGAGGCGGACAACATGGACTTCCTGAACCGCCCGGAAGACTTTGCCGCCATCACAGACCGCATCGACGCGGAGCTTTACGGATTATTTTAAATACACACGATATGCATATAGCAATAGCCGGAAATATCGGCAGTGGAAAAACCACGCTGACAAAGATGCTCGCAAACCATTACGGCTGGACGCCAAAGTTCGAGTCCGTAGACTTCAACCCCTACCTCGCGGATTTCTACGAGGACATGGAGCGCTGGTCCTTCAACCTCCAGATCTACTTCCTGAACAAGCGCTTCCAGGACGTGGTGGAGATCTCGAAG
>JAEEGF010077533.1_pt1 | contig 30048 bp, 19 predicted proteins | sample 9134171 | NCBI WGS metagenome assembly JAEEGF01 (sample SAMN16246542, study PRJNA631951) | gut metagenome | biome: gut microbiome; feature: rumen; material: AP-attached | host: Bos | place: Iran: Karaj | collected 2018-10 | reverse complement strand
TCTTTTTTTGCCCCTTGTCAGCCAACTCTCCGCACCCAATCGCACAAAAAGAGGCGTTGCCTCAATTCAGCTTGTTATCGCTGTTTTGAGACAACGCCTTCCTGATGGCAGGGGCACAAGGACTTGAATTCACCAGATGCCGATTACATGGTGTATTTCCGTACTATGTAGTGTTCCGCAGTCTTTCTCTCCACAATATTTAGTGCCCTTTCTCACTCTGTGATACCATCACATCCCGTTTCAATAAGGGAAAAAATAAGGGAAAAAGTCAATCATAATGTTGATGCTTCGCGGCGGGTACAGCCAATCGAGTTATACGCAGACGCTTTTGTAAAACTGAAAGGAGCTCAAGACAATGCAGGGTTTGACTTATTATTATTCAAGAGATAAACGTGAAAGCTAATTACAATGAGCTGGATTAACTATTATCTAATATTTTTTGAACAGCATACGGTTTTGCATACTTAATATATGCGTCGCTTACAAAAATGGTGTTAGTTAAATGCGGCTCGACCCACATGGCAGGATAAATAACAACACTCTTTTTATTATTTCTCCCAACCGCAGTGATGCTGCTACCAACAATGATTTCGCAACCAGATCGCTTGAGAATATTGGTCAATGGCATTAACATGGTTTTCTGCGTTTCAGGGGTAATTGGAGGGGCAATGATTCCATCAATTCCCCATTCAAGAAGTTGAAGTGCTGCAAAGCGGTCAAGCATTCCGTGAACATATTGGTTTCTGTAGTGCTTCAGGCATTTCGAACAAGCAGAGCCACAGTCGCAGGAACGCAACATATTCTTCATATCAATTAAGAGTTCAGCTATTGCGTCAGCGACACTGACAGCGTATCCAGCACCACTTGATAGACTATCATAGAGATAAATATCGACATAGGATGCATCCGGGCCAGTTCTGAGGCGGTAGCCCGTTACAAGCTCAGTAAATTCGACATCCAGTTTTTTACTTGCCGCTAATCTTAGTGCTTCAGCAAGCGATTGTGCTGCGCGGCTAAGCCAAGGATTATCATTTCTGCTCGCATCAATTTTGCTGTCATCAATTGTAAACTCTAGTACAAGCATATCGGTTATAAAGTCGTAACCAAGATTTACATTCATAGAATTGAAATGACGGCATTTACTGCGGGCATATTTCGATTTATATGGCCTGTTAACATCGCTCAAAACAGAAATATTATCTCCTGGCATAGCAGCGCCACAATCTTTACAGACCATGAATCCTTTATCATTAGAACCTTTATTCAACATGATGATACGCTGATTTGTCCGTGAAGCAATTCTGATATTCTTGCAGCCGGGAGCCATTTTGATCTCCTCAGCATCTGGTAGAGTGGAATACAAAGGTTGCTGTACAGCAGTATATTCTTCAGATAACTGAACATCTGGGATAGCCTCAGCATTCCGGGGTGCGAATCCCCAGGGACGCATCATATCTCTAGTCTCTTCAAGATTATCATTTCCGCAGAATGGGCAGCATTTTGTTTTTTCTTCCATTAGCCCAAACCAACCACATACCGGGCACGAAATAACTGCTTTAACATAATTCTTGTCTTCAGTATATGCGCGAGCAGGGCTTAGAGCTTGACCATATCGACGATCACTCCCAGGATAATAGAAACCGCCAATTTGGTATGTTTGTTTATCAACAACAATGGCTCTTCCGGGTGCATATTCTCCAATTGCTACATCAAGCCCTCGATCCACTTCATAGACTATTTTCCCGTACGTATCTGAGATATAGGTGCTAACAACATTTTTGGGGAAAGAATATGTTGGTATAATACCCTCTTCATACAGAGCATCCAGAAGAACCTTTGCATCGCCGTCTTTAGCGCCTTCATCAACACCAAAAAGCTCGGGATGGGAATCCCGTTTGATTTTTAGTTGGTCAAAGGCACTGACAAGGTCATCCACAAACGATTGATAGTGAAAGGTCGCATCGGAAGGCAACAATAAACTGGCTTTTTTTGTTCCATAAGAAGTGACATAGTTCTTAAAGCTGTCAAGGGAATCGTCCAGAAAAGCTGCAGCGGAAACGGTATCAAGGCTCATGTATTTTTGCGTCAGGAATTCCTGCAGAATTACCATAGCCAGATGACGCTGCAGAAGTTTCTCACTTCGGATGTCAATCCATGGTCTACGAGGATCTCCACGGAACATGGGAATCGGATCATTGAAGTATAGTGTATCATGGGGACCGTCTTCGCAGAACGTTACGATTGTAGATAAGCTGGATCCTCGGCGGCCAGCACGACCAGCGCGCTGCTGATAATTTTCCCGCATTGGAGGAATATTTCTTAAGCCAACAGCGACCAAAGAACCGATATCAATACCGACTTCCATTGTGGTTGTACTGCTGAGAATATCAACAGGAGCTTCTCCATCCTGAATAAAGTCTTGGAAGCGCAACTCATACTGTTCGGTCTTGCTCCAAAGGTCATCTCGCTGATCTTTATGGGAGAGCTGAGCGGTGTGTTCTTCCGTGTCAATTACTCGAATTGGCTCCCCAGTGAGTGCATCAGCAACCGGCTGTCGCCAAAAGCGAAGTGCTTCATATTCTCTGGATTCCATCTTGTGGACACAGGAAGACCCACAGCATGGGCATTTTCCTTTCAATGTAAATGGCGTTAACTCGGAGCATTGCTCACATTTATACCATGTGTGAGAGTCGTCAAATCGAGGTTTAACACGGGATAGGTCAACATATAGTTTCCCGTTATCCGGCTGTGCCATATCGAGGAAGGATTCTTTCAGTATGCGCTTCCAAATAATTTCTTTTTCATCATTGTCGTGCCAGCTCATGATTTCACGGATGACTTTTGAAAATCCCCATTCTTTATCAAGTCCATAGCCACCATAGCTTGGACGGACTTTCAAACGCACCGTGTCACTGATGGTATGTCCAAGAGCAGTTGACTCATCACAAATTGAGAGTATCCAAGCATTAAAGAACTCAATAAATTCCTCGTCGGTAACCGAAATACCCTTTTCAGTAAGAGCATCGACTGCGTCAAATAATGCCTGATCTGTCGGTTCTATCCAACTTGTTGCAGAATCATAAAGGGTATTATAGCCACCGGCAAATAGTCGAAGAAGATATTCCTGCATCTGAACAGGAGCGTTAGAGATTGTAAACCGGGGGGTATATTCTCTTCCACGTTTGGTACACCGATTATAATTGTTTATTGCAGAAGTGCAGTCTTCAATAAACTTTGCTCGCTCCGGATCATGGAACATCTGAACATGACGTTGAGCAGCTGAAAGGCAGAAGTAGTCATATAATGAGTTCATGGACTGTTCTACGGTCTGCGCTTCCATTGTATTGATTGCAACTGCAAAAAGCTGCCTAGCTGCAGATATATCAGAGGCATCTGACATATCTCTTGCCAATTTTGCTGCACGCTGTCGACTATCAGAAAATAGTAAGACTTTTCGGCCTGCATTCGGGTATCGCTCAGGATTTGCATCTTTTCCTGGCACAGCCGGCTGAAGTTGGAACTGCGATTTGATCAAGTTAAAGAAGGATTGATTTCCTCGGGTACTAAACGATGTAAGCTGCGATGAAGAAAGCTGGTGCCTGCAATGTGGACAGGTTGGAAAGGTTATTATTTGTGGGCGCCCCTTTGCAGAGTAATCACAATAATAGAGCTTTCTGATCCACGGCTTACCCGCATATGAATCATCCTCAAAGTTGATGAAACCACTCTTGACGTCGAGATAACATGCTTTTATAGCATTTTTCCCTTGTTTTTGAGGTAATTCGTAACCTTCCGGTGGAATATAAAGGTGGACCTCTTTCATCCGGTAATCCATTAATTGACCGGGATAGCGCCACAAGTAGACATATCCATGGAGCTTTGCGTCATCAAGAATATAGCCTTTAAAAAACAATGCACCACAACGCCGGTCATTGTATAACTCATACACTACGCTGCCGCAATGCGGACAAATCAAACTCCCATCGGACAGAAATACCTCGCCTAAAGATAGTCCGCCTTCTGAATGGGAATGACTACAATCCGGGTTCGTACAGGCATATACCCCAGAAATGCCTTTAAAAAGCATATGCATACGCGCGGGGAAGAGGACAGAACCTTTTGTATTCCTTGCAAGCGGAGCAATTGCTAAAAGAACGCTTACTGCTTTCAGTGCATCCTCGGGACTGAGACCTGGAAAAATACCGGAGGACAATTCCTGCAAGGATACCGCATTCCCACGGCAATACTTAATTAATTCATGGAACGGTCGGTAATACACAAGATTGTCGTACATCCAGTTGCAGATCTCATCTAGGGTGTTTAGACTCTGATCAAACCCTTGCAAGTGACTCCAAAACGCCAAAAGGGCAGACAGCTTTAATTCGTCTTTGTCTTCAAGAAGACTTGGATCAGTATTGATCAAAAGCTTTGCAGAAATGTCATACTTCAACTGCCCATCAATAACTTCTCTTTCGCCGATTAGATAACGGAATTTCGTTGCAGTATCAGATGCAGTAAGCTCATTAGCAAACTTCATTACGGCGTCAAGGTCTTTTTGATCTTTATTAGGCATACTTGCCGTAGTAAGAATAAACTGCACCCGATCACGGCTAATCCCAAGTTTATGGAAAAGTCTGCGAATGAGCAGTGCAACCTCTCCACCAGACGATCCGCGGTACATGTGCGCTTCATCAATCACAAACAGCAGCTTGTTTTTACTGTCAGAATCAAGCCACTCACGAGTATCATCCCAGATCTTTTGCTCTCTGGGGCGTAACAACATATATTCCAGCATGGAATAGTTTGTGATAAGAATGTCAGGACAAAACTGCTGCATTTCGAATCGGGTAATAAGTTCAGCATCTTCGTCGTTTGGAATATGCCTGCTTTCATGGAGCCCCTGTAGAAACAGGTTCATATCTGCCTTTGCCGGGATTTTTCCGTCTAACAAAAGTTGCTTGAAAAAGACTTTTTCCGAGTCACTTTTAGGAAATGTGATTCTTTGCAAAGTCTTTTCAAGTTTCCTGTCCTGCTCGGTAGAAGGCTGAGTCCCAGGGTATGGGGTACGTCCTGTATACATACCAAATTGCGGTCGGCGGACGTTTTCGCCACATGTGTCTCTAAAAATCTCGATAAACTTCTGTTCAGGATCGCCAATCATCCTTCTGAGTCGGCTGACTTGATCGGAAACTAACGCGTTCATGGGGTACATAATAATGGTGCGAATGCCGCGCTTCGCCCAAGCACCTTTTGAATTTCTAGCTTCAGAAGCCAACTTTGCGAGGAGTGGCCACATAAAGCACTCCGTTTTACCGGAACCTGTGCCAGTTGATACAAACAGATTCTCTCCGCTTGCAGCAGCCTCAAGCGCAGATATCTGGTGCGCAAAAGGAGAAGGAAATACTCCGATTCCGGCAGCAGCCAGTTTAAGAAAGTACTCTTTTAGCCATGGCTGGATATCTGCTGTTTCAATACCATTCGGTACAGTAACGTATGCGGGAGATGACTCAATAAAGGGTTTTCGGTAAAGTAGTCCTTCATCGTCGATACGTGCACTCAGAGCGGAAAGTAGAATCGGAGATTTTCCAAAATACTGCGATTTTATGTAGTCTTCCAGTTCTGTTCGCAGACGCTTGTGAACATAATTTGCTCCGTTAGGCATCAGAGTAGCCTCTCTTTCAATTCAAATCCCCCATCAAGCAGAAGATTCTTGATTGCCCCGAAGACTTCTGTTGATAGTTTTCTTTTAAAATTATATGGAAGTGTGGTGCAGATTTCCGGCCAACTGTATAGCTTTAAGAACATGAGTTCTCGTGGCGGAAGTAAATAATTCATTCGCAAATGAACGATTGCTCCGTCTTCATAGTATTCAATCGGAGGCAATGTACCATTGCTTGAGAGACACGCACATGCAAGGGTTCTATAGTTGTAAGCCTCTACCTGCCACGAAGGGAGTTGACTTACTTCCATTTTTTTGCCGGTATAACGGTAGAGAAAATATAACTGCGACCCTTTTATTCCGGTTCGAAGAATTGAAACACTTCCTGTTGTGTCCGGCTTGTTGACCCAATATCCTTGTGAAAATGGAGGTTTCATGCGAAGGTATTCAGTGCTTTGGTCAAATGAAAGGCCGGTTTGCCATGACGTAGAGGACAGTTTTGTATTCCATAGTGAGCTGAGATTCGCTCGTTCAAGCCCGAACATTTCTTTTGTATCCACAGAATCTGGGCTGCTTTCGCAACCTATATAAAACCCAATCCCGGATACACATGAGATGTGGTCTAATGCAATTCCTCTCTGAAACAGAATCCTGCTATACGCAGTCTCATGCTTCATACTTGGAGCAACTCTGTTTGGACGATGATAAACTACACCTGAATTAATGAAAATGTCCTCAATCTCGTCCTCAAGTTCCTCAGAAGAATATGGCAAGAAGCCTGTAAGCTCTGGATACATAGATTTGTAGCTTGATAGAATATCACGTACTTTTCTCTTGAAATGGACAATAGAACTGGGTTCTTCTTCATGTTCGTCCCAGAGTGAAGCATAGGCCATCATGCCGCAAATACTGTAGACTAACCGAGTTTTCCATTCGGCCTCTGGTTCGCTTGCCCCTCTGAGAATATGATACTTAGTTGCTACAGAAAGAAGCAAATTGTTATACTTTTCCATTAGTCTTCCCCAAAGATATACTGAAGTTTTCGCTTTAACTCCGCAGAAATGGTGATTCCTTTTTGTGGATTGGCCAAAGCTTCTTTTAATTCTGCAATCGACATTGACGCATAAGAGATTGGAAGCACAGCAAATAAAAACTCTTCATCAGATGTAGAGCAAGAACGAATTCCGTGCATAGTTGTCACGAGTCTGCTAATGTTTGCTTTGACAAGTGGACTCAGCGAAATGGCAGAAAGGGACTTCATCTCTTTTGGGCTGCTCTTTGCTGCAGAATAAGACCTGAAGTCATCAGCAAAATATCCACCGCAGTACTCTTTAGCAGCGGGACGATCCACAAAAAACTCAGTAAACAGTGGAAGCATGAAATTATAGAGACTCTTTGGCTCGACCTGAATGTCCTCTGCATATGGATGGGTTGCGATATAGAAAACATCTTTTTTTGATATAATCTCGGGCACCCGGTTCATCCATCGACTTGTAAGCAGATTATTGATAATGACGATATCTTCTCCGTCTGCACCGATTTTTTCGATAACCCGATTGCTAAAATTCCCTTCACAGTATAGCTCCCCATGTCTATGTCCTGCAATGGATGCACTGAAAGCTTGTGAAATGTCGAGTGCGTTAGGTCCAACTATGAGAATCGGTTGCTTTTCAATGTAGGCTGCGCAAAGGAAAGCGGCCAACCCGGCAGAATAGTCCTTTGATACGCCTGCTTCTTCGACTTCAAAGGCAACTGTATCTATAACATCCTTCCAAGTGTGGTGTGCTTCAAGCTCTGACAAGTCTCCCTCTACAAAATTACAATATGGAGAGATTGTGGTACTCTCAACGAAGGAATCAACTACAACGGGCACCTGTTCAGATATATTTTTAGTTGATTGGCCACTCACAAACGCCATAGTTGCAATAAAATCGGCTGCATTTTCTCGCGCTCGCTGAATTCTATTGGCAACTGCAGCTTCAACGTCCTCAGCTAACTTTTGCTTTTCAGCAATGATCACAGAAAGCCGTTCTTCTTCCGATTTGGTCTTTGCGAAGGCCTCATTCATTTCAGTCAGCTTGGTGTCTGCTTCTATCACTTTATCTTCGACTGTTTTGAGGTTCTTCTGTGCCTCAGCCAATAATGACTTGTTTTCACGCTCCCAATCTTCCCGAAGAAGTGTTTTGGTTTTCTCCTGAAGTTCAGAATGTGCTCCAATCGCGGAGAGAATGATTGCATCCTCCAAGCTGGAACCGTCCACATATTTCCAAACCTCGCTCAAAAAAGCATCCAGCAATTCTTTAGCAGATGAGGGGGAACAGTGACATGCGTTTTCAATCTTTTGTGTGATATCATCTACTGGGATTGAACCTAGAAAGTCCTTGAATGTCCTGTACTCAGCTCGCACAAATCCTCTGGCTTTATATGTCGTCCAGGAAAGGGCTGAGAATACGATTTCTTTTACTATTTCGAGGGAGTTTTTCAACTGATAAAGCCTGCTGGGAATACCGACAAATGCGTATTTGAAGAAAGCTAGGCCGTTGTCCAACCGCAGAAGATCGTCACCGGAGAAATCATAAACTGGAACCACGTTACAGTTATCGGAAAAGGTGGTTTTCCCGTTTGAATAATTGAGGTCGTTGGCGCGGCAAAGAATACCGCAGAATTGCCCTTTCGATGCCCGGAAGGAAAACATAGTTTTACGACTGTGGGGATGATAATCGATTCCATTTTTTAAAATTGAAATCAACGCATCAAGGTCGGCTACCTCAGAATAAATTAAAACTTCAATCGCATCTAGCGAGGTGTTGTACTTAGAAAGCACATAGTCTTTGGAAGAGTCTTTGTCATTCGGAATTGCTGACCAATTCCAGATGCCAAAAAAGTCTACGTTGGATGGACCATCTTTGAAGAAAATCTTATCTCTATTGGCAAAGAATGGAGGAAGATCTTCATTCTTGCGAAAAATCTGATAGTGACCATTGTAACTCAAGTCAGCGTGTCGAATCAGCCAAGGTTGCCCATTGTAATCGGAAATAACACCACATAAAGAGACAAACTCTTCACTACTGACGGATGGCAGAACAGAAGGATTCGTATCATCAAATTGCGCAAGGTAATCAGCATCTTTATCTTCAGTAGCAGTATGAGGTGCTTCCAGCTCAAGTATTTTTGCTTGTGCGTCATCCAATAGGGATTCTAGGGTGCTTTTCTCTTGTTCAAGCTCCCGATTTTTCTTCACATTTTCATCCTGGACTGTATTAATCTGCTGTAGCGTAGAAGCAATGTCTTCTCGAAGCTTCTGGTTCTCTTCCTCTAATTCCCGTACCCGGTCCAGAGCTTCCGAGGTTTGCGCACGGACTGACCTGATACGATCCATACCGTTAGTTATATCTGCAATAGTAGCTTCATCCGCCGCATGCTCAGAAATCTTAAGGTAAATATCCACATGTTTGGCAAAATAGGAGTCGAGCATAGTCGTTGCTAAGGCTTCATTGTGTTGCAAGCCTTTTTCTTCCAACATACTAATATTATCCTGAATTTCCTTGAGCCAGCTATCCACCCGATAATTTACCCAATCAGCTATGAAGGGGCGGTCAATATTGGAAATTGCGAGTGATAGAGCGAGTTGATCTGATAAAGACTTTGCCCTGAATCCTTTACGTATTTTTGAGAATGCTTGTTCATTCCGTTTAAACAGCTCTTTGAATTCTCTGCCGGTAATGATCTCACAGAGCACAGCTTTTTCTTCCTGCGTCAGAAGGCCAATATAATTCATGGTAGCACCCCTTTTTTACAAATTCATGCTGCGATAAGCATTTTGTAAAATACGATATGATTGCTCGTTTATTGAGTCGGACTTGATGCAGCTACGTATCCACTGACAGATTTTTGGATAGCAATCCATACCAGCCAAAATGTTCCGCAATGAATGGGGAGCCTGGATTGTCGGGCCTGATACAGCTTTTATTCGCCTTAAGAGCTCATCTTCTTTGGTGCCCAAATTCGATTGCTGCTTTATACTGACCTGCCATACGACGTCAAGACCGATAACAACTTGGATATAGTAACCAAAGGTCAAATTATTTACTTCGACCATTTTGTCTGCGATTATTTTTTGCCTGTCTATCACTAGGTTACGCTTAAGCACTACTACCTCGCCGTCAAATGATGCCGTAATGCACAATGATCTGCCGGGCGGTAGTGTAAAAACCTCACCGGATGGCATTTCAATACCATCTATAGTTCTCACAAATACTTCAGGGGGTAGTCCTTGTTGGTCCAGAGGCTCTTTCCAGAAATACGTGTACTGTAGAGCTTTTGTACGACCCGCGGAAATCAATTGCTGCCTGCCAGCGCAAAGAACCTCATACAATTGGGGGTGAGAAGACGTGGAACTAAGTTGGCGAACTCTAACAGTAGGGAATGTTTTCACCGAAGCAACATTGCCATCAATCAGCATATACATACTTTTTTGATTGTGCTTTACCAAATAACTGCCTTCGGTAAACAGTGGCCACACCGGTTGCAAGGATACAGGATGCTCAGTGAGGCGACAGTGATAATCAAGGAAGAATCGAGCAGCATCTTCATGAAAAACGGAAGCAGAAACAACATATAGAGCCCATGTCTGCCATCCACTCTGCATTTTTGCTATTTCTCGAATCTGAATTACATGATTTGATTTCCTGTAGAGTAATCCCCGTTTTAGAAGGTAATACTCTTTTCCAATTTGAACATCAGCATCGTATGACAGTTTGTTGCCGGATGATTTTTCAAACAGTGTGCCGTCCGAATTGACGCCATTTATCATGTCCGGCCAAAGTTCACGCAGCTTTCCATCCCCATTTTGAATAATGAGTTTGTACTTTTCGAAAGGTTTTTCACCAACGGACAGATATGTAATGCCATCGTAATGAAAACGTTCTTTTGTATAAATAAAGGATTTTTCCGCTGCGCCAACAGGGGTAATTTGTACCTTAAAACCTTGACTGAGAAATTCAAGTGGAACTCGAATAAATCCAATTTCAAACCGGAAGGATGACGCGGAAATATCTGTAATGCGAAAAGGCAAGTCATGTTCCTGCGGATTATAAGCAATTGAATAACCGGGGCCGAATGTCCGCTCAGGACAATCTTTGCTTTTTTCGTAAGCACTGTGTTTGAAGTAGCGTACCCTGACATCTCCGTCGGTGAGAATGACATACTGGCCGCAGAGCTCACACATAAACAATCCACTATGGGCAGATACTGTCCCACCAGGATGTAGTTTAGCGGCTTGCTCCGCCGTAATTCGCTTCCATCCATTGTCGGACCACATGCAGACATGAGTTAGCGAAGCCATAATATGTCTCCTTCGAATGATTGACAGTTTTGTGATGACTCCAGTATTGGGAAAAAGGGCCTCCGCAGAAGAACAGAATATACCTTGTGAATTAATCTGTAGAGGTACTTTTTGTAATTAGCTCCTGATACTTTGCTGATGCTTCCTTCGGTCCTTGAATCCTGACTTTGCCACCGAATTGGAAAACCCATGCAAAGAAAGTTGGGCTGAGGGAGACTTCCGCACTCAAGCGGAAATGCGTTTCATCCACTTGCTTGATTCTGGCTTTTTCACTGAAATGATCCAAAACCGAATTCATTGCGTCTTCATGGCAGAGAAGCTCTACCGTCGTTCTGTCGCCGTCAAATAACTGAAACGCCTTTTCCGCAAAGTCCGCAATGCTGTACCCTTTTGGGCGTTTTACCGCTGGTTCTTCCAGAATCATGGGGGTTGCATAAATTCTGTCTACCCGGAAGGTTGCCACCTTCCCATGCTTGTCAGACCAGCCGACCATGTAGTAGCAATCGCCGTTCCAGGTAAGCGTATAGGGGCTGAAAGTATAGGGCTTGCCATCGTTCTTCAGCCGTTTACGTTTGGAAGCGGTATAGGTGAAGTAAAAGAATTGAATCTTTTTCTTTTCATTGATGGCCTTATTGACAGCATCAATATATTGGTATATGCCCTCGTTCTTCGGCTTGATTCGGTCCGCCACCGAGATATTGCGCTTTAATTCGTCGGCCCGTTGCACATTCGTCATGGAGGTTATCTTCTCCGCAAGTGCTTTACTTTTTGCGGCGGTAATAAACTTTGAGGACGCAACTGCATCAGCAAGAAGCTTCAATTCCGCATGCTCAAAGGTACGAGAGGCCATATAATACCGATTCTGCCTCGCATGAATCGTTCGCACATCGTACCCGGCGTCTACCAACGCCTCCACGTCCCGCTGCACGGTGATACGGTATGCCTCTAATCCCCACTTTTCCTTTAGAAGCCGAATGGCGTCAGGGGTAGAAATGGGATGCTGCTCGTCGCTTTCATTTTGCAAAAGCTCCAGCATCCGAAGCAATCTGACTCTGGTTTCGTTCTTCTCTTTTGCCATAACTGCCTCCAAATCGCAAAGAGGGCTGTGAAAGCGTGCAGTCTCGCTCGTTTTCACAGCCCTCCTGTTTGACAAAATCTAACAAATTATATTATAACACAACACTTCATGTTCTGCAAGCAGCAATTAATTGCTGACTGTTGATGTATTGCGACAGAAGAAACTTATCCTCAATTGTTTTATTGCGGGTGTACCGAAGGGAAAGACGCAGTATCCTGCGTACCACAGGGAAACCGCACTCCGGGCAGATTCCATTTTCCATCTTAGATCCACAACGCGGGCATGTCATAACTACGCCTCCAGTTATTTTGCAGGGATTCGGCCAGATCATAGTTTCTTAAAGCGAATACCGTTTGCCTTTGCATACTTTTCCGCGAAGCTTCCTGTTGGCGCAACAAGCGTACCACCATTTGAGGCCAGTGATCTTAAGGCTCTGTCTGCAAACTGTGTCATTTTACCTAAAACCTTTACAGTTTTTAAGTTATCACACCAAGTAAACGCATCATCAACCATAATGACGCTCTTCGGCAGGGTGATACTCTCTAAGCTCTTACAATTGTAAAACGCTCCAGGATAGATGTACTCCAATGCGTCCGGAAGCGAAATAGAAGAAAGCTTTTTGCATTCATAAAACACGTTGAAATCTATCTTCTTTATGTTCTTAGACAGTACAACGCATTTCAGTTCGAGGCAGTTGCCAAAGGCGTGCTGGCCGATATCTGTTACACTATCTGGAATAGTTACACGTTCTAAGCTGCTGCAATAATCAAACGCACCAGATCCAATCTGTTCCACCCCTTCGGGAATGATTATCTCCTTCAATTGTTTGTTATAACTGATAAAGCCATCCGGGATTAATCTCACATTGCTCGGGACATGAATTGCATCAAATTTAGAGGATGAAAAAGCATTGACGCAGGAGTAATAGGTTTCCGGAAGCAGAACCTCTGTAGTATCTTTTATACCGCCAAATCCGCAGCTGCGCTGAAGCGTTGATGGGAATTGCACTTTTTCCAACGCCTCAATATCGCTAAGCAAACAGGTTCCCCCTATGCCAATATCCTGGATTCCTTCCGGAATCACAACGGTCTTTATCCTTCTTCTGGCGCTTTGCTGTTCTTCGGTAAGCCCCTTTGCATCGGGAGATAGTGCACGAGCATGTACTGCCGTTACCGGAAGACCCTTCAACTCTGTTGGGAACACAATATCGGTTGCAAGGCCCTTGTAAACCATGAGTTGAAGTGTTCCGTCGGGGCGCTTTTTTGTCGACCAAAGCTTCTCTTCGGAGGAAGTTGGGGCTCTTTCTGCTTTTATCCTGTCCGCGCCTTCTACGCTTTTCTCCAGCTCAGCAGCTAACTCATGATTTCCCCGATCTTGAAGCTGTTTTACAACGGCCGCAATATTTTTCGGGGGAATCAGATTCTGCTTGGCCATATAGCTCAACGCAGCGTCATTATCCACATATTTCTTCCAATTTGAGCGCAAATAATTATCGTATTCCTCCTTAAGAGCCGGGGCGATATCAATGCCTTCCTGCTGGGCATGAATATAGGAATCAATCACACCCCGAACCCCCAAAGCGTCTTTGTAGTCTTTTAGGGTGGTCAGTGGGAAAGTCAGTGCCGGAATGGGTTTGTCGTCAAACCAGCCTTTCTTTATACCGGGAACAGGAACGGTGAATCGAAGTTCTTCAACAGGAGTAAACTTCAGTCTATGGGCAATTGTGTCTCCATAAGAGAGCGTAATTTTCTTGAGCCGAGCACAGCTGTAAAATGCCTGCTCTACAATGCCTTCAAGCCGTTCCCCCGACAAATCCAACTCGGTGGCAGCAGCAGAAACATCAAACAGAATGTTTTCCCCGATGGTATATGCCGGCTGATCCGGGTCAAGCAAGGTTCCCTCCGGAAGCGGTAAAAATTCTTTAAATGTTCTTCGTCCAATTATGTAAGGAATGTGATAAGTAAACGAAGAGTCACCGGGAATACAACCCTTTTTGCAATAATCAACAGCGGCGTTTGTGCTTTCGGGGATATAGTTTTCATCATTTACAACGACGCAGTAAGTATTGCCGTTAATCTCATTGCGAACGGTCCCGCCGTGCCTTTCAATCTGGCGCTTAACAATGCTTCTCGTAGAAGAATCAAATCCAGTCAGGACAAAAGATCGGTTCTTAAAGTTCAGAAAGTTGATTTCTTCCGTTAATCTGATTCCATTTTTGGTGTTGAGATTATCTGCAGCTGTGGCTTGATGTCCATCTGTGTTGGTATTGAAAAAGGTTGTGGAATCTTCCCACTTCCTGCGATATGGGAATCTGTAATTGACAACTACTTCTTCGCCGGTCTGCAGGTACGCAAAGCTCGCGTTAAAGTCTTTTGCCGGATGGAATTCCCATTGCCACGGATAACCGCTGTCTAGGTCAAATACACCAGCGATTTTCCCTTCTGTAACATATGGATAACCGGCCTCCGAGTACAGAATCCAAACAGAACGCGCACTGGACCAATCCTCCAAAAAGCCCGTGACCTTCAAGGAAGGATGCTGCTTGATGATATCAAGCAGATACAGATGTCCATCGTTGTAGTTGAAGCAATTCATCAGGTCTGCTTCAAATATATCAGGGTTTGACGTCTGAACCAACTTGACATCTTCATGCCCGATTTCCCGCAAAACGGCCTTCAATTCATCATGCTTTCCACGGATAACGCCATTGGAGAAACAGCTCACCTCTTGTGTTTTCCACCCGCTGATCACTTTGAAATCAAACGGTTTCTCACGGCCCAAACCTGTTATAGTAAGGTTTTCGGTGTTCTTTTGATATTGTTCCATGGTCATAACCTCTATGCCTCCAGATTTGCATTACCAGACATGTGAATTACATTTCCTGTCATGAATTTGGTGTACTTGTCGTCACAGGTCGTAAAGATTACTTGATTATGCTCCGCAAACTCCTGAAGCAGCTGACAGGCAAGCTGGGTTCGTTTGGGATCCATATCGGTAAAGGGATCGTCAAAGACCGCTACGCAGCCGCCGTTGGGGAAAAGATGCTTCAAAACGGCAAGGCGGAAGGCCAGCAGAATAGTATCCTTCGTCCCCGCGGAGAGAATATTGGCAGTCAGCTGGCTTGTTCCACTGGAAATGGAGCTGCTGAGATCGTCGTTGACATTCCCAAGGGATAGTCTGCCGTCAGAGAGCCGGGACAGGTTTTCCCCGAAATAGCGTGCAATGTCCTCAAAGGGATTTTGCATCGCCTCTTCCTTGATCCGCAGGAATACTTCCTGAATATGCTTCCACCGGGCATATTCAGCTTTAATTTTTTCGAATTCATCCTCTTTTTTTCGGAGGTCTTCGGATAATTCTTCAGCAGAATTATCAGGTAATGTATTCTCTGCTCTATAATATTCAGTTCTTTGTATGTCAACCTCTTTTTCCAGCTGCTCAATGTCCTTTCGCAAGTCACTGCTATATTGCGCAGTATCTGTGATCTCAGCAAATTCCGCTGGAATTGCAGTTGCCGATTCCAGACTTTCTCTGTATCTTGAGACATCATTCTCCAGCTGTTCCTTGTCTTTTTGCAGCTTTTCATAGGAGCCGTATTTCGCTCTGTAGCCCTCAACCTTGGCAGAGAGCCCGCCGATGAACTGTTCGATGGTTCCAGGACAGAACGTGCGAATTTCTTCCTTAATCTCTGAAACGCTTCTCTCGTCATCTGGATAATCGGCAGCCTTTTGAAGTTCCTCCCAAGGTTCCCCGTCAAGTTCCTTTCTAATATTACTCTGGCAGGTTCTTAACTCAATAAGCTGAGTGCTGGCTCTTTCTCGCTTTTCCTGCAGCGCCTCCACCGTCTGTACCTGATATTGCTGAAGAATCTTGTTGAATTCTTGCCGCTTTTCAGCCAACTCCGCCATGACTGACGCGACATCCACATTCTTCGGAAATAGCTGGATTTCAACGATGCCAGGCACAATAATTTCTGAGGCCTCGGTTATTTCTGCCGTCCCATCCTGCAGTTTTACCGGCTCTCCAGTCAAAGAAGACCGAATGCAAACCTCTACATCACCGAGGTTTACGATTTTTGCGGACAAGTCAATCCCTTTTGCCTTTGTTTCCAGCGTGGAAATCCTCTTTTCCAACGCATAAGCTCTTCTGTAATCTTCTTCAGCAACCGCATCTGTTTCAATCAAAAGAGCCAGCCTCGCTTCATTATCCTTCCAACTCAAAACATTTTGATATTTCTCTTTTCTTAATGCTGTCTTAAGTGCTGTTTGCAAATCCATTGCCTGACGCAAGCATTTCTCTTCATCGGGCCATTTATCGAAAACCTCTTTCAATTCCTTAGCTTTCTCTTCTGTAGTATCCAGCAAATTCGAAAGAGTTTTTCTTCCTTCGATTATTGTTCGTACATCTGAAAACGCCTGCTGTTTTTCTTTCAACTGGGACAGTGCTTCTTCTTGATTCCTCAATTTGCTCTTCGCAGCTTCACATGTGCTCTCTGCGTCTTCAAAAGATTGCTGTGCAGCAACCGCCCTTTCTCTTTCGTAGTATGCTTTTATTATCTCTCCAAGCCCATTCTTCCAAGGGTTATTTGTTCCCCGATTCCTTCCATCCTTGGGCATTTGATTTGCGAAGTCCCATTGGCCTTCATAGGATGAAACCTTCTCGGCCAATTCTTTTTCCAGCCCATCCAGCGCAATTCCACCGGTCTCCATGACAGTCTTCGTAATAATCGCGGAGAGTGTAGCTAGGTTATTATCTTCATCCTTTTCGATTTTACCGCCAAACAAGCCTTTGAGAATCGTATGTGCTCTTCGCTGGGAGGTAAAGGCGATCTCATCATATACTCCTCTTCCAAAGCCCAATTGTCCCGCGAGATATTTCTTGACATGCTCCGGCTCTGAAAGATACCCGCCCGTTGGCAGCTTCAGCTCGACACTGCCCTTCTTCCCGGACCATTCTTTTGTAAGCCTGGAAGTCCCGGCATCTGTTTCAAAGCATATTGTTCCATCAATCCTATTGCCTTGATACGGCCCTGTGCGATGGGGAAGGGCTTGGTCTTGGAAAGTGGTGTTTCTGCCGCTGAGTTTCGTATCCTGGAAAAACAAATTATAAAGGAGGTCTGCCAAAGTGCTTTTGCCGGATTCGTTTTCTCCCACCACGATGTTGAGTCCGTCACAAAAATCATATTCGTTGTCAAGAAGTCCGGCATATTGTTTGCATTCAATTTTTTTGACTTTCATTGTCCTTCACTCCCTTGCGTCTGGTGCCGTTTGATCAGTTCATATGCCATCTGTATCTCTTTCGGATCAGAAAGAGCCTCCAGCAGCTTTGCAGCAATGCCTATCTCCGCAAACTCTGAGCGAATTCGTTCCGTTGTAATGATCTCGCTTAGCGCTGACTCCTCAATTTCATAATCCAGAAACCGGGAGAGCGCATTTTGATAGATACTTCCTTTTTCCAGATAGTCCTCGCTGCTTACCCGCCCGCGTACTGTCAAGCGAACAACAGCTTCCTTTGGAAGATCCCGGGTTATCGCCCGGACCGCATCATTCAAGGAAGTATTTCCGTCTACTTCCAGCAAAAGGTCATAATACCGAGTGACTCCGCTCTGATAGCTGTGGGCAGCAACGGTTGTTCCGTTTTCTGAATGATCCAATGTCAGCACGAAACAGATTCCGGAAGTATCATTACTCAGATCCGTCTGTTCCGGTGTACCTGGATTAAAGATACGATACCCATAGCTATCCTTTTCTGTAGAAAGGCCTTTGGGATACGGGATGTGGGTATGGCCAAGTAGCCAAACGTCTACGGGGATCTGGTTTAGTTCCTTTTCCGTCATCAGGAAGTACTCATTCTTCATATCAGGAGAGAGTCCATCCAGGGATCCATGCGCAATCCCGATATGATAGTCGGCGTTCTCTATGGTCAATTCTTTGATCCAGCCCAGGTTGTTGGTGTCTGAGTGCTTGGATTGGCAAAACGCGGGATAAAAACGTACCGTTTCCTCGCCCACATCAAATACAAGCGGTTTGAATTCGGTAATCAGTGTGACATTGTGATCTGTCAGCGCCAATGCACTCTGGAAATCTGTCCAGACTTTTTCTTCGCCGTTGTAATAATCGTGATTTCCCGGCAGAACAAGCACTCTGCCGCCGAACTGCGAAAGGATTCTCACGACTTCTCTGACGTCCTTCTGGTTGATTCGGTTGACATTATCAAATAGATCACCAGTTATAACAAAGAAATCACAGTGTTCTCTTTCTGCTTCGACGACACAGCGTTCCAAACAAACAAAACGGCTCTTGATTAACTGGTCTTTGCTGTTCGGGTATCGGTCATACTTTTTTCCGATATGAACGTCTCCAGTAACAAACAATTTAATCATTAGGATACCCCCTTTTCTAAAGTATACCATAACTGCCATTTTTTATCAAGCATGAAACATGTTCAACCTGTTCACTTATTGCAACATCTACAGATTTTTTTTGATTCCGAATAAATACGAGGAGGCCTAAGATCATGCTCGCCGTGCCGGTATTGTCTCCGGCGCGGCGAGCAATTTTTTAGCGGTCCAAGTAATCGTGACCTCGCTGCGGCTGCCTTTGCGTCGGCGGCTGAGTATCACGTTGAAGGTCAAAGAGGTTTTGTCGCACCTGCTCGGAGCGTTGGGCGATGTCGGCGCAGTATTCCAGCTCCTTGCGGGCTTGTTTCAGTTCGTCGGAGAGCTGACGGATGGAGGCGCGGAGGGCTTCGTCGGTGGGGGCGTCTTCATCGTGGCGGACGCGGCGGAGGAGATTGCGGTACTCGGTACGCTGGGTCTTCAGGCTGCCAATACGCTGTTCTACGCCAGTCTTGTAGGCATCCAGGTCCTCCGTGGTTTCAATCTTGTGAGCCAGCAGCAGCTTTGCTTCCGCAATGTAGCGGTCCAGCTTGATCAGATCCTCCCGCAGCTGCCAGGAAACCTGCTTCTGCCGTTCCGGGTGCTTCCGGATGATTCCCAGCTTGCAGCAGTATTTGAAATACAGGGCCCGGAGGCCGGTGAGTTTTACTGTCGGTTTTCGGGGCGTTTTTGCCCGATAGAATCGTCTCTGCGGTGCCTGGAGGGGTGGGTCGGCATATTTGTTTGCCTTCACCCGATTGACCAAACTGCGCAGATCGTAGCCCTCTCCCAGGGAGTCCAGACGGAAGTTCCTCTTCCCGCCGGGCGGGGTGATGGTGGGATGCTTCAACGGGTATCCGCTTGCGCCGTATTCCCGGATCACATAGCCCATGTCCTGCAGGGCGGCGTAGAATTCCCAGGGATAAAGGGACTGCCGCACAGCCCGGTCCAGGTCATTCCGGATCATCTGGGAATGGGTCAGCTTCCCCGCTTCCTCAGCCTTGCGAAGGCCATAGTCCTTCTTCCGGCGCTGGGGATCTTCGATGACGGAGAGGCCGTACTCCCGGCACAGCTCGTCTGAGACGCTGCGCATCTGCCGGTAGTCGCTCTTCTTGTTGTAGAACTTGTAGCCGTCCTTGTAGGAGACGGAGTTGATCACGAAGTGGGAATGGTAGGTCCCGGTATTGCAGTGGGTGGCGACCACCACCTGGAAGCGGTCTCCCCACAGCCGTCTGGCCAGCTCCACGCTGATCTGGTGGGCCAGTTTGGCATTCACTTCTCCGGGCTTGAAGCTCTGATAGCCGTGGTAGCAGAGCCTGCCGTCCTCCTTGTGCCACATGCGCTTTGCCAACAGGAACTCCTCCGTGGCGGTTTCCACGGCGCAGTTGACGCCGGTCACATATTCCATGCGTTCGGTCTTCGTATCGTCTGCGGCGTACTGCACCACCCCGTCGATGACGTGCAGGGCGGCCTTCCAGGAGAGGTATTCCTCCGTCACCTTCTCCGGGTTCTGGACATAGGCGATTACCTTGTCCACGCGGCCCTTGATGGGCCAGAGCGATGTCACAGCCATTTCATTTCTCCCCCTCGATGTGATAGAATTTTACGATTTTGTCCACTGCCAGGTAGACGTGGGCCAGCACCTTCCGCATCTGGTTTGCGTCCGCCAGACGGACCTCGTCAACCTTTGCCAGGAAGCGGCGGACGTCGCTGCCCACGGTGTAGAGCTCCCAGAGCAGCCGGTTCGCCTCCTGGGGCGGGCGGCTGTTGAATTCCTTCCCGGCCACCAGCTTTCGGATGAAGTCGTTCATGGAGAAGCCGGCCTCTTCTGCCTTTTGTTTGAGCGCAGCAAACTCCTCCTCTGTGAAGCGGACGTTGAGCTTCACCGGTCTTTTTCTGTTTTCCATATTGTCCTCCTTTGTGGAATGGCGGAAGGGGGGTGTCAGGGGTCTCCCCGGACAAGCGGAACGGGGGCCTGGGCGCCCACGTTCGTTGCTTGCTGTTCCAGCGCAGATCCCCGGCGCCGCCTTTGTCAGGGCTCGTCCGACAAATCGTTTTCTTCCCTACGTTCTTGCGGATTTCCCGGTTCTCTCGGCCCGCTGAGAATGATTCTCGCTTTCTTCAGTTGATCCGCAGCCAGGTGCTGGCGGTGGTTCTGGCCGTTGATTTTGATGGGAACGCAGCGTTCCAGAATCCGGTCATAAATCCGGGCGTGGGCCAGATCTGCAGGCTGCCTCAGCTCCCGCAGGCTCAGATTGGTGGTGACGATCATGGGCAGCCGGCTGCGGTATCGGCTGTCGATCACATGAAATACCTGCTCAAGAACAAACTCGGTGTTTCGTTCCACGCCCAGGTCGTCGATCACCAGAAGCCGGTAGTTGTTGAAGCTGTCGATAAACTCGTTGCGGTCCTCTGGACGGAACCCGGTCAGGGAATTGAGGACCCTGGCGAGGCTGGTCATCAGAACCGGGATGCCCTGTTCGATCAGAGCGTTGGCGATACACCCGGCGAAGAAGGTTTTTCCGGTGCCCAGGTCGCCCCAGAGCAGCAGGCCGGTGGCGTCCCGCTCCATTTCCCGGAAGCGGTCCACGTAGGCCCGGGCCTTCTCAATCTCCGGACACCAGCCCAGGTCATTGGCAAAGGTGTAGTTCCGCAAGGCGCGGTCCTGCAGCCCGGCAGCCCGCAGGCGCTCGATCTCCTGCATCCGCTCCCTCTTTTTCTCTTCGGCCAGGTAAAGCTCCCGTGCAGCTGCCTGGCAGCTGCAAAGGGCGTTTGGAACAAAGGTGCTGCCCTGGACGTTCACCACGGCCTGCCGGGGTGTACGGCACAGGGCACAGTAGATCAAGCCGTCTGCCGGGTTGAAATACTCGTCCTCCTTCAAAGACCGTGTAGGGGTTCTGTTCCGTTCACTCATAAGCTCTCAAACTCCTCGCAATCATAGTCTCTTGGATATTTGTTGTATTGTTTTACTCTGTTTGTTTTATTACCGGAAAGTCTTCTGTCCTCGGTGGAGACAGTTTTCTGTCCCCATGGAGGACAGTTTTCTTTCTCTGGCGCAGACAGATTCCTTTCCTCCGGCAGCAGGACATAGATTCGGTTTGGTATGCCGATTCCCAGGTGCTGCCGCAGGATCAAGCCCTGCTCCTCCAGAGCCGCCAGGGCCGTCTTCACGGTCATTTCACTGCGCCGTAGGGCAGCGGCCAGCTCCCGGATCGGATAACGCAGGAACACGCGGCCCTCCTCGTCGATCCACTGGGGATTCGTCATGGACAGTCTCGCCCGGTCCAGAAGCAGCGCATAGGCCAGCATGGCGGTCTCGCTGAGACCGCTGCCCAGCAGAAAGCGCGGGAAGGCCATATAGCCGAAAAGCCTTGTGCTGCTTGTCAGATATGTGCTTGTCATGGCGTTACCCCTCTGTTGCAGGATTTCGGATGGTTCCCTGTGATCCCTTCCGATGCTCCCATTATAGTCCGGAGTCCCTTCTGCCGCATTGAGCCGGAATTGAGCGTTATTTGACAAAAAAGCCCGCAGACAACGCAATGGTCGTCTGCGGGCTGATTAAATTTACTTGGATGCGAGTTTTACGTTTTTTGTAAAGCTTTCTTGCTGATCTCTTTTGCGATTTCGATACCGGCGTTGATATGCGCCTGTTGGTATTGCCTCTTTTTCTCTTCGATCAATTGCGGTTCGTCTGCCCAGACGGTCTCGTAGATCGACATAGCCTGCATCAGATACGATCTTCCCTCCCCAACGGTCTCTTTTTGTGAAAGAAGGAAGCAGCCAAGGCTTTGCAAGATGTCCGCGTGATCCAGGGAATTCGGGTTTTCACGGCGGATGATAGGCTCCACCTTTTTCAGTGCTGCGACTGCTGCATCCTTTTCGCCAACGGCGTCCAGATAATTGGCATAGCTGACGACTTGGGTCAAAGAGTCATGCATACCGAAGAGTCCGTAGTCTTCCAGGATCGTCAGAGCAGTTTCCAAGTGCTTTTTTGCAAGCTCGTTTTGATGAAGGCCCCTGTATAAATCTCCGATGTTGGCGTGCAGATTGGAAACTGCCAAAGCATTCCCGCCATTCACCTCCGGGATCAGGTTCAACGCTTCCTGGAGCAATTGGATTGCTTTGATTGGCTGCTTCTCACAGACAGATCTGTATTCCAGGAGAATCGCCCGGTCCTTTGCTTCTCCAAGCAGCGGGTCCTGCAGCAGAAGATTCATTTCGTCAATCAGAAGGCGCATGCCGACCTCATCCTGATATTTCTCAAAGGATTGGAACGTATCCTCCAGGAACAGCAGGTAGAAAGATGCGTCATCCTTCTTTGCAAGCTGAACCGTATTCAAGATAACTCGGTGCATCAGCTTGTAATACGGGAATTCCGTGCCGTGAAGCTGGCAATCATAGCGAATGCCCTCCAGCAGCGGTTTACAATTCCTGATGCTGGGCGGAAGATCCGCCAGAATCACTTCCCGCGTCATGGGATGCAGGAACACGTGATTCCCGTATTTGGCTTGGACAAATCCCAGCTCGGTCAATTCGTTGACTCGATTCAGATTGCGGAGCTTCATCCATTTACCCAACAGGCGGGCCGGGATTCCGTCAAGAGGCGCCAGGGACAGAGCGGTCAGGATTTCCTGGCTCTCCGCCTTCAAGCGGAACAGACCGAACAATGTATGGATGTGCTCATAATAGGTTCCACGGCTGCTTGCGCCGTCCTTGGTGACGTTGATCTGGTCGGAGGCATCCAGAGATACCCGCTGCTCCTGCAGCTTCTGCAGGACGGCGTGGGGCTTCAGGATGCCGGTTTCCAGCAGACGGGCCGCCAGCTCCACGGCAAAGGTATGACGGTGGATCGTCTCAATGATTTCCATGACGATGCCGCGGTTCTTTTCTGCCTTGGAATAGAAGCAGGATACCAGCCGAAAGAGGCATTCATCGTCCCCGATTTCCTCCACCGTCAGGCAAACCTGATTCGGAAAGCTGCTTCGGGTGGTGATCAGAACCCTGCAGCGGTATTTCAGAACCACGTCCAGCAGGCTGTCCTCCGTGGCGGTCCTGTTGAAATTGTCGATGATCAGCAGCGTATCTTCTTTTAGCGTTCTCAGGAAGCGGTTGTGTTTCTTGAAGCGCTGCTCCTCATTGTCCTGGGGAAGGTCGTCCGCAAAGATCAGGTTGGCAATGTCCGCCTTCAGATCGCCGGTGTAGGAGAGAAACAGCACGTTGGTGTACTCTTTTTTATGGGCCTTGGCATAGGCTTTGGCAATCTCACTTTTCCCGATGCCGGGGATTCCCCGAAGGAAGACCTTGCTGTGTTCTGTCATGGCCTGGTGCAGCTCTGCCAGCTCCTTATCCCGCCCCGTGAAGTGGCGGCAGGGCTTGGGAACGCCTTCGTCGATCACGTAGTCCAACACCACCGGAGAAAGGCTCCCGGAGGGCAGCAGTTTCGGTTTCCGAATGTCCCTGGCCACAAAGGGGCGGCTCAGTGCGAACAGCAGCAGCTCTGTCAAAAATGCGGCTTCCTGCTTTGCCGAGCTGCAGGGATATCCTTGGCTCAGTTCCTCCTTCTTGCTTTCTGAAATGGAGGGGTCTCCGATCAGCAGACCGTAGGCATTCTGGGCCACCATGTCGGAGTCTGACAGACAGGGCAGGATCACGTCCTCAAGGGTGTTTGTCAGTTCCCTGCGGTTCTTCCCCTCCAGATAATACCGGGTAATGGCCGGGCTCGGTTTTGCCAGACCGTTCAACCATTTTGAGACAAGGCCCATATCGAAATAGGCCTCCATATCATTCAGGTAGGGCGAAAACATCTGCTCCACAAAGTCCTGCTGATTCTCGAAGCTGCCATCCAGCAGATCCGCCCGGATGACCGATGTCAAGGAGGCAAAATCAAATCGTTCCACGCATTCAGCCCTCCACATGTTTTTGTCAATTTACGGTCAATTCTCGCTCAATGTGTTTTATGGCGGGATGTGATACACTTATCCACGACAGGAAGTCATGCTGCTGTTGTCCAGTATAACACAGGTTCCGCAGTATGAAAAGCCCGTAAATCAAAAAACGTGGGAGGTATAGAAATGACAGAGTCTTTGATTTACAAGCCCGAGGACCTGATGCCGCTCCTAAGTCTGAGCCGCAATACCGTCTACGAGCTGCTCCGCTCCGGACAGATCCGAAGCGTGAAGGTCGGGAAGTGCTATCTGATCCCGAAGAGCGCGGTTTCCGAATTTCTGAACGGTCCCACCGGCGCCATCGCAGAACATTAACACTTGCAGAAACGCCTCGCAGCGGGTATAATACAACTGTACCCGCTGCGAGGCAGGAAAGGAGGCAATATGCCGCGCAGTACCAAGAAGTCAGCCTCTGGGGCTGGCACGATTCGCAAAAGAACCATCACGAAGGGCGGAAAGCCCTATACCTACTGGGAAGCCCGATTCACCGTTGGGTTTGACCCTCAGACAGGAAAGCAGATTCAGCGCTCCATCTCCGGGAAGACACAGAAGGAGGTCGCTCAAAAGCTCCGGGAAGTTACAGCGGAGCTGGACCAAGGCAGCTATCAGGAGCCGACAAAGATGACTCTGGGGGAGTGGCTGGAGATCTGGCTCAAGGAGTATTCTGCCAATCTGAAACCCATGACCCTGCAAATCTACTCGGAGCAAGTGAAAAACCACATCATACCGGAGCTTGGCCGGATCAAACTGAAGGACCTGAAAACCCACATGATCCAGCGCTTCTATAACAGCATGGCTACCGGAGACAAACCGCTTTCCGCAAAAACCATCAAGAATATCCATGGGGTTCTTCACAAGGCCTTGCATCAAGCTGTATCGAACAATCTGATTCGGGATAATCCCGCAACAGCCTGCGTGCTTCCGAAGGTGCAGAAGCCGGAAATCAAGCCGCTGGAGCCCCAGGAGATTCACCGCGTTCTTCAAGAGGCTGAGGATGATGACTACCGAAACATTATCACTGTCGCACTGTTCACCGGAATGCGCCAGGGGGAGCTGCTGGGCCTGTCCTGGGATTGCATTGACTTTGAAAGCGGTGTGATTACCGTGAAGCAGCAGCTTCAGCACAAGGACGGGAAGTATTTCCTCTGTTCTCCCAAAAGCAACAAACCCAGGAGAATCCTTCCGGCACAATTGGTCATGGATGCGCTGAAGGCAGAACAGGAAAAACAAGAGCACGCCCGGCAGCAAGCAGGGGAGGTCTGGAACAATCCCTTCAACCTTGTCTTTACAGACGCCAGCGGGAAGAATCTCGTTCGCAGAACGGTTGTGAAGCATTTCAAAGCCATTGCAGGCAGAGCCGGTGTCGGGGATGCGCGTTTCCATGATATGCGCCACAGCTTTGCAGTGACATCGCTGCTTGCGGGAGACGATGTAAAAACTGTGCAGGAAAACCTGGGTCACGCAACGGCGGCCTTCACCCTGGACGTTTACGGTCACGTGACCGAGCAAATGCGCAGAGACAGCGCTTCCCGGATGCAAAGATTCTACGAAAGTCTGGGATAAAAAAAGCGCGCTGAATATTATGTATAAGGGAAACCATAAGGGAAAAACCTCTCGACGGTCTCCAAAATCGTAAGCCATATCGCTGAAAAACGGCGAAAAACAGAGAAAAACCTTGAAATCCGGAGATTTCAAGGTTGATTCTCTGGCAGGGGCACAAGGACTTGAATTCGCAAGAACAAGTGTTATCATCTGTTTTCAGCTCTTATTATGCCCCTTTTCCTGCTGAAAATGTTATTTTATCTGTTAATTGATACCATGAAATCGCATCTTCTATTATCCTCTAAAGGGAAAAAATAAGGGAAAACTTTTCATCAATTGCGTGTGGAAACTACACTTAGCAGGTACTGCTTTTTTCCTGTTTTGAAAACACAAGCTGATGAAATATCTATCTTCACCGAATCGTGTGCATGACTGATCAACTGGGTGATTTACTCACTTGTTGTTTTTTGTTCCATCTGTGCGGTGTATTTCTTGCCAACCTCATGAGTATCCTGCAAGAGGGCGCCGCGTTGGATGGTGCTGCGGCCGTATTTGGAGCGCAGTGCGTCCACGGCTTTGTCCAGCTTCTTCGATTTGGTTTTCCTTTCGTCCGCCGTGTCGAACAGTGAGGTCTGGACGAAGTCTTCCTTTGTCAGGTCTGTCAGGGCGATGCCCAGCAGGCGCAGCGGCGTCTTGCCGTTCCACAATTCTGAAAATAACTTCTTTGCAAGTTGATATATCTCGTTCGTCCCATCAGTCGGCTCCCGGAGCTTCTGCTGATGGGATTTGTTTTTGAAGTCGTTGCTCCGGATGCTCACGGCCACGCAAAAGGTCTTGAAGCCGTCGGCCCGCATCCGGGCAGCAACGCTGTCCGCCAGGGCCAGGAGGATGTGATGCGCCGTCTCCGCGGTCTCCACGTCGTCCTCCAGGGTAGTGGAGATGGAGTAGCCCTTGGCCTCCTCCGGCTCTGCCAGAACCGGAGAATTTCTGATCCCATTGGCGTAGCGATGCAGGTGACTGCCCATCTTGGGGCCAAACATCCGCTCCAGATGGGCCGGGTCCGTGTGGGCCAGGGCACCGACGGTTTCGATCCGGGCTTGACGCAGCCGCTCCGCCGTGGCCTTTCCCACGGTGAACAGCTCCCCCACCGGAAGGGGCCACATCTTTTCCGGGATCTCGCCGGGATAGAGGGTATGGACCTTGTCCGGCTTTTCAAAGTCGCTGGCCATCTTCGCCAGCAGCTTGTTCTCGCTGATGCCCACATTCACCGTGAAGCCCAGGGTTTCTTTGATTTCGTCCTTGATCCGGTACGCCAGCTCCAAGGGATCCGGATAGACCAGCTCGGTGTTGTCAAAGTCGCAGAAGCACTCGTCGATGGACACTTGCTCCACCACGGGGGCATATTTTTTACAGATCGCGATGAAGGCCCGGGAGTTCTGCACATAGAGTTTGAAATCCGGCTTGGCCAGCACCAGATCCGGGCACTTCCGCAGGGCCATGGCCACGGGCTCGCCGGTGGTGATTTTGAACTTCTTAGCAGGGATCGACTTGGCCAGGATGACGCCTGTGCGCTTCTCTGGGTCTCCGCCGATGGCCGAGGGGATCAGCCGCAGATCCGGCTCCCCGTTGGCCACCCGCCGCGCCGCCTCCCAGCTCAGATAGGCGCTGTTCACATCGATATGAAAAATCAGCTTTCGCATAACAGTGCCTCCGGTCTTTACAGTAAGGGGAGTCCGATGAACTGGAAATTAACCATTCATGTGCCAAGATGAAAAAGCTGTTCAGAGTCACAGTATTCTCCGTTAATTGCTTTGAGCTCAAGTGCAGGCAAGGTCATCACTGAGTTTCTGAACAGTGAAAATATAATCTCCGGATCAGAATCAAGGCTGTTTCTTCGGATAAAATCACACACAAATGATTCGCTCCTGGGAATTTCCAGTTTATTGAAATAATCGAGAAAGGCTTGCCTGTTTTTCAAAACCCCAAACTTGGCAAAATCAGAGATATAGCCACAGTTTAGCAGAATGCTTAAGAAGGATTGTGGAGAATTACCAACGATTCCTGCCGAACCTTCAGAATCAATGTAACCAACGCATCCATTATCGAGCATTACGTAGACACCGCCTGCACCGTCACAGGCAAAAGGTTCCAAGTCATAGTTTGGTTTTGAACCTTCCAGTAAGAATTCAAGGTCGTCTTTAAGCCTATCCTCATCCTGAAGATCAAAATCGCATTCTATGCTAAGATAATCTACAAGAGACTGATTCTTGCTAATTTGATCAAGAAATCTATTGATTTGTTCCATCATGATGTATACCCCTCATTTATCATGGCTTTTTTCTGTTATTCGAATCCCATTTTGGTAATCATATCCGCAGGAGCCAACGGCGGCGCTGCCTGTAAACTTGAACTGGTCTGGCTGGCAGGAGGGCAAGATCACAAGTCCCGGAAAAACCATTTTCTGACCCGGGGACTGAAGTGTTCGGGGTGTCTGCCAACCAAAAACGATGAAAGTACGAACAACAGCCCTGCGGTCCAGAGGATCAGCATCAAGGCAGGCTTTCCCGGGCGTTGGCCCGCTCCGCCTCGTTCTGGTCCTGAAAGCTCATCACCATCTGGTTCCCCGCCCGGAGCTGGTAGATCCAGGTTGGGTTCTTCCCGGCGCTCCAGACGGTATAGACAGTTTTTCCGTCCCAGAGGCTTTCAGGGGCCACTGGCAGCTCAAAATAGCCTCCAATCTGATAATTGTCTCCCTGCTCGCTCGTCAATCGGACCACATTCCCATCCAGAATCTCTCCGCTGACGAAAACCAGCTCTTCCCGTGTGGTGCTGGCCTCAGATTCCGGAGGCTCCAGGCAGCCATATACAATAATCACCAGATAGACTGTTATCAGCAGCAGAAAGGCCATCAAAGCGATAAAAATGCTCATCCCGCCGGGCACCTTGTGCCGGTAAGGATTCCAGCCGGTGCCACTCAGATCCCTCAGGCGCTTGCTCTTTCGGTCTACCCGGTGCATGAACTGGTCCAAATTGACGGACATATTGTCCAGAAAGATCATGTGTTTTTCGCAATAGAGCCGGATGTCTCCCTCGTCACCCCGACGAATGCCGGTGACGTCCATGTAGGAGAACGTACATGTCTTTCCGAAAAAGCTGTGGTGGGTGAAACCCTGCTCATCGAAGCGGACCCAGCAGTTGACATAGGCCAACTCCAGTGACCAACCGAGCAGGCAGAGCGCCGTGAACCAGATATGCGCCGTGTCCTCCTGCCATAGAAGGACAGCAGAGGGGATCACGAAAATGTTTCCCAAAAGACCGAACCAGAACAGGGCGTTGGGTAGATAGACTGCACTGCGCCAGTCCGGCTTTTTCCGGGCGGATAGAACCGCCGCGCAGCGGAGAATCAAAAACATGGTGAGAAGCAGAGGAAGGAACGCGAGGTATTTCATGATAAGCCTCCGAAAAGTATACTGCCTGTCATCGCAGCTTCGAAGCATTCGAGTTTGTCGTGTTTTTATTATACCAAATTCAAAGAAAGGAAGCAATCCCACAATGAAATGTCTTTTGAAATATCCCTGGGTCAAGCTGCCCCGGAATAAGGTTCCCGGCGGCAAAGGACTCATGGGAGCCTGGATGCGTCTGGCGGCGCGGGCGGCCTTTCGCAAGGGCGAGGGGCATTACTGTGGGTATGAAAATCCCGTCGAACCCGGAATGTGGGTCGGCGGGATTGTCGGTCTCAAGTCCATTCTGGGTGTCAGACGCAGGAATGCCGCCTTGGATATAATACGATGTCTTGAACAGCTCGGCTTCCTTTCGTGGATGCTGGACCCCTCCACCAAAAGGCTGGGCTATGCTCTGTCAGACTGGCTCGTGCGCTTCTCCGGTGCGGAATGCCCGGACGGAGCCGTCTACACCACCGAGGGCTACGGCTTTGTGTGTGTTTCACGGGAAATCACGCAGCGACTGGTGGAGCACAACTACAAATTTGAAGAATCGGACGCATGGCTGGATCTGTGGTGCCACACCACGGTTGAGGATCCCGGCAATGCGTTTTCTTTTTTGGCGCCGGCCGTGCAGTACGGCAAGTACGGTACCATACTGACTTTG
>JAEEGF010110707.1_pt1 | contig 30051 bp, 23 predicted proteins | sample 9134171 | NCBI WGS metagenome assembly JAEEGF01 (sample SAMN16246542, study PRJNA631951) | gut metagenome | biome: gut microbiome; feature: rumen; material: AP-attached | host: Bos | place: Iran: Karaj | collected 2018-10 | reverse complement strand
AAATGGATCATGTCCACTGCTTTGTTACTGCACCACCAAAGTTATCGGTCACAACTATTGTAAAGTACCTTAAGGGCATTACAGGAAGAAAGCTTTTTGAACAGTTTCCTGAAATAAAATCCAAACTATGGAAAGGGGAATTGTGGAATCACTCATATTATTGCGAAACAATAGGTTCTGTATCTGAAGAAAACATAAGGCGATATATAGAGCACCAGAGTAAATCATATTGAGGGAAGGAGTATAATGCATGCTGCTGTCGCATAAAACCACCATCAAGTTAAATAGCGACTATTCAAACATTATAGGTCATATGTGCTATGCAGCTTATAAACTCTGGAATGTTTGCAATTATGAGCGATTACATTATAAAGAGATTGGACTTGCTAAGTATCCTGACTGGTATTATCAGAAAAAAGCACATAAAGATGCTCTTTGGGCCAGACAGCTCCCATCACAAACTGCCCAGGAAGTTTGCAAGCAGCTTGACAAGTCATGGAAATCCTTCTACGAGCTTAATAAGTCTCACGGTATTGATAATCCAAGACCTCCACGATTTAAACATGACGGCATTGCTATAACCTATATGCAGAATGCCATTGTTCACGAAACTGGCTCCCCTATAGTCAGGTTAACCTTGTCAAAGCATTTAAAGATGTATATGTCTGAAACTTATGGTATCAATGACAAATACCTATTTCTAGAAAATAAGATTTTCAAGAACATTGATAACATTAAGCAAATCAAGGTATATCCTCCTTCAAATGGGGAGTGTAGGATCATAGTCATTTATGAAACAGAAGATGTCGTACCAAAGCCCGATAACGGAAACTACCTAAGCGTTGATCTTGGCATTCATAATCTCATGACTTGCTATAATTCTCGTAACGGTGAGACTTTTATTGCCGGAAGAAAATACCTGTCCTTATGCCATTATTACAATAAAGAAATAGGCAGAGTTCAGTCCCAGTGGAGCAACCAGCAGTATAAAAAAGGTGTTAAATATCCTAAAAGTTCAAAGCATATAAATAAACTATATGCAAAAAAGAATAATGCCATAACCGATTACATCCATAAGATCACGAGGTATATCGTGAATTACTGTATAAATAATGATATTAACACTGTTGTTATTGGGGATATTACAAACATCCGTAAGAATAAGGATTTCGGAAACGTCACAAACCAAAAGTTGCACGCACTCCCATATAAGAAAATCTATACCATGCTTGATTATAAACTGGCGCAGGAAGGAATTACTCTTGTTAAACAGAAGGAGAGTTATTCAAGCCAGACCAGTCCTTTAAGCCCTGGTGTAGATAAATATAATGCAGACAAACATAATCGTGTTAAACGTGGACTTTACAGAGATGGTTTATATTCATGGAACGCTGATTGTGTGGGAGCATATAATATCCTCAGATTATATTTTGCAAAACAAAAAATAGACGTAAGATTAGACCCTACGTCTATTAAAGAACCATTTATTTCAAAAGTAGCTGCGTAAAAAACAGTACTGGTGTTATGGACACACCCAAGACCTACACGGCGTCAGCCGTGCGCACTTGATGCTCGGTAATTCAATTACCGAGTAGTTCACACGTTGATCCTACTATCGTCAGAATAATCTGGGCATGCACATTCTTATTTACAGGAGCCGGACTTATTGCTTATATTGTTGCAGCTCTTGTTATGGAAGAGAATCCGGAAAATAATTATGGAACACCGGATATTGAGCCAACATCTTCCGGAGATTCAGAAACTATCAAAGGATTTAAGCCTGATGTTTAAGAAATAAAAAATTAAATAAAGTCAAGACGTTTTTTCTTCTTCTCCAGGTGATAAAATGGTGATGGTTTTGTGGGAGGGGAAGAAAAATGAGTCAAATTGATAAAGAAATAATAGGAATCAGTACGGATTGCCAGCATAATGGCGTTGAGAGAAAGGAAATCTCAATCCCGGATTATGACGAGCAGCCATATGGCAATGATGATGTACTGGTAAGAGCATCAAAAAGAAGATCATTTTTAGCTTCAGCTTACGGTCTTGGTTCATTATGAACCAAGACCTTTTTTCTTGAGAAATATTTTTCTCTAAGGGATAATTGGCGGCGGTTATTACGCAGTGCCTGGTATATATATTTCCATGAAAAATCAATATAATCATTAAATCAACAGTACAAAGTTGATAGAAGGAGGTTGCACCGGATCAAACATGATCAGGCGCAAGGGGAATTGAGCAGATAAGTAGAATGAGGCTGCGGCACCGGGAGTGGTTGTGGGTTCATTTGAACTTGGTCAGGAACTCTTAAAAAAGAACAATGAACAACGCAATGACAAAAGCAGAGATGGATAAGAGAATAGCTGAGGAATTAGCTGCAAGAGCCAGATATACCGGTAATGATTATGTAAAAATAGCCCAGGCACCTAACACTCTGGGATTTAGCTGTGATGAATACGGCGTAATTCAAAACGGAGAATTTAAGGGATGCATCCTGGATCATAATATATGCGAAGGCAATGACAGCTTCAAGAAGATGGAAAAATGTTTGAAGATCATTCAGAATATCTGGCTTGCTGTTTATATGGGCATTATGTTATGGATGATGTATTTGATCAAGACTACACCATCAAAAATGGATCCAAGGCTCCCTTTTGAAGTTCTTATTCCATTAGCCATTGCATTTCAGATATATTTAGCGGTAGCCGCAGCTATTAAGAAAAAGAAGATCCTGGAAAGCGCCTACGAATACAAGGCTGTTTTATTCGATGTTCGTGGCCGCCGCAGCGGAAAATCTACAATTAAGGAATGCGATTTCGCTATCTGGGATAATGGCAAGGTTCGTATCATCAGGGAGTTTATTGCGTATCAGCCCTTCAACCGCTTGTCCAGCATCAGAAAAGACAGGGCTCTTATAGGTCAAACATTCACAGTTATGGCTTCACCGGATGAAGCCGGTTTCTGCATCAGACAGTAATTTAGTACGTTATTTTGTCCATAAAAGAGAAGAACTGCCCGGTATTTTGCTTACCAAGGCATATATTTCCCGGGGGCTGCATAATAGAATTTAACTATAAGAAACAACTTGCAGCGGCAATGGCCGGGAGAGGAGAAGTGTGATGGGTATGAGGGCAATGAAGGGGTTACTGTTAGCGATTATGTTGGTTTATATTTTTTCACCGGCAGATCTTTGTCTGGGTCTTGCAGATGATGTGGTTTTATCACTGCTTTTCCTTGCCGCAGCAAAAAGGAACTTCGGCATGATCACAGATAACATCTTTGAGAAATTCTGATGAGCATATGGATACCAATTCAAAAGTATACCGAGATATACAGTGAATAATAATGTATAATTAAGGGAGCTAATGAATTATGGGAGGTAGAATATGCCATTTATTGATTCTAAGGTAAGTGTAAAGACAACAGAAGAGCAGAGAACCGAGTTAAAAGAGAGGCTTGGAAAGGCAATTGCCCTGATACCGGGAAAGAGTGAGAGCTGGCTTATGATTGATCTTGCCGATGAGCAGAATATGTATTTTCGCGGCGACGGACAGCAGCCCACTGCCTTTATAGCAGTAAGTGTATTTGGAGATCCCAATCCTGCAGCATTTGATAAAATGACTGCTGAGCTTACAGGCATATATGGTGATGTCCTGGGGATTGCTCCGGATCATATTTACGTTAAGTATTCAACAACCCATGATTGGGGATGGAATGGTAATAATTTCTGATAAGAAGTGGAAAATGCCACACCTGCGATGCAGGTGTGGCATTAGTTTTTTCCGGGATATATCTAATTATCCCCTTCTTGTTTATCGACCTTTAATGATTTGTTTATAGACTCTTTAACATTAAAAAGGGTACGATTAATCAGTAATGAGTGAACTAATAAGGAGAGGGAGATTAACAATGAAAAAAAGACTACTAGCGCTTTTACTAAGTACCATGATGGTGGCCTCAAGTACCACTGCTGTCTTTGCGGCTGACAGTGCGGCTTTTCCTGAAGAGGAGGAGCTTATTGAGGTGACAGAAGAGGAAAGCTTCGAAGAAGAGGCAGACCTTGAGGAAGAAATTCTTGAGAGCGAAGAGGCTTCAGATTTCGAAGAAGTGCTTGAAAATGAGGATTCTTCTGAGGAAGAGATCGATATTTCAGAGGGTGAGGCGCCTGCTGAGGATGCCGAGGCTCCATATCTGACCACCCATGCCACCGGTTATGTGGGGGGACCTAAATTTGAGATAAAAAAAGGTGGAGAGGATTCCGAGGCTTCTTTGCAGGAGACCTATCCCGCCAAATATATAACTTCTGATCTGCCTGCCTTGAGAAATCAGGGCAACTATAGTACCTGTTGGGCTCATTCGGCTCTTGGAGTTCTTGAGATCAACTTAAGGAAGTCCGGACTTATCAAGGAGCCTGATCTTTCCGAGCTTCATCTTGCATCTTTTTACTATAATACAATAACCGATCCTCTCGGGGGAACAGAAGGCGATTACTTAAAGGCTCCCAATATATACGATTCACTTATTGTGGGAGGAAATGCTTTTGTCGGAATGGATATGATCTCCAACTGGACCGGCGCAGCCTCTGAGGAGCTCGTTCCTTACAGCTATGCTCCACTTATCCAGAGCTTTGGCCTTGATGATTCCCTGGCTTTTGATGATGTGATCCATATCAAGAACATATATGTTGTTCCCACGAATCATAAGAAGATGCTGGAAGAGAAGAATATTGAGCTTCTCAATCCGGTAAAAAAAGCTATTTATACCTATGGTGCTACAACACTGGCATATCGCGCACTGGATGAATATGCAGTTCTGGAGGAGGGAAAGGTCTACAATCCGGAGTATGCCGCATATTACAGCCCTTATACAGGATATTCCACTCACGAAGTAATTGTCGTGGGATGGGATGACAACTTCCCTAAGGAGAACTTTGGCATCACACCTCCCGGAGATGGAGCATTTCTTATCAGAAATACCTGGACCGACGAAGGAAGTCCCGATAGTCCTGAGTATAATGGATATTTCTGGATGTCCTATTATGAAGGTTCCCTGGAAGATTCTTTCTATACCGCAGAGGCAATAAATGCCGGTGGATATGATAATAACTATCAATATGACGCATTCCTTTTTGATACCTTTACAACAGTAAATAAGGGTGCCAATGTCTTTACCGCCCACGCTGAAGGAGCTAAGGACGGCGAAGAGCTGAAGGCTGTTTCTGTATTTATTACCGCAGAGGACTGCAATTATACGGTTGATGTTTACACAGATCTTAAGGATCCTGCAGATCCCGAGTCCGGAACCAAGGCTGCCTCTGTGACAGCAACCACCACTTATGCAGGACGTTATACAGTTCCTCTGGATAAGAGCGTAGCTCTTGAAGCCGGTGAGACCTTCTCTGTAGTTGTTTCCTGCGAAAAGGAAGAACTGGAAGCCCTTGCAGCGGATACGTCCACCGAAGGAGAAGAATCAGTTTACACACAAAACATCAAGTTTTGCACTTCTGCCCATGAGGGAGAGAGTTTCTCATTTACTGACGGAAAATGGAAGTCTATGGGAGATAACCTCAAGATCAAGGCTTTCACTGATGATATCATTTCAGAAGCTGCAAGTCCTGAGAGCATAACAATTACCAATGTACCTGTGGAGGGACTTGAGCTTGGAATCGACCAGTCTCTTAAGCTCAGATACTCCATAAGCCCTATCGCTGCAAGAGACAGCGTTGTAACCTGGGAAAGCACAGATCCTTCAGTAGCTAAGGTTGAAAACGGCTTTGTTACAGGTATGGGCGAAGGAACTGCCACCATTAAGGCAACTACAGCCAATGGAAAAGAGGCGAGCTTTACAGTTACAGTAATTAAGAAGCTTAAGTTTGTTCACATGGAATGTGGCCAGCCATACTATAACAAGGGTCTCTATCAGAGGCAGTGCTATTTTACTCTTGAACCTGAGGACTATGAGCCCGAGGAGATCACCTGGTATAGCAGCAAAGACTCTGTTTTGACCATCGATGACAATGGAGTACTTACCTATACAGGCCTCGGAGAAGCCGAAGGATTTGTAGTAGTCGACGGAATTCGTGATTCCATTCTTTTCTGGGGAAGATACAGAGATGATGAGGCTTATTATGAAGTAAAGGACGACAACAGTGTTCTGATCAAGTGGACCCCCAAGGATAATATTGAGTATGTCACTATTTCCAGGGGAGATGAAACTCTTACGACTTTTGATGCCAAGGAGAATATCACTGAGTATTTGGACACAGAGTTTGCTGAGAATCCTGTTACTGAGACTACCACACTAGAGTATACCCTTACATTTACCGTTGGCGAGTCCAACATACCAATGACTTTTTATGTGGAGCTGAAGCCCTTGGATGCTGAGCCTGAAGAAGAAAAGATTCAGGAGTGGGGCGATATCACAGAGGATGCCATAAAGGAGCTGTTTGAAGACGAACCTTCAAATATCCCTGAATCCGTATGGTACCTGATCGACGGCATGGTATATACCAAGGCTGCAACTATCCAGAATCTGGATGAACATTATGAGGGATATGAAATTACTCTCGATGACAAAACTGCAGTATTCTGCGGAAATAACCGCCTTGTGAATGGTAGAGACTATACCATTTCCTACAAAGACAACATTAATGCTTCAGAAACAGCCAAGGCTGTCATGACTATTACGGGAAAAGGCAATTTTGCCAGCTCCGCAAGCTTTAATTTCGCCATCAGGCCTGAAGATATGGATGAAGCTGAGAATACCGCAGATTATTATATCTCAGTGGATATGACTAAGAAGACCAGGCTCAGCTCCATCAAACCTATAGTAAAATATTATGGCAAAAAGCTTAAAGAGGGCAAGGACTATACCGTTTCCTATGCAGTTATGGATGAAGGCACAACAGAAATTGCAGACCCTGGAAAAGTACTCCTTACGACTGCAGGGGATGTATACTACGTTTTTGTAAATGCTAAGGAAAACGGAAACTTTACAGGATCTTTCATTGCATCAATTGTAGAAGTCTATGATCCCGCCAAGCAGATTCCCGCTGATAAATTAGCAGTAGGAGATGACAAGGGAAAAACGGTTCAGATAGCTTACGAGGATATTCCTGAAGACGTTTCTAATGAGGGTCTTCTTGAACTTCTTTTTGACAACAGAGATGGTAAGACCCCTAAGGGCCATGTTAAGTATAAGGGAAAAGAGCTTGAATACGGCACAGACTATGAGCTTTACAGCAATGAAAGCCATTCCGGCAGCGTTGGAGAGCATGTTTTCTATCTGAAGGATACCAAGGGATTATTCGCCGGCGCAAAGGAATGCAACTATAAAGTTACAGGCTTTGATATTTCCAAGGCTAAGATTGCAGGTCTTTCCACAACTGTTGAGTACACAGGAAGCAAGCTGGAGCTTGAGGATCTCTTTAACAAAAAGGACAAGAACCTTAATACAGGCTGGAATGAGGTAACACTCTACAAGCAGGACAAGAGCGGAAAGGTTAAGCTTACCCGCTGTGACGAGGATGGAAAAGGCGATTATGTAGTCTACTATGATTACATAAAGGATGCCGGAAAATATACTGTGATCTTTATGGGAATGAACGGCTGCACCGGAGCTATAGAGAAGACTATCACCGTGAAGCCTTATGACATCAAAAAAGACACTTACGGAGCCTTCAGTGCCCATGCTAATTCTGCAAAATACAGTGCTGCAGGGGCTATTCCTGAAGTTACAGTAACTTTTGGCGGCCCGGAGGGAATCATTCTTACAGAGGGTGTTGATTATACCCTTACCTACAAGAATAACAAGAAGATCGCCACAAGAAATGACAAGAGTGCTCCTACCGTTACGGTAAAGGGTATAGGTAACTTTAAGGGAACCGTCAAGGGCGATAACTTCACCATTTTCAGAGGAGATGCCAGTGACCTGTACCTGTCAGCTCCCATGGTTGCCTACAATTCCAAGGGAAAAGACGGATACTTCATGGTAACACCTAAGGTTATGGATGGAATCACAGCGGTTTCCTTCGGAGATAAAAAGGATATTCTGGCTGTTAAGAATACAGATTTTGAGTACACCTATTCAGCAAAGGCCACGATGGCTGACGGAACAGAAAAGGAAGTCGGATCACCTGTACTTAAGACAGATAAACCTGTACCCGGAACAGAGATATGTGTAACCTGTACTGTCAAGACCGGAGCTAAGAATAAGTACAATGCAGGTAAGGGAGCATTCATCGGCGGAATCTACAGGATTGTGGATGCTGATAAGGATATTTCCAAGAGCAGTGTAAGTCTCGCTGAAGGAAAGAAGCTTTCCGTCTACTACAGCAGCATCAAGGCAGAAGACCTGGTAGTTACATTAAAGGGCGAATCTGCAGCTTTGAAAGCCGGAACTGACTATTACATAGACTTCGTAATCACCGATAAATCCAAAAAGACGATAACCGTCGTTCTCAGAGGTTACGGTTTCTACGGAGGCTCCAAAACAGTAACCTTCAAGGTTGTTGAAGGGTTATAAGCTATAGCTTAATGAATATTAACCAGTCCAAGTGGTAGCGCTTGGGCTGGTTTTTTACAAAAAAGAAAAGAATCTTCCAATATTATGCACAGGCAGTCATATATTTCCCGGCGTTTGTGTAATAGAATCATGCTATAAGAAACATTTTTGAAGTGAAATAATAAAAAGAACGGTGGGAAGTATGAAAAAAGTAGAAGTTGTGATATTTATCTATGTTACATTATTTATTGTATCTATGTTTGGAGGGGTACTTAAAGGTCCCGATGATCTTGCAGGAATATTCAGGCTCAGCATCATTTTCACTTTGGTATTAGGAACGATTTTTTCAATAATATATCTGGTACAGGAGAAGAAAAAAGAATGGAAGTAATAATCTATATAGTACTTTTCTTAGTGAATTTTGTAGTAATTCCGGTAGTTGAGATTGGATCAGTGGCATCCGGAAAGATATGAGCCACATATTCCATGCCCGATACTGGATGAATTCGATCATGCTGACCACCAGCTGGAAGTGCTTGAATATATAAAATAAAAAATTAGGAATGCCCCGAGAGGCATTCCTAATTTTTTATTTTATATTTATTTCTGAGGAAGGATGATCTGGATCGCAATCTTGGCGAGCTCGACGAAGGATTCAATCTTTACTGTGCCACCACTGATCATCTCCAGTTCTTCCATGCTAAGTTCGTTTGCTTTAAGATTCTTATTCATATCTATATCCCCTTTCAATTACTGAATAGTTTTTTGTTTTGTTATCTATTTATACGAATGGGGAGAAGTTTATGGCAAAAAAAATTTTTGGATACTGGGCTAAAGGTGTGTTTATACTTTTTTTACTAAATAAATAAACGTTAAATGATAAAATGTGATTGTGTATTCTGTTGATGATTCAGGAGGAATAGTATGAATCTCCCAAAGGAATGATCGATATAAGGAGGATATTGAAAAAATGTGTCTTAAAAGAAAAAAAGATATTTTGTCTGTAATTCTGGTCATGGCAATGCTCTTTTGCTGCGTGGGAACCACAGGTTGCGGTAGCAGCGGCCCCAAGGCCCTGAACAATTACTGGTCCGCGGATTCGCAGGCCGCAGAGAGCCTTAGAAACTATGTTGCCACGGTTACCAATAACCAGGATAAGGAGAATTATATCCCGGTGAAGGACCGAATCGCTGTTTTTGACATGGATGGAACCCTTACCTGTGAGACCTATTACACCTACTATGACACCATGATGTTTATCAACTACTGTCTGGTGGACCATCCGGAGAAGGTTTCCGATGAGCTGAAGGCAGCAGCTGCTGAGATAAGACCCGGTTATACTGCAGGAGAGGAGCTGGCAAGAAACTTTGCCAAGGCCTACGCCGGAATGACAGTGCAGGAGCTCTACGACTACGCTGTGGAGTTTGGCCAGAAGTATACTGACAGCTTCAACAATATGCGATATATCGACGGCTTCTACCTTCCTATGGTGGAGCTTGTAAAATACCTTTACGACAACGATTTTACCATCTATGTGGTCAGCGGCACGGAGCGTACCACCACAAGGGCTATCGTGGCCAACTCACCCATTGCAAAGTATGTTTCCCCGGCCCATGTTATCGGAACCGAGTTTGAGGTCAAGGTTAAGGGAAATGAAGATATATCTTCAAATATGGACTACAAGTACGCCGATGGAGACGAGCTTGTTATCACCGGTGGATTCATTCAGAAGAACCTCAACGCCAACAAGACCATCTGGATCGAGCGTGAGATAGGACAGCGCCCTGTACTGGCCTTTGGTAACAGCGGCAGTGACACCAGTATGATGAACTACGCCATCGATAAAAGAAATCCTTACCCCGCAGAGGCCTATATGATCGTTGCCGATGATGATGTTCGCGAGTGGGGAACCCAGGACTGGGCTGAGAAATCAGCATCCTATGCGGAAAAAGGCTATGTGCCTGTTTCCATGAAAAATGATTTTTACAAGATTTATCCGGATACAATTACCAAGTCTGCAGAGCAGTACGTTGAGCCTGAAGACAGCGAAGCTGCAAAGGCAGGCTGAAGTCATGCTGTAACCGAACATTATAGATAAAATATGGTTGCATAATTTTCTGAATAAGAAATTGTTTCTATACGTCATAATGGGCATAATGTATTTATATAAATCATCCGGGAGGGAATGAAATGATTTGCCCATATTGTGGTCAGACAATTATGACAGGAGATAAGTTTTGTGTTCGTTGCGGAAGACCAATCGCAGTGAATATGCAGGCAACACGTAACATGCAGGCTGCACCTTACACACAAGCAGCACCTAACATGCAGACAGCGCCAAATATGCAGAGAACAGCTCCTGTGAGTGGTAAGACCGTAAATGTAAAAATTACACGTAAGGACCAGTGGTTCCTGGTTAATCCACCCATTAGGATCCTTATTGATAATAAATGGAACTGTCAAGTGGAGAATGCAGAATCAATTATCGTATCTTCTCTGGAACCGGGAGTTCACACTTTCCACTTCAGCATAACCTGCAGAACCCGTGATATCGTACTGGATGTGCAGCAGGACCGCGAGATTTATCTTGAAATGAACCGTGTATACGGATCAATCGATGCATATGTTAATTGAGATGATCATCAGATCATCTTCGAGTGAAGAAATAAATACAGATAGCTACCACAATTATAATGGCCGCCGCGATAACAAGTTTTATTGCGAGGCCATTTCTTTTTTCCCTGTCCGCAAGAAGGCTGGGCCAGAAGCCGTCTTCACTGGCCAGAAGATCATCGCCCTTGTATCTGGTTGGATCGATGTGCTTCATTCTGCGGGCTACGTTCACAAGGAAAGCAAATAGCTCCTTATGATGGGACAGGAAAGAAGTGACAGAAGCGGGAGCGTCATTGAGTTCCAGAATCTGGATTATGGAGTCGGGATTTTCACCGATGGCTTCCATAATAAGCTCGTGGTTGGTAACAAAATCGATGACGCCGATCATTCCTGTGTCAAAGCCGTTCTGGCTGAGGATTTCCTTAAGGGATTCCACCATTTTGGGCTTTTTTCCTTTGTATCTCAGGATAAAGGCGATCAGCTCTGCGGCGTTGTCCTTGTATTTTTCATCGGAAAAGGTACCTATGACTTCGTCGGTATTGCCGTGGGATGCGTTAATAATGATGTTTCCAAGCATATTTCCGATATTTTCCCTGATGTTCATAGGATAGGAGCGGATAAAGCTGTTGAGCATCTGGTCAAGGTCAGCCATCTTCTGGTCCTGAGCCTTTGCTTCCCACAGAGAGGCATTATCTTCGTCGTCAAAAAAGAGAATGGCGTTAGCACAGTGATTTTCTCCAAAGCCAAGTCTTCCATAGTTGGTTCCAAGGAAGTATTTCCTGGGACCAACGTCATTTAAAAGGATATTTACAAAATCGCTCTCTGCGTTGATATTGAGGATCTTTTCCTGATTTTTCCTTATTTCAGAGGAATATTTCTTGATGAATTCATCGGAAAAGCCCTGTCCGTCGAAGGAAAAGCAGTTATCTATACTGTCATCCATAAGAACCAGGTATTTGGCCTTGTTGCCGCCCTTGGAGTGGCCTGTCACTGTGATGACGTCGTAGCCCTCAAGGGGCAGGGATTGGAACCATTTAAGGGCATTCTCCTGGAAAGCAGTGGGAACCTGATACAGGCCTGCCACGTTGTCGACCCACTCAGCATCGCTCTGGGTTCCCTTGAATACGATTATGGCCTCATTGCAGGAAGGGTCACAGAGAAAAACGCTTCTTCCGCCGCCGGCGCTTTCACTTTCAAAGTGAACCTGCATGATTATCATGTTAAGAATGTGCTGATTTTTCCTGATAGCTCCCAGAATCTGTTTGTATTCAGCACCGGTGACGCCATCGCTGTATTCCGTAGCATCCTCTATAAGGTCAACATTTTTGAAGACACCTCGCACATAGTCCCCAATGGTCTTGGTTTCCTGGCTCGGAGACATAAAGGTACCCCTGGGGCCTCCAAGGTTCTCTATATAAAGAAGGTTATTGATAAGTACAACTTCTTCGATGGAAAGACTGCTGTTCATGGACTTTGCCCCCCTCGGCTGCGTTACCTTTCAAGTGAAAAACTGTCTGAGTAAACTCTGTCTTTTGCAAGATCCCCCTGTGCATCCTTAAGGATGACCACATAAACATCCCCTATAACCTGATTTTTCTTAAGGCAGGCCTCTAATTCACTTACTGCGTCTTCAAAAGAGGACTGCTTAAGAGCGGAGCCGTCCAGAAAGAGTTTTATATCGTTGCCTGCATTTATTTTTCCTGTGAGAAGGTCAATGGGAGAGAGGCCTTCGCCGTATTCTTTTCCAAAGAACTCCCAGAAACCTATATTTACCTGTATAAGCGGGAAACCAGCTCCCGAGAGAATCTTTCCAAGCTCCGCGATAATGGCGTCTTTTACCACTATTCCATAGAAATCATCTGTTATTAAAAGCCCCTTATCGGTCTCCAGAACCCTTGCGATATAGGCGGATTCATTCTCAGAGCCGGCAGGGCGGTAGAACCACTCATTGTAGTCCCTGGCTGTGCCTTCTTTGGGCTCGCAGCCTGTGATCTCAAAGCTGTAGCTGGGGTATTTGACGGATAGCTGCTCGCTGACAGCTCTCATCTCACTAAGAAGGGCTTCCTCCTTGTCTGTGAGAGTGCCGTTTTGTATGTCTTCTGCGTTAAAAGAAAGTGCTGATAAAATCTTGATTTCAGAATTAGTAAGCTCCATAATCGTGCCCTCCACCTACTAGTTTACCAAATTTTATTGCTTTTTAATAATTTTATTACACTTTTTATCGTATCATTATTTATAGATAAAAAAATTTATTTGATAAGAGGAAAAAATCATGGAAAAGGGGAATGTATTGGTTGTCGGATACGCAGGTGTCGGTAAGTCCACGCTTATCAAGGCGGTTCTTGGCGATGAAGCCATGAAAAAGTCCGCCGGCGGGAAAAAGACCAGGAATGTCTCGGATTTTCAGGTCTATGAGAATAAGGGAATTTCCTTCAGACTTATTGATACCATTGGCTTTGAACCCGGTGTTTTCACTGAGTTCAAGGCTGTTAACGCGGTAAAAAAGTGGGCTGATGAAACCATGAAAAATGATGATGATGAGGATGATATCAGCGTCATCTGGTTTTGCGTGGACAGATTCACAGCCAAGCTTTTCCCCAAGACCATTGATTCTTTTATGAAAGCCATAAGTATGTGGAAAGATATTCCCATAATCGTGGTAATAACCCAGTCCTACAAAGAAAGGGATATAAAAGAGGCACAGGAGATCGTTGAAAAGGCCTTTTTATCCAAGAAAAAATATGCCACAAGACTCACAGAGATAGTTTCTGTGGTGGCCAAGCCCTATGCGGAGAAGGAGGGGGTACTTGAGCCTCCAAAGGGCATAACTGAGCTTATTGAGCTCACCAACAGCCTTCTTCCTGAGGGCTATCAGGCTTCGGCGAAGGACGTTGCCAAATATAACCTGGCCAGAAGGCGCGCCATGTCCCATGCTGTGGTCTGCGCGGCCACTTTGGCAGGTATAACCGTTGGAGGAGGCGCCCTTCCTATTGCAGACGCGCTGCTCCTAAAGCCTACGGAATCTCTGGAGATTGAGGCTATTTCCAAGATCTGGGGAATAAAAAAGAATAAGCAGTCCAAGGAATTTATCAATTCCATTATTGAAATAGGAACCAAGGGAAATGCAGGAAAAATGATGGCTTCCGGCCTTAAGATGGTGCCGGGACTTAATCTTGGTGCTGCAGTGATCAACGCTTTTATCGCAGGAGCCATAGTATTCGCCATGGGAGAGGTATCGGCGTATATTTTTGAACAGATATATACCGGCAAACAGACCATGGAGGATATCAACTGGCTAAAGAAAACCCTTGAAGAAAAAATGGCTAAGCTTGTGGTGGCCAAAGTTCCGGAGGCCCTTGAGAATGTATCGGAGGATGCCGATAAAAAGGAGCTTCAGAACGTCATTCTGGATGTTTTCACCACAAAAAAGAGTGCATAACAACTGTTATTATTTGTATTCAATGCACAGCATAGTAGTGTCATCAAACTGATCAGCCCCGCCGGCATATTCATTTAATGACTCATGCATGTGCTCAATTGTAGCCTTGGGGGACAGGCCCTTACATTCATTGAGGGCAGCCAGCATACGGTCTGTGCCGTAGAATTCCTGGGATCTGTTGATGCTCTCCGCAACGCCGTCGGTGTAGAGGAAGAGCTTTCCACCCTTGGGAATGTCGAATTCCCTGTCCTTAAAGCGGATACCTTCCATACCTCCGCAGACAAAGCCGTGTTTTTCCATCTGAAGGCTGAAGTTTCCGTTCTCGTCGGTGATGGCGGGATACTCGTGGCCTGCATTGGTGGCGATGACATGTCCTGTAGACAGGGTAAGTATGCCCAGCCACACTGTAACAAACATATCTATATCGTTGTTGGCTGAGAGCCTGTTATTTACATAGTAAAGGATCTCTGAAGGGGTTCCGCCCTGTTCGGCCCTGGTCTGGATGGCAATCTTGGAGACCATCATATAGAGGGCAGCAGGGATGCCTTTTCCCGAAACATCAGCCATGACAATACAAAGATGATCCTCATCCAGCATAAAGAGGTCGTAGAAATCGCCTCCCACCTGCTTGGCGGGCTTGCAGTCTCCGTAGAGCTCAAGCTGCGGATATTTGTCATAGTCTGCAAAATTCTTGGGAATAGTGGCTTCCTGAATCTTAGTGGCAATATCAAGCTCAGTTCTTATCTTGGCCTTTTCTCCGGCAAGTCTGTTAATATCCTCAATGTAGCTGTTCATCTCAAACTCCATGCTCTGAAGGGAGTCTGTGAGCTTATTGAGCTCTTTTACATCACCATGGTAGATATTCTTGAAGATATCGGTGCCCTGGTGGGTGTCGAATCTTTCCTCGTACATATCAACAAAGTCTTCAGCCTTGCCCGCCATATTGTTTAGGGGCTTTACAACCACGCTGTTTACGCAGACAAAAATACCGATGCTGAAAAGAAGGGACAGCATAAAGGCCGCAATAGCAGACTGAAGCAGGAAAAGCCTTACGTTTCTCTGGGTTGTGCTGATGGGAATATCTGCGGTGAGATAGGAGTATATGCCCCTGGATTCATCAGTATAGATGGCAACGCCGTCGGTGCGGACTCCTCCATAGGTGGGAGACATGGTGACATTACCTAAATAATCCATGCCCGGATTGCCCTTATAATCACTGAAATCAGCGAAAAGAAGCTCACCGCATCTCTGGACAGTGGAATCGCTGGCGTCCATTACATATACCCAATAGCCTCTTTCAGGATAGATAAGAGAAATGCAGTAGGCCGTGGAAATAGTGGCTCTTCTGGTGTTATTGAGCTTATCCCAAATGGCTTTGTAGGATTCACTGTTTTCAATGTCAGCGAATTTGGCGAAATATTCAGCTTCGTTATTATTTCGCATGGAGACAGGATCCTCAATGGTCTCCACCACCTGGGCAGTCTGGATAATAAGGTCCTGAAGGGCCTTACGGTCCACATTCACCAGAGCAGACCTGGTCAGTGAGGTTTCCATGCCCTCGTAGATCTTGATGGATTCTTTGCGGAAAAACATTGCGGATACTAGTATTATGATTAAGCCAAGAAGAACTGAGGATGTAACGGAAATGTACATCGCCAGTCTGGCCATTGATATTCTTTTGTATTTTTTTCTCTCTTTACTCATAGATATATTGTACTATTATTTTTGTACCACCGAACAATTTTTTTCATAGGAAGAGAGTTGACTTTGGGGGTCAAAGAGAGTAAAAAGAATAGTTGAGAATAAGTAATGAAAATTATTAGGAGATAAGACATAGATGAATAAAGTAAATACTCAAAGATTGCAGAAAAGTAAAACTCTGGACCTGGTCTATGCAGCCATAGGAGTTACGCTTATTACCATATGTTCCTGGATAAACATACCCATGGCGGTTCCCTTTACACTTCAGACCTTCGCAGTATTCGCGGTGCTTCTCATCCTGGGAGGTGAGAGAGGAACCATCGCCACACTTATCTACGTGCTTATGGGTGCCATCGGAATACCTGTATTTGCAGGCTTTTCGGGAGGTCTTGGTATTGTTCTTGGCAGCACCGGCGGATATATCGTAGGCTTCATTTTTATGGGACTTATCTTTATTGCCATGACAAAAGCCTTTGGAAATAAGGCAGTTGTTGAGATCGCAGCTCTGCTAATCGGTCTTTTTGTATGCTATGCCTTCGGAACAGCCTGGTTTATGTATGTATACATGAGAGAAACAGGAGAGGTGGGACTTTTCACGGTTTTAACCTGGTGCGTATTCCCCTTCATCCTTCCTGATCTTGCCAAGATGGCAATTGCAGTTATTATTTCCAAAAGAGTTAAGCCCCTGATCAGGTGATATCGCAGGTCAGACGCTTCTGTGCCTTCTGTTACGGAACTTATAGTGATACATGCGCTCGTCGGCTTCGCTCAGGGCATTGTCCAGAGCCACTTCATTGTAATCGTCATATACCACGCATCCTATGCTGGCTGAGATATTGTAGGACCGTTGCAGCTCTTCGGAGCGCTTTTTCAGGGTCTCAACGAAGTTCAGAGCTCTCTGGCTTTCATCGGCCTTTTTATATTTGCCGATTCCTATAAGGAAAAATTCATCTCCGCCGCTGCGGACGCAGATCTCGTTCTCAAGACTGGTCTCCCGAAGTACATTGCAGATGGTCTTGATTCCGAAATCCCCTTCCTTATGTCCGAAGGTGTCATTTATATATTTGAGGCCATCCATGTCTATGACACTGACAAACAGGGAATCTCCCGGAGAAGCCTGGGAGAGCAGCTCCTTATAGCGCTGATACATACCTCTTCGGTTGTAGGCGCCGGTCATTTCATCCATGGTGGAAAGCGCTTCAAGTCTGTGCTTAGAGCACATCATTTCAAGAGCATTATTGATGTAACGGAGCCAGTTTCGGTTCACTATGTTTAAGGTATAAGTTTCTGATATTTCTCGTTCGAGAACAGTAAATCCCATAACTTTTCCGTTAAAATGAAGAGGAGAAAAATAGAAGATACCGGGTTTTTCCCTGTTTTCATCAAGCCTGGGAAGCATTTTTGAAGTCTCAAAGCGTGGTGCCCCTTCCGTGCCACAGATTGGCGGTTCACCTACTTTGGAGCTTTTTAAATATATGCGCATATACTTTGGATCGCCTTCGCTGTGGCTCTCTGTCATATCGAGCCAGTCTTCCCTGAGACACAGAAAAATATTGGAGTAGGGGACAAGAAGATGTGTACTGCCGAATATATTGCCCATACACTCATCCACGGTTTTGGAGGCAGTGAATTTCTCCAGCACATAGGTCTCCATAAGGGCTCCAACACTGACCGGTTCATCATCGCTTTCGTTGGCAAAGCTGTAGGCATTGGTGTGAAGCTGGCTTCTGACATGCTTTATGATGTAAAAAGGATCGGATTCACAGCCGCAGCTGGCGCCGGGGTGGAACTGGCCTATTGTTTTGGCTTCACGAGGAGCGACAGGCTCATCCGGGTCTATCACAGTTCTGATATAATCTACAGCCCGCTGGCCCATATCAATATCATTGGGGTCATAGGAGCTAAGAGTAAGGAAATTGATGGCTCCTTCGTCTGAGGAATCAAAGCCAAGAACCAGAATGTCTTCTGGCACACTTATTCCGCGGGCGGCAAGCCTGTTGATAAGGCCCAGTGCCATACAGTCGCTGGCGCATATTACCGCCTCGGGGGATTCAATTATTCCGTCTGCTATTTCATCTGCAAGCTTATAGCCGCTGCTATACCAGAAATCTCCGTAAACAATGTGTTCCGGAAGCACAGAAAGACCCATTTTTTTAATTTCATCAAGAAAGATCGAAAGACGCTTCTCTGATACAGGATTATCTTTAAAACCTGTTAAAAGACAGATTTTCTTTTTATTATGAACATTAACTACGTGGTGGCAGAGCTCACGCAGGGTTTCTTCATTATCATTTTCGATAAAGGTCGTGCCTTCGATAGGAGTCTCAAGGGAGCATGCCGGAAGAGAAGGGTGCTCTATGAGACGTTCCCGGATCCTTTTAAGAACAAATTCATCAGTGGTGCCGCTAAGAGTCACATGATCAAGGATTACGCCGTCCAGTTCATCAAAATTGGCCAGCTCATAGATGCTGGTTTCTCCAAGCACATAATCATCCATAGGGAAGTTTACATGTACGCTGGCGGCAAACACGCACATATCATAGCCATACAGTTCGCAGCGCCTGCGGATGCCCTCAGTGACCCTGCGCACATGTACGGTTTCAGGAAATGATACAAACAGACCGATTCGTTTTCTTCTTGTATTTTCCATGATGTAATCTCCTTATGATGCGAGACAAACCCACTCTATAAAAGCGTATCATGATACAAAAATAATTGCAATTACGATAATTATTTATCAATTTCCGCAGCCCCTGAATTCCACGGGGGTCACTCCGAATCGGTTCTTAAACAGCCTTGTGAAATAGGAGTAATTGTCGTAGCCAACTTTAAGGGAGATGTCACGGACAGAATCATCGGTATTCTGAAGGAGCTTCCTTGCAAGGTCCAGTCGCTTTTCAATTATGTAGTTCTTGAAACTCATTCCGGTTTCTTTTCTGAAAATCTTGGTGATGTAGTCGGGGGCAAAGTAGAACTGCTCTGCCAGATGTTCCCGGCTCATATCTTCGGTAAAATGGGCGTCCACGTACTGAAGAAGGGCTGTCACCGAGGTTTCATCCACATGTATTACGTTAGTATCCTCATCAAAGGGCATTGAGCACATGTTGATGAGGCTGTCCAGAACCTCAGGGATTTCATTTACTTTTTTCTCAGAGCTTAAAAAGAGCCTTAAGGAGGTCTTAAACTCCTGGGAAAGTGCGTAGTAGAGCTCACTGACCAGGGGCCGAAGTGCTGTGTTATAAGAATCTTCTTCCACCGGAATCAGGGAAAAAAGTATGTAATCATCGGCCTGATAGGGCAGAAGTACACCCTGGGAGGAAAAAGAGCTTCCGAAGATGGATTCCATTATGTGCCTTATCTGGGCTGCGATGCGGCCCCTGTCCCCGGAGAGCTTTTCTCCTGTGAACTGAATAAGACAGGTGGCAAAGGAAGGAATGCCCTTTTCAAAGGGCAAAAGCTTGTTAAGATCTGATATGAGGGCCTTGTAGGTGATGCGGCGGTCGATGAGATAGTCATACCAGAGCTTGGACAGGGTGTTGGAACTGTCCTGCCTGTCCGGATCCACCTCAAGAAGGGCCTGACTTATGATCTTGGTAAGCTCAGGGTAGTCGATGGGCTTAAGAAAATAGTGGAAGGAGCGAAGCTCCAGGGCCCTTTTGGCATAGGAAAAATCCGCATAATTAGTCAGGAAAATGGCGGGAATGCTGTTTCCCTGCTCCCTGAGAATTCCAAGAAGCTCCAGACCGCTTCCGTGGGGCATGTCTATGTCGCTAAGGAGCAGATCTATGCTGTTTTCGGCCATGATCTCCTGAGCCTTTTTGATATCGTTGGCGGTAAAAACGCCGGTAATCCCAAGGCTGTTCCAGTCTATATTCTTTTCAAGGGCAGCGATGACGAATCTGTCGTCATCAACCAGTAAAATATTCATTCTAATCCTCTAAAATTCATTGCTTGGTGGGAATCACCAGTGTAACCCGGGCCCCATGGGGAGCGGTATTGTCTGTGTGAAGGCTGAAGGAGCTTCCGTACAGCAGCTCCATACGCTTGATGCAGTTGGTTATTCCTATATGATTTCCGTTTTCTTCGATGCTTTCTTTTCTGTTTATCTTCTCGAGAACCTCTTGTGAAAAGCCCTGACCGTTGTCGGTGATCACTATTTCCAGCTTGCTTTCGCCTTTTTCCTCAAGCTTCCTGCAGGACAGGGAGATAGTAAGGCTTTCATCCTCCGGCGGTGCTGCGTGTTTTACTGAGTTTTCCACGAAGGTTATAAGAAGCAGGGGCGGGATATCCATATCGTTGCAGTCCCTGGGGATATCTGCTTCAAAAGCCGTGGCCCTGCTAAGTCTCATGTTCTGAATGGACAGGTAATCCCTGATATGTCCCAGCTCATTGGCCAGGGGCACAAAGTTATTGTCCACCTGGAACAGGTATCTGAAGTACTTGGAGGTGAACATCAGCATCTGCTTGGCGGCATCCATATCTCCAAGACTCACCATGCTGTCTATGGTTGTCAGGCAGTTTAAGTAAAAATGGGGTTTGATCTGCTGCTGCAGGAAGTGGATCATGAACTTGTTCTTATCCAGCTCCGCTTCGTAGATATCGATCCTAAGCCTTGTTATCTCGTGGATCAGGTTCTTAAACTGTTCATTTATCTGATTCAGCTCCTGGATCTTGCTGTCTGTCAGCACCAGTCCCTCACTGTCAGAGAGGGAGTCAATTCCCGACAGGCTCTTGGAAAAGATCTTAATGGGAAGTATCACTTTTTTGTAAGTAACAAGGATGTAGCCTCCCATGATAAAGCTCAGCATCAGAGCTGCCAGAAATACAATAACCTGCAGGATAAACAGTCTTCCGTATTCACCCAGGACCCTGGAATCTATGGACAGTGAGAAGGGAAGACCGGATTCCTCTGCCGGGAAAAACTGCCTGTTGTAATAGTATTTGGACAGCTTTGAGGGACCGTCTCCGGTCTTGTAAAACAGAACTCCTGAAGGCGTGTAAACGCTGATGGCTCCGTTTTCTCCCAGATTCAGTGAGGACAGAGGCGACAGGATATCCTCCATGGACACAAGACAGGCGAAGGTTCTGTGCTTGTAGGTGATGGTGTAGTAGAGGTACTCCTTGCCCTGGAACACCCAGGGAACCCAGGTGTAGTTGTTTACATCCGTCTTTATCTTTTCTTTTATCTTCTTGTAGGTTTCGTAGTCGGAACCAAACTCCGAGGCATTGAAAAAGATGTCCTTTTCATCCCAATAAAAGAAATACTGGTATTCCGTTCCTGTGGAGTACTGCATGTCGCTGACGCGAAGCCGCAGGTCATTGCTGGCAAGCCTGAAGTCCCCCATGTGTTTATCCGGGGAAAAGGAATCCAATATGGGATCATGTACAACTGTCCACTGAATAAAATGCGTTATTGCGGACAATCTGTGCTCTAATTCAGTTTGATAAATTTCCACGGCGTTTTCTACCGCCAGGCTGTTCTGCTTCCTTATTTCCGAAAAAGAAAACCAGCTCACCACCACAAAAAGAATGATGACCGGGATTGCCAGAAACAAGGTTTTACGCAGTACCTTCACCACCGGGTAGGACCGTGTACGTTTCCTGTTTTTCATGCGTTCATTATATCTATAAGGATTTTTTTTATCTAGAGTTTTTTTTTACCTTGTCCAAAAAGTGCTATCTGTCGAACCGAAATGTGCTATTTTTCAAAGCTCAAAAAATTTATTATCTCAACATGAACAAAAGGAGAGAGCAATGAAAAACAATCTACTTAAAAACGTAAAAAAACACTATCAGCTGTATCTGCTTCTTATTCCCTCGGCGGTTTTACTTTTTTGTTTTGCATACCTGCCGATGTTTGGAATAGTGATAGCCTTTAAGGACTATTCACCGGCGCTGGGAGTTATGGGAAGTAAGTTTGTGGGATTCAAGCATTTCCTTCAATACTTCAGATCCTACCAGTTCGGGGTGACCATAAAGAACACGCTGGTCCTTAGCTTATACAGCATTCTGGTGGGCTTCCCACTGCCGATCCTGCTGGCACTTATGTGCAATCAGATGAAGACCAAGATGTTTAAGAAGGTATTTCAGGTTATAACCTACCTGCCGCATTTCATTTCAACCATGGTAATGTGCGGTCTGGTGCTGATCTTCTTATCACCCTCCAGCGGACTTTTCGCCAACATCTTCAATCTGTTCGGGGCAAAGTTTCCCAACCTGATGGCCAGCGCTTCTGGCTTCAAGCATGTATACGTCTGGAGTGATATCTGGCAGCACCTGGGCTGGGACAGCATTATCTATCTTGCGGCACTGGCGGGAATCGATCCCACCTACTACGAGGCAGCCACAGTGGACGGCGCCAGCACACTGCAGAAGATCAAATACATAGACATACCCATGATCCTGCCAACAGCCATGGTTCTTCTGGTTCTTAGAGCGGGAAGCATCCTGGGAATAGGCTTTGAGAAGGTATTTCTTTTACAGAATGTCCAGAACATCATGAGCAGCGAGATCATCTCAACCTATGTCTACAAAATGGGTATGCAGAGTATGCAGTACAGCTTATCCACAGCCATCGGCCTCTTTAATACCGTGGTCAACGTGATAGTTCTTTTGCTGGTAAATCTCGCATCCAAGAAGCTTACAGAGAGCAGTCTCTTTTAAAGAAATGGGAGGAAAAATGGTTAAGAAAAAGAAGTTTTCTCAGGATACAGTGGTGAACATCATATTTCATGTGATAGCGATCCTTATGATCCTGATAGTAATTTATCCGCTTTGGTTTGTTATCATCGCATCCTTCAGTAATCCTGCGGATGTGGCCAACGGCAAAGTCTGGTTTTGGCCCAAATCATTTGATGTAAGGGGATACCAAAAGCTTTTTGAGCAGAGTCAGATCTGGAAAAGCTATTTGAACACCATTATTTATACAGTATTCGGCACCCTGGTTGCTCTGGTGGTGAATATCACAGCCGGCTATGCAATGTCAAGGAAGGACCTGCCCGGGAGAAAATGGATAAATATTTTTTATCTGATCCCCATGTTTGTCAGCGGAGGTCTGATACCAACCTACCTGGTTGTCAAACAGTTCGGCCTTCTTGACTCTTTTCTGGTGATGATCCTGCCCTTTGCGGTATCCACTTACAATATAATCGTTGCCAGAACTTTTTTCCAGAACTCCCTGCCGGAGTCTCTTTGGGAGGCTGCCCAGATCGACGGCTGCAGTACCATCAGATACTTCCTGCAGTTCGCAATTCCCCTTTCCAAGGCTGTAATTGCAGTGGTAGGCCTCTGGACAGCGGTAGGTCTCTGGAATTCCTGGTTTAACGCACTTATATATCTTCAGAATGAAAACCTGATACCGCTTCAGCTTTTGCTTCGAAGGATCCTTATTTCCAACGAATCCCTGCTGGGAGCGGCCACCGGAACCATGGCCCAGGAGCTCAGACAGCTCTCTGACATGATGAAGTACGGTTCAATTGTGATTTCTACACTGCCCATCATGATGCTTTATCCGTTTTTACAGAAATATTTTAACCAGGGCGTCATGATAGGAGCGGTGAAGGGATAAATAGTATAAAATATTTAATTAGAGAGAAGGAGTATGAAAATGCAGAAAAGGAATTTATTTGTCGGAGTTATGGCACTTTCGATGTTACTGACAGCTTGTGGCAGTGCTGCGGGGAACGGCGTTTCCGCTGACAGTGCAAAAGGCACTACAGCAAAGGCAGCTAATGCCGATTATGAGGTAGCAACTGTACGCTGGGCAGACTGGGGAGAGGACTATCACACAGGTTTTCCGGATAAGGCAGCAGCTGAGACAGGAATAACCATCGGCTGGGACACTATCCTTAATTCAGACTGGGCGGATAAAAAAGCGGTTCTTCTGGCAGGAGGAGATCTTCCCGATGCCTTCATGGGCTCCATCTGCTTCTCAGAGTCAGATGTGCTCACCAACACAGGATCTTTTATAGCTCTTGATGACTATATTGATGAGTATATGCCCAATTTCAAGGCTGTCATGGAGAAGGATCCAACTATGAAGGCCCTTGCAACATCAGCAGACGGTCATATCTACGGACTTCCTTCCAAGAAGCCCTGCAGACCTACTGTAGCTAACCAGATGTTCATCAATAAAAAGTGGCTTGATAACCTGGGACTTGAGGTTCCTACAACCTACAAGGAATTCGAGGAGTGCCTTACAGCCTTCAAGAATAATGATGCCAACGGCAACGGAGACCCCAATGATGAGATTCCCTTCGGACAGGGCTATGCGGATTCAGTAATGTTCTTCTGCCTTCCCTTCGGAACTACCATCGGAGCTGACGGAACCTATATGATGGCTATCCAGGACGGAACTCCTGTATACCTTCCCACAACAGAGGGCTATAAAAAGGGCGTAGAGTGGATGCACGAGTGCTTCGAGAAGGGCCTTATTGATCCTGAGCTCTTTACTGAGGATTCCTCCATGCGCGATGCGAAGCTTATGAATGAGACTCCCATTGTAGGCGCTGCTGCAGGCTGGACAGCAGATTCCACCTTTGGCGCCAACGCCGGTGAGTATGTGGCACTTCCTGCTCTTGCAGGCCCTGACGGAGTTCAGTACATCTCATCAGACCCTGAGCACTGGAACTATTCAAGATACGAGTTCGTTGTAACCAGCAAGTGCAAGGAACCCGGCAAGCTTCTTTCCTGGGTAGACAAGTTCTACACAGATGATGCTTCAATCCAGAACTTCTATGGCTCCTTTGGAGTAGGCATCGAGAAGGATGAGGCAACAGGAACTTATACAGTTCTTGAGCCAAACGACGGCAATTCTGCAGATACTTTTGCATGGATTCAGTCCCTTCGTGACTTCGGACCTAAGTATGTGGCAGAGGGCTTCAACGACAAGGTAAATTATGCTGCTGAAAACGGCGATGCTTCCAAGCTTGCCCTTGATAAGGAACTTGGTAAATATGCAAAGGAAGCATATCCCAACGTAAGTTACACCAATGACCAGCTGAACACCCTGGCAACTCTTTTCACAGATATCGACGCTTATGTAACAGCCACTCAGGCTACCTGGGTAACCGAGGGCGGCGCTGATGCACAGTGGGATGAGTATATGAAGACTCTTGAGGCCATGGGCTACAACGACTTCATCAAGATCCAGCAGGATGCTTACAGCACCTATCAGGCAAACAAGTAATAGATAAGAGGATAATAAATGCAGACATTTAGATTTGATCCCGTTTGTCCGCAGGAAAATATTATTCAGGGGGCAGGTTATCGCATCAGTATTCTGACGGATAGCCTGCTCCGTCTTGAATACGAAAAGGACGGACATTTTACGGATAATGCGACACAGACAGTGCTTAACAGGAATTTTCCCAGGGTTGATTTTTCTGTGATTAGGGATGATGAGGTGCTGGAATTTACCACAAAGCGCCTTAAGGTCACCTATGATAAGAAGGAATTCACTCCCAGGGGGCTTACCATCGAACTTCTGGAGGAAAAGGTCAAATGGACCTTTGGGGAAAACGGCTGGAATCTCTTCGGAACCGTGAGAACCCTGGATGAGACCGACGGAATAGTGCTCTATGGAAAAGGACTTTTTTCCAGGCAGGGCTATTCCTGGTTTGCAGACGGAGACAGCTGCGAGCTGGTGGGAGAGGAGATAATCGACAGACGCCATCCCGAGGAGGATATCTATTTCTGGGGCTATGGCAAGGACTTTTACGGAGCGCTCAGAGACTTTTACCATCTCTGCGGCAAGACTCCCATGATACCCAGATATGCCCTTGGTAACTGGTGGAGCAAGTATGAGAAATATACGGAGGAGAGCTACCTTGCACTGATGGACAGATTCAGGCAGGAGCAGATCCCTGTTTCCGTGGCGGTTATAGATATGGACTGGCATCTCACTGAGATAGATGAGAAGTATGGCAGCGGCTGGACCGGATATACCTGGAATAAGGATTATTTTCCGGATTACAGGAGGTTCCTTGCGGAATTAAAAAAGAGGGGAAAGGCTGTAACCCTGAACCTCCATCCTGCAGACGGAATCAGGGCTTTCGAGGAGTGCTATGAGAGAGTGGCATCAAGAATGGGCGTTGATACAGAGAATGAGGAGCCTGTCAGCTTTGACCTTATGGATCCGAAGTTTGTGGATGCCTATTTTGAAGAGGTTATGCACCCCTATGAGGATGAGGGCGTAGACTTCTGGTGGATAGACTGGCAGCAGGGCACCAAGGCAAAGCAGGGAAGCGTGGACCCCCTGTGGATCCTGAACCATTACCACTACCTTGATCAGCTTCGCCGGGGCAAAAGAGCCATGATCTTCTCAAGATATGCGGGCCTTGGAAGCCACAGATATCCTGTGGGATTCTCGGGAGACACCTATGCCACCTGGACCAGCCTTTCTATACAGCCCTTTTTTACAGCGACTTCATCAAATGTAGGCTATGGCTGGTGGAGCCACGATATAGGCGGCCACATGCATGGGGAAGAGGACACCGAGAGAACCTGCAGATGGATACAGTACGGCGTTTTCTCACCTATTATGAGACTTCACAGCTCCTGCAATCCATTCTTTTTCAAGGAGCCATGGAATCAGCCTGAGCCCATGAGATCTGTTATCGGGGATTTCATGAGATTAAGGCACGCCATGATTCCTTATCTCTACACGGAGAATTACAAGGCCTGGAGTAAGGATATTCCTATAATAAGGCCTTTGTACTATGATTCTCCTGACAGCAGCGGAGCATATGAGGCAAGAAACGGATATTATTTCGGCTCTGAGCTTATAGCTTTTCCTATTACCGAGAAGAACAGTGATGAGCTGCAGATGGGCAGGGTACATGCCTTTATTCCTGAGGGAAGATGGATAGATATCTTCAACGGCAATGTCTATGAAGGTGAGAAGATCATGAACCTTTACCGTTCCATTGAGAGCATACCTGTGCTTATCAAGGCCGGAGGCATTGTGCCCATGGACGGCGGAGATGTGACGGATACCGGCAGCGGCGATGTAAGTACCGGCGCAGCGGGCATAATAACCACACATCCTTCGGAGCTTAATATTTTCCTGGGTGTTGGCGCTGACGGTGAGTACGAGCTCTTTGAGGACGACGGAATCAGCAATGCTTATCTTGATAATTCCGGAAGCTTTACTAAGATCACCCAGAAGTATGACGCCGGGGAAAAGAGGCTTACTGTGGAGATTCTGCCTGTAACCGGGGATATTATGGATATTCCTGAGTCTCGGAGCATAAATCTGGTGCTTTGCGGCGTTGAGGCTGTTAAGGGATACAGCTATGATGCAGAGAAACGTCAGGCCTGCGTACTTGGAATTAATTATGATACTGCCAAAAAAACAACGGTGGTTATTGATAATGTAGAGCTCTGTGGTATGAATAGATATGACGAGCTGTACAGATTCCTTAAGCGCTGTGAGATAAGCTACGATCTTAAGGAGAGGCTGTATAGAACTCTTCAGGATGAAAACATCACAGATAAAATCGGCTACATCCGCTCTTTGGATGTCTCTGAGTCCCTTAAGGACGCATTATCTGAACTTTTCTAAATATTTTTTCCATGATTATTGGGAGCCCCGGTTCACCGGGGCTCTTTTGTGCTATGATATTACAATGTTAAAAGCAAGGCCTTTATCAGGGCTATGCGGAGCGCAGGAAGCAGATAGGCGGTTAATTAGAGGCGAAACGATATGGTTTTATGGATAATAGCGACTTTGGCCGCGTTTTTTGTAAAGGGGCTGTGCGGCTTTGCCAACACCCTGGTGTTTACATCAATATTGGGATTTGGAGAGAATAATGTGGCGATATCACCGGTGGAGCTTATGCTGGGATATCCCTCCAATCTTATTCTCACCTGGAAAAACAGAAAATCTCTTAAGAAAGAGGTATTTATCCCTCTGGCGGTGCTGGTGCTTTTGGGAAGCATTCCCGGAGCATTGCTTCTTAAGAACGTGGATGTTAAGTCCATCAAAATAGTTTTTGGCGTGGTGGTTATTCTTCTGGCGCTGGAAATGTTTCTCAGAGAAAAAAGCACCAAAAAATACAAGGAATCCAGACTGGTTCTGGCAATCATAGGAATAGTGTCTGGAGTTCTGTGCGGACTTTTCGGTGTGGGAGCACTTCTTGCGGCCTATATCGGAAGAACCACAGATAACAGCAAAGAGTTCAAGGGAAATATCAGCGCAGTATTTATTGCAGATAACACTTTTAGAATCATTCTTTATTCGGTTCTAGGGGTTATCACCTTTGATGGTATAAAGCAGGCTCTGATCCTTCTTCCCGTAGCTTTGATTGGCCTTTTTCTAGGCATAAAAAGCGCATCAATACTGGATGAGAAGCTTGCCAAGCACCTTGTTATAGTCCTTCTTATAATCTCCGGAATTATCTTAATTTCAAAGAATTTTTAACTTTCTCTTGACGAAGAAATTATTATATGGAATAATGCAAATATAAAATTAAATTGTGTAAAATATAATGATATAGGTGTCAAAAGTCAAAAACGCGTACATGCTTGCATGTTAAGCATTTTGACTTTATGACCCGAACAAATATGAGGAATTAGCAATTTACGCAGTAAATTAGCGGTTTCCGAATATTTGTAGAATTGCGAAAATGACTTTAGTCATGGAGCAATTCGTATATCATATAATAATTATGATATAGGTGTCAAAAGTCATTCATATACCACAAGAAAAAGGAGGACATAACCATGACATTTGCGGTAAGATACTATACAAAGACAGGAAATACCAAGCGTCTCGCGGAGGCAGTAGCCAAAGCGTTAGGTGTAGAGGCACTTCCCATCAGCGCACCGGTTGAAGATAAGGTGGATTACCTTTTCCTGGGCAATTCATACTATGCATTCAATATAGATCCTGAGGTTAAGTCCTTTATCGGTTCACTGGATAAGAATAAAGTAGGTAAGATCGTCAATTTCGGCTCTGCAGCCATGCTCAACTCAACCTACAAGAAGGTTAAGGCTGAGGCTGATAAGGTAGGAATCCCCATGCTCGACAAGGAATTCCACTGCAAGGGTGAATTCAAGGGAATCCACAAGGGCAGACCCAATGACGATGATATAAAAGAGGCAGTAAAATTTGCTAAAAGCATCAAGGAGGCATGACACAAATGAACGACACACTGAAAGTACTTGAGACAAGAAGAAGCTGCAGGAATTTCAAGCCAGACATGGTAAAAGCGGAAGATCTTGACGCCATCCTCAGAGCAGGAACCTTTGCTCCCACAGGTATGGGCAAGCAGAGCCCCATCATCATCGCAATCACAGATGAAAAGGTTCGCGCCGAGATTTCAGACCTCAACAGACAGATAGCCGGACTTCCCGAAGGAGCAGATCCTTTCTACGGAGCACCGGTAATCCTTACAGTTCTTGCCAACAAGGACGTTCCTACATACATTTACGATGGCTCACTGGTTCTCGGTAACCTCTTGAACGCCGCTGAGAGCCTTGGCCTTGCAGGCATCTGGATCCACAGAGCCAAGGAAGAATTCGAGGCAGAGTGGGGCAAAGAGCTCCTTAAGAAGCTCGGCATCGAGGGTAACTTCGAGGGAATCGGACATTGCGCTCTCGGCTACGCCGCACAGCCTGCCAATCCCGCACATCCACGTAAAGAGAACTATGTTTACAGAGTTTAATATCAGCATACAACTATTGACGCACTATGCGTTCGCAGCCAAATTTAACAAAAAATAGCAAAATATGTAAGCTTCGCTTGGTAGACAGGTGGAGCTTACTTTTTTATGATTGAGAAAAATGTTAAAATA
>JAEEGF010363469.1_pt1 | contig 30071 bp, 20 predicted proteins | sample 9134171 | NCBI WGS metagenome assembly JAEEGF01 (sample SAMN16246542, study PRJNA631951) | gut metagenome | biome: gut microbiome; feature: rumen; material: AP-attached | host: Bos | place: Iran: Karaj | collected 2018-10 | reverse complement strand
AAAAACCCTCCCTAAAGTAGAACGAATATCCTTGATATCGAGCTTTAGGGTCAGTCTTCAAAAACTGGACGTTCTCTTTAGACCATGCAATGGCAAATGGAGTTTCAAGATACCAACGATTACCATCCTTATCTCCTTTGTCATAGGGTACATAATAGTTTTTAGAAGTGTCAATGCCGTTCTCTTTCTCTTCTTTTGTCAACTTTTCCACATCAGCCAACTCTTTATCTTCAATAATCTTATAGATATATCCTTGACCGAATATGTCTCGTCCGTATTGTTCTTTAAGAGAATCAAACAACGTTGCGATTTCCTTTTCCGTAAGTGAATCAAGGAAGACTTTCTCATTTGCAAATCCTGCCATTTGAGGTATTCGAATCTTTTTCTTTTTAATCGCCTCAGCAAGCTTCTTCGGGCGAGATTCTATTATATTTTTAGCCCATTTAGTTGAACGTCTTACAGCGATGTATTTACCATTGTTGGCAGTAGCAAGTCCTTGTCCACCTTCTGTCAAACATCCAAGAAGCGCGATATCACCAGGTCTAAGACTTGCACGGTATGCCTCGAGTTCTCTTTGGTTTTGAGCAATTTTCTTTGATGTTTCTATTTTGTCCCACCATTTATCATAGAGTTCTTTGACTTTGTGACCATATAATTGGTAAATGCGCAAATTCAAATCTGTTGGCTTGAATATTACTGAGTTCTGAGTATCTATATATGTGCATTGCTTTATAGGAGCAAAAATCAAAGGATTAGACAGGTCTTTTGTCCCGTCCATGAACTTTACCAAATGTCCTTTGGGCATTGGATGCTTAACGACCTGTATAATGCATGTATCAACCATTACGGCATCAAAAGGATTAGCAGTATCGAAGATGTAGTTAATTTGATTACTCAGAATCAAATCTCTCATATTCCGCTTAGTTTGGGTAGTCCAAAAAGTCTTTGGGATAATGTATGAAAGCGAGCCACCTTCTTTTAACAGAGACAATCCTTTGAAGGTGAAAAGATTATATGTGTCATCAGAGAACCCAAATTCTTCTTCGTATTTCTTTTTGTCCTCTGCCGTTACTCCCTTTGTTGATATATACGGCGGATTGCCAATGACAATATCAAAACCATCTGCTACGCCAAACATCCATTCAGGATCGAAGAAGGGGCTGACGGCATTTTGGTCGTAAGGATTCCATGCCGCCATTTGCTTGGCATCCTCTGGGGCAAAGTTGTTGTCATCAGAAAGAAGTTTTGCCAATTTAACCCGAAGTTCTTGGTCTTTCTCTCTCAAACGATGTTTGGTTGATGCCGACTTTGCCGAAAAATGCTTGTGGCGTATCTGTTGTAATTCTTCTTTGATAGATTCAATTTCTGGATTTTCAAACAATTCCCTTTGGGCTGCTTTCTTCTTTTTTGCTATCAACGAATTAGCAGAGACGAACTTTGTTTCAAGATTCGGAAGAGTTGGAATGCCAAAGTTTGGCTTTGTGGCATCCTTTTCACAGTCGCATATCAGCGAAATGAAGAAACGCAGTTTGGTGATTTGTGCCGCAATACTTTGGATGTCACTTCCGTAAAGGCAATTCTCGATAATGGAGAGTTTGAGGTCGTAGATTCTTTCTTCGGGCGAGATACGTTCCAAAATGTCTATCATCCTGTTCAGCAATCCCATCGGGAATGCGCCAGAGCCACAAGCCGGGTCAAGCACCTTGATGGCTTTCAACTTATCGGCAATCTTACGATATTCGTCTGCGCGGCTCTTATCGTACGCGAAATCCCGACGGAACAGGGAACGGACAAAATCACCATCGCCCAGATAGGCAATAAGGCTTTCATCAACCATATAGTTGACGATTTCGCGAGGGGTATAGAACGAACCGCTCTGGTTGCGGGCCGTCTCCTGGGTTTCGGGGTTATAGGCACCCAGAAGGTTCTCAAACACCTTGCCCAACAGCTCGGGGTCAAGCGCAACTTGTTGCTCTTCGGGAGAGTTTTCTTCGATGGTAAAGTTGTAGCGACTAAGAATGGATATCAAGCCCTTTTCCGGTTCAAAAAACAAGTTGTTTGGTACGACGGCACGATGTTTGAAACGCCCATCAGGAAACCGTAAAGCGTTTCTGCTGAAACCGTCGAAGTTATAACATTGTTCCACACCATCCGCATACTTTGTCTTATCAAGGCACTCAAACAACCCACCATTCAAGAAAGGTACTCCTGCAAATAGATTGATGACTTCCTGTTCGCTAATAGAGAACATCTCTGCATAACGATATAGCGTCTTCACGTCTCGCTTATTTGAAGTAGCAAACTTTCGTGTTTTTCCATCTTCATCCTTAATAGCTCGGTTAAGCGTACCAAAGAAAAGATTTTGCAGGATGGCATTGTAATAGTTGCCTTCTGTCGTACTATTCGGGTCGAAGTCTTTTAGAATTGTGGAAAGGAAATCGATATCGAAGAGACGGTCAGGTACTAATTCTTTTTGCTTGATAAACCAGACAAACATGATGCGAGTTATCATGCGGATGATTTTCTTCTCAATATCGTCGCGGTCGTCGTCTTCTGTCGACGTACTATTGGGGAAGGTGACGTTCGATGAATCGTCGACAGCCCATTGATACCACTCAAACAAGTCTTTGTAGAATTGCTTGGTGAGTGCTTCGACGGAAAACGCAGCAGTAATGTCACTCAAGGCTTGTTTGCTGTCACGAAGGGTCTTAAATTGCTCAATGGCTGTCCGGCAACCACGTCCTTCGCCAAGAAGATAGGTATATCGCTTGGTGTCGGTTGAAATTTTCTCATATTCACCCTGTTTGTTGAACCCCCACGTTTCGCTAACGTACGAGAAGCGAAGCACGCTCTCGTTCTTGCGATAGCAGAACATAAACGCCCCGGCATAGCCCATATTCCGCCAGTCTGTCGTAAGCATGTCACGTATGCCACGACGGTTGCGCTCTATGTCCACATTGTCTGTTAGTTCCACTTCGTAAACTGCAATGGACTCACCATCGGACAAAGATATTTTTCCGAGGTTAAGAGCCTGTTTTGCCAAGCGGCTACTAACGCGAACTTCTGAAGGGCGATTCCAGAAACTCACCTTGTTGTGAAAAATGTCATGAAGGAGCTGCTGCCACGCTTCGCGATTGTATTTGGACTCAATAACTTCTTTGTAATTCATAGGGATATATGGTTATTTGAAAGATTCGGAAAGGATAATCTCAGCGTCGGTTTCTTTTTCGTTGAGCAAGGCCTCCTCGGCCATGTAATAAGGTGCGTATTTTTTTGCCATTTCGATAATCTCGGCAAGTGCCTCGTCGTGTGTCATACGTGCCTTGCCACTTACACGGCGAAGGTCTTTCTGAATGCGTTGCAGACGCTTTGCAATATAGGTAATGACGCCACGTTCTGCCAGAGTTTTCAATTGCGCTACTTTGATATACAGATCGCTGTCGTCAATTTCACGCATGAAATTGGATAGCAAATTGACTGCGATGGTTACCTGCGCACCCATGTTGGACTGTCCCTCGCTAACAGTTTCCTGTGCCTGGATTTCTTCATCCTGGATGGAACGGAACTTTTTAAGAGCCATCTCCACATGCTTGTGATGTTCTTCGATTCGTGGAACAGATAGTTCGTCCGATGCTGCCTTGAAATAATTAAGGGCATCAAGGACGGAGATTTCCTCTGCATTTTTAGACACGAGGAAGAATACCTTGCGGAAATTGGTTTTTAAGAACACCAATGAGTCATTAGACAAAGTAACACCCTCAACCGTCCTTGCTTCACGTCCTGTGCGGCTGCGGAGGGAGAGTTTTGCAATTCGGTTGTATTCTCGGCGATTTGTCTTATAAAGGGTACGTAGTTCTTCGTAGAAAGGTATTTCTTTGTTGAAATCTTTCTTCTGCTCTCTCATCCCCTCATCAAATAGTTTACTGAGGTTGCGGTCAAGAATCTCTTCTTGGGAATAAATCTGGTTGTCCTCTCCAAATGTGCTGTGAAAGGTTTGGATTTTACTGACAGCAATCTGTGTGAGATTGATTTCCCTGTTCCCTTCCCTTGAAGGATAGAACACATAGTTGTAAATGTGTTTTGAAGAAGAACCGATACGATTGACACGACCTATACGTTGCATTAGGCGCGTTGAGTTCCACGGCGTATCATAATTGACAATAACGTTTGAACGATGTAGGTTGATACCTTCTGCCAACACATCAGTTGACAAAATAATGTTGTAATTGTTCAGCTTCTCTTTATAGTTTGCATCGAAATTCTCGCCGACTGTCTTGAATTGTTGGCTGCGGTTCTTGGCTGAGATAACAAGTACATCTGGACGATTAATGCGACGTTGTAAATACTCTACGGTATCTACCGATTCGGAGAACACCACAAGTTTCTGCTCTGGATTCTTATCGGTCTTAAACAATTCATGTTTCAGGAGGTCGTTGAATTTGGCAAACTTTGAGTCGTCTTCATCGGAAATATCCTTCCAATCGGCAACCATTTGTTCAAGTATCTCTTGGTCTTGGCGCAGTAATTCAATGTACTCCGGGAGGAAGTCGTTTACTTTGAAAATGGCGTTTTTAGGATTATCTTCTGCCTTGGCATTCAGCTTTTCCTCAATTTCCTCTTCTGTAAAGCCATATTCAATTAGAAGATTAATGTCAAGATCGGGTGCTATGAAGACCTTGTCATTCTCGAACATATCTATCATGTTCTGGTTTGCCTGCAAGAAATTGTCAATCGAAACCTGAAAAGCATAGAAGCTGCTTTCCAGTCGTTTTACCAACCCATTCTTGCGGATGCCTGCCAAACTACGGCTTGCAAGTTCCGCATTATCATAAAGACCGTTTGACACCTCGGGCTTCAAATATGCAATGGCTTTATATCGTGCATAGTTTAGTTTCTTGTCAAGTGTCTGCATGGCTTGTTCAAAAAGGTCTGCCAAGTGCTCATTGAGTTCATATCGGTTCTCAATGGGGCGCTCAACTTTTGGGAAACCTTCTACATCCTTATTATAGCGACTCACGCTTTCGATGTCAGTTCTTGTACGACGTACCGTTAAGGGTTTTATTACCCTGTCTCGCACACGCTCCGCGAGATGTTTGAAATCCTTAATATCGGCATCTGGGTTGTTGCGCAGTTTTTTGAACTCTTTAATGAGAGGCGAGAAAAAAGCTGTCAGATTTCCTACTCCGTCAATGGTACAATGGCGTGGGTCTTGGAAAAGCAGGATTTCGTTGTAGAGGTCGGCTGGTGTATTATTCATCGGCGTTGCTGAAATAAGCATCACCTTTTTCTTGTAACCTGGAATGTTTCCTGTTTCAACACGTGGCATCTTACAGATTTCCTGCAACTGTTCAAAAGCAGATGTTGTGTGGCTACGAAACTTGTGAGCCTCGTCAACCAATACAAGGTCGTATTCGTCAGCATTCCAGTAATCGTAGTTTTCTTCATCCAAAACCTTGCTTAAACTTCCGTTTGTGACAAACCTTGTATATTTGTCAAGGTCAAAATCCTTGAAGGTGGTCTTCCAGTTTTGCTCGACAGCAGGAGGATATACCACAAGAATCTTGGTGTGCTCGCGTCCGTTCTCAATTAAGAATTTCTTGGCTATCATCGTTGCAATAACGGTTTTGCCCAGACCTACCACATCGGCCAAGAAAAAACCATCATAACGGATGAGTTTCTGATATCCTTCTATTACAGCATCAATCTGATAGTCGTATTTTGTATAGTTCTCTGGTATGTCAAAGGGATCGTCATTGTCCGTTTCAAGCACACGGTCGGAGAAATACTCCATGAGCATTTTGATGTACAAATCATAGGGCGACACATCACCCTTCAGATATGTACGGTCAATAGAAGTCTTTACATCATCGGCTGTAATCTCACAATCTTTTGCTTCTTCCCATAACTGTTCAAACTCGTCTTTGGCAAATTGAACGTCTTCATGTTGAGTCATCTTTACATTAAACTCGTATTGACGTGCTTCTGTGATGCCAAGACCGTTGCCAGACAGGTTGCTTGAACCCGTGATGGCCATGCCTTGTGTGTACTGATTGAAGTCGTCGGGATAAAGCACGTAGATTTTGGCGTGTATCTTCTTTGAAGGATGAGCACGTAACTCAAGTTTTCCGTCAAGGAGGTCTTGCACCATTTGGAACATGCCATCCTCAATTTCTTTCCTGTAGTCGGAGCTTTCAATGTCTTTGCGTATTTGTCGCAAACAGTCCTGTTTTACATCATCTTCAGCTCCGAAAAACAGTTTTCCCTGTCGTGCCGCTTCTGCAATATATTTGTCAACATCAATTCCAATCAACACCCGTACCTTGTTTATACTGTCAAGGAATGGACGAAGGGAAAAATAGCCTGACGCACGAAGGAAACCAACAACAGCATCGAGATTTCGGATTTGTGGGTTGTGTTCTAACACGCCCTCAAACTCTTTGATTAACGTGTTTCCGTCTCTGTTAGTAAAGATGTGGGAATTGGTCTGATGAAGTGAACTCATATCTAAATTATAAGATTACATGAGGGCATAAGTGGTTTATCTGCGCAAAGGTAGTGAAAAGCCCCGGGATTTGCAAGGAAAAGCGACCACTTTTCAATTAAAATTGAAAAATGGGAGGTCAACTAATCTATGGGTCAACAAGTCAACGGGTCTACAGGTCTACAAGTCAACCGATGGAGCAGCGTTTCTGCCCCCCGATAACGGGGGGAACCGAAGGGGGTGCAAAGACCATTGAAGCAAAAGAGCTTGCTCATTTTGCCGAGTCGCGACAGGTGTCGAACGAAGTTCAACTAGTCAACAGGACATTTGTGGTGGTTTTGTTCGGCGCATTATTTGCCCTGTGATTCTGTCTCATATAACGCCAGTCCTTTTACAGTCAATAGGTATCGCTGGCGAGGATGGCGAGGCTTGTCGGGGTAAAGCAGACGGACAAATTTTTCTTTTATGGCAGGATTAAGATAGGGGATTTATCACCATATAACGGTTCTTCAAGTCGTTGTTCTCACCAAGGAGCAGATTGCGGAAGAAACGTATCAAGAATAGCGGTTCATATTCTATGCCTTTGGCTACGTTGCGGTAGTTTGCCCGCACCAGCGCGTTGCGGAAATACCAGGAGTGGTTGGCAAAGAGGTCATTGTTCACAACGAATCCCAGCATACGCAGATATTTGATGGTAAAGAGTGCCGTTGTACGGGTGTTGCCTTCCCTGAAGGGGTGAATCTGCCATATCCCAGAAACAAAACGTGCAATATGTTCTACCATCATGTCCTTATCCAAGCTCGTGTAGGAAAACTGACGTTCCTGCTCCAGGTCATACTCCAAAGTCATCCGTAAGTCTTGCCAGCGACCATAAAGCACAGAGTCGCCTTGTAGCACCCATTCTCTTTTCGAGATGTCGTAGTCGCGGAAGCGTCCTGCATGTTTGAATACGCCTTCAAAAATGGCTCTGTGTATAGCTGCCAATCCGGCAACACTATAGGTAAAGGCATCCGTCTGCAACAACTTGGCTATGTTGCCGGAAACCCTGTCGGCCTCCTCTTTGTCAGCATCATCTTCCTCACGCGTGGTTTTACTGACATAGTATTGTTTCACCAACTCACGGGCTTCATCGATAGTGATCTCTCCCTCGATGTTTCTGCGGGCCGTATCCTGTAGATACTCCGACGTCTTCAATCCATCTACAGCCTGCAAGCCTATGGCTACGCTCCAAGACTCCGCTCTTTCACGTTGTGCCGGTTCCCCTTGACGTATATACTTGTCAAAGTCCAGATATGATTGCTTTGTTTTATCGTTTTTCATCCGTTTTTCTTACGTCTGCAAAGATACAAAATCTATTGCATATAACCAACACTTTTCATGAAAAATGCTGTTTCGTCGAATTCCTTATCTGTCGGGTCAGCCTCACGCAAATGCCAAAGGACGGAGATAAAGGAAGGATTGAGCGAGGCTCAATCCTTCTAATTGATAGTTGATAATGGAAACGGGTTTGGCTCTGCTCTCCCTTAATCGGTTTGTTCATAGTAATAGGAGTAGTCGATGCCCTTCATGAAGATTTCGCGATCGTCAATACGGTCGGTCATGGCTCCTTGAAGCAAAGCCTTGATGGCTGAAGAATCGGTTGTGCTCTGTCGCATGGCAGCCAGATATGTCTTCTTGTCAATCAGGCTCCAGTCCACGCAAAGCTTCAGACGTTTCTTGAACATCAGGTCCAGCCAGATGCGTGTGCTGCGCCCGTTGCCCTCCATGAAGGGATGGGCCACGTTCATCTCCACATATTTGTTTACTATCTCATCGAAAGTGCTTTCCGGCATGGCTTCGATATGCCTCAGATTCTGCATCAGGTACTCTGCACGACAGAAAAGCGTGCCGTCTTTGACTTTGTCGAACCCGCTCACGCTCGGCAAATTATTCGAGCATATTTGCTCTCGCTTAATCGCGGGTTTCCATATCGTCTTCGTGCGTATCTGCCCGGCAAAGTCGTAGAGCCCACCAAACAGGTAGGCATGAATCTGCTGCAAGCACTTTACCGTTCCTGGCTCCATGCTGTCAAGCAAACCACTCTCGATGAGGGTGTAGGCCTTCTTCTTGCTTTGTCCGTCGATGGAGTTGTCGCTATAGGTGAACCAGTCGAGGAACTTGCGGGCACGGTTGTTGGGATAGTTTTTCGCAAGCGTCTGCACGCACTCTGCATCAAGTGCATCAGCAGCACGTTGTTTGCCGTCAGGGGCTTGGAATTTAAAGTCGTGAGTGATACTCACGAGTTGAACGCCCTTTATTGTAAGCTTCTTTTTGAGCCATCGCCAATAGTTGCCAGCCTTGATGTAGTCTTCTTCATCGTTTATCGCCCGAACAATATCTGTAGCCGAGAACCACCACTTGCTGTGTTCCTCGTCCCACACGGCCCGCACCTCGCGGTCGTTGAAAAAGCGTATCGACTTCTTGCTCATCCGTTTCTTTTCGGTTTACTTTTCCGTTTTGATTACTTCCCAATGCCCTCCTTTGTCAGGACCTACACGGCGGATGATGCCGTCCGCCTGCAGCTTCTTCAAATGCTTGGATACAGCGCTTCGGTTGATGCCGAGACCTTCGGCCATCTGGGTTGATGTGATTCTGGCATTTTGGGAAATCATGTCCAAGATGGCATCGCGAGTTTTGTGTCCACCTTTTGTGTCCACCTTTGCGGTTTTCTGTCCACCTCTATCTGTGGTCGAGCGTATGAACTGGTCAATATCATGTTGCAGGTGCTGACAATGGTGGCGGGCCATGCAGTCGAGGAAGATGTTAAGGTCTTCGCTCTCGCGGGTGTCAATCAGCGCCTGGATATATTCGGCCTTGTCTTCCTTGAGTACCTTTGTCGGCAGTACGTCAAACTCCCATTGCAGCAGGTTCATCAGCAGGCGACAGGTGCGTCCGTTGCCGTCAGCCCAGGGGTGGATGGTCACCAGCTCAAAGTGTGCCCAGAAGCTGAGGTCATAGACTGCGGCTACGTCAGCGGGATCAATAGTTCTACGACGTCGGTTTAGTTCCTCGCAGAAGGCTGCCAGACGTGCAGGCACTTTCTGATAGGACATATAAGACTTGCCTCCTGTGCCGGCTGTGACATTCAGCTTACGCAACTCGCCCTTGGCGGCGGAGAAATCGCCGCCTATCGAGTGGTACCCACTACCCGTGCGGGCCATTACCTTCGATGCCAAGAGAACAAGCCAGTCGACGGTGATAGGCTCATGATGACGAATCCACTCGCGTCCGTAGTCGTAAGCCACCTTCAGATCGAGGTTCATCTGCTGCTCCAACATGGTGCGCTTGCTGCTGGTGATGCCTTCGTCGAACAGCAGCTGGGCTTCCACCTCCGTCACCGTACTGCCCTCGATGGCGGTAGAGTGCGTGATGATGGAGTAGAGATAGAACTTGTCGAAGTCTATCTGCTCGGATATGCCCAGCGCCTTGTGTTGCTGGAGCAATCGCAGCAATCTGTCTTTATTCTCTTGCGTCATGCTTTTTCGTGTCCTGTATGCTGCTCATCGGGGTTTTCGGTTTCTCTGCGCAAAGGTAGTGAAAAGCCCCGGGAGATGCAAAAAAATCTTGTCGATTTTTTAAAACAGGTCAACGGGTCAACAGGTCAACGGGTCAACGAGTCTACAGGTCAACAGGTCGAACGAAGTTCAACGGGGCGTTTGGGGGAGGGATAGTTCCCTCCTGTTTATCTTTCGCGTTATTTGGCTGGCTTCAGCTTCTCGCGCAGGTGGCGGAACATGTCTTCCGACATGCTGTGGAGGTCGTAGGTGGGGCGCCAGTCCCACTCGGCGCGGGCGCAGCTGTCGTCCATGTTGTCGGGCCAGCTGTCGGCAATGGCCTTGCGCACAGGGTCGTTGACATAGTGCATCTTGAAGTCGGGCTCGAAGCGCAGTATCTCGGCACGCAGCTGCTCGGGCTCGAAGCTCATGCTGGCGATGTTGAACGCGTTGCGGTGGATGAGGCGCGAGGGGTCGGCCTGCATGATCTGCACGGCGGCGTGGAGGGCATCGGGCATGTACATCATGTCCATATACGTGCCTGCGGGGATGGGGCAGGCGAAGTCCTCGCCCTTGACGGCGGCGTAGTAGATCTCGACGGCGTAGTCGGTGGTGCCTCCGCCCGGCAGGGTGACGTAGCTGATGAGGCCGGGGAAGCGAACGGAGCGGGTGTCGACGCCGTACTTGTGGAAGTAGTAGTCGGAGAGCAGCTCGGTGCTCACCTTCGTGACGCCGTACATGGTGCGGGGGCGTTGGATGGTGTCCTGCGGGGTGTTCTTGTGGGGGGTGTTCAGGCCGAACGAGCCGATGCTGCTGGGGGTGAAGACGGCACAATGCTTCTCGCGGGCAATCTCCAGCAGGTTGATGAGGCCGTCCATCTGGATGTGCCATGCCAGCAGGGGCTTGGCCTCGGCAACGGCGGAGAGCAGGGCGGCAAGGTTGTAGATGGTGTCGATGTGGTACTTGTCGACGATGGCAGCCAGTTGGGGGGCGTTGGTGACGTCGGCCAGCTCGGCAGGGCCGCTCTCCAAAAGGATGCCCTTCGGCTCGGCGCCGCGGATGTATCCGGCTACGACTGTGGAGTTTGGGATTTCCCGACGGAGTTTCATGGTAAGCTCTGAGCCAATCTGACCCGTGGAGCCAACGACAAGGATATTTTTCATTCTAATTAAGCATGTTCTGTTTTGCGCTGCGAAATTACGAAATGCTGTGCAAACGGCAAACAAAATAAATGAAATTTTTTTCGATTTTTTGCTCGCTATTCAGTTTTTTGCTGTATCTTCGCAGCAAGAAAATCTTTTAACCATTTAATCGTTTGACATTATGTTCGGAAAAATGAAAGAGTACCTGCAGGCTGAGCTTCAGGGCATCAAGGACGCAGGTTTGTACAAGAACGAGCGGCTGATTGCTTCGCCGCAGCGTGCTGCCATCCAGCTGGCCGACGGCAGCGAGGTGCTGAACTTCTGCGCCAACAACTACCTGGGCCTGAGCGACAACCCGCGCCTCATCGAGGCTGCGAAGAAGGCGATGGACGAGCGCGGCTACGGCATGAGCTCCGTGCGCTTCATCTGCGGCACGCAGGACATGCACAAGGAACTGGAGGCTGCCATCAGCGAGTATTTCCACACCGAGGACACCATCCTCTACGCCAGTTGCTTCGATGCCAACGGCGGTCTGTTCGAGCCCCTGCTGGGCGAGGACGACGCCATCATCAGCGACGCCCTCAACCACGCCAGCATCATCGACGGCGTGCGCCTCTGCAAGGCCAAGCGCTACCGCTACGCCAATGCCGACATGGCCGACCTGGAGCGTTGTCTGCAGGAGGCCCAGGCACAGCGTTTCCGCATCATCTGCACCGATGGCGTCTTCTCGATGGACGGCAACGTGGCTCCGATGGACAAGATTTGCGACCTGGCCGAGAAGTACGACGCCCTGGTGATGGTGGACGAGTGCCACAGCGCCGGCGTGGTGGGCAAGCACGGCTACGGCGTGGCCGAGCAGTTCGACTGCTACGGACGCATCGACGTCCACACGGGCACGCTGGGCAAGGCCTTCGGCGGCGCCATAGGCGGCTTCACCACAGGCCGCAAGGAGATTATTGACATGCTGCGCCAGCGCAGCCGTCCCTACCTGTTCTCCAACTCGCTGCCGCCCGAAGTGGTGGGTGCCTCGCTGGAGGTGTTCCGCATGATGAAGGAGAGCGACGCCCTGCACACCAAGCAGCAGGAGAACGTCGTCTATTTCCGCGAGAAGATGCTGGCAGCGGGCTTCGACATCAAGCCCACGCAGAGCGCCATCTGCGCCGTGATGCTCTACGACGCCAAGCTCAGCCAAGACTTCGCCGCCCGCATGGCTGACGAGGGTATCTACGTCACCGGCTTCTACTATCCCGTGGTGCCGAAGGGCCAGGCGCGCATCCGCGTCCAGCTGAGTGCCGCTCACGAGCGTACCCACCTGGACCGCTGCGTAGCGGCCTTCATCAAGGTAGGCAAGGAGCTGGGAGTGATAAAATAAAAGACCCACCCCAACCCCTCCCATAAGGGAGGGGCCTTGTGCATAGCTCACAAGCGTCAGCGAAGTTCTCCCCCTCACGGGGGAGCGGAGAGGGGGTCTCTCTTAAATCGGCAGATAGTGCGAATTCTTCACTTCGCCTAAGACGAAGGAGGAGTTCAGGTTGCCGATGGCAGGGATGTCGCCCAGGATGCGCAGGACAAACTCCTGGTATTGCTTCATGTTCTTGACGTAGATTTTCAGCAGGAAATCGTAGTCGCCGGAAATGTTGTAGCACTCCACAATCTCGGGTATCTCCTGCACGGCAGTCATCAATTGAACAGCATTCTCGTGGGAATGCTGTTTCATTTTTATATAGCAGAAGGCGATGAAGCCGCAGTCGAGCTTCTCGGCATCGAGCACAGCCACGTAGCCCTGTATGTACCCCTCGCGCTCCAGCTTACGCACGCGTTCAAACACGGGCGACACGCTCAGGTGTACCCTCTGCGAAAGTTCCTTGATGGTGAGGTGGCCGTCGTGCTGCAATTCCTGGAGCAGCTGAAGGTCGTAGGCATCCAAATCTTGTTTCATATCGGGTGAAATGTTTTTTTTCTGCAAATGTCTTTTGGTGCGGCAAAGGTAAATAGATTTTTTCGGAAAACCGCATCAGTAGCAGAATAATTTTCTGAAAATGACGAAAAGTTTGGAAAAAGAGTTTCCGTGATTGTAATTTTGCAGCGAAAAAAGCCTGCAAAATGATAGCCGAACGAAACATCCCAACCCCATCGCCGCTGCCCTCGTCCGAGGCGCTCAGGCAAGTGATGACGCTTATCCGCCAGACGGTCTTCCCCGAAATCTACGGCACCGATGACGTGACGGGTGAGATTGCCCGTCTGCTTGCTGAGGCGACAGGCGATGATGACATCGCCCGGGCCTTCGTCCTCGCGCTGCCCGACATCCGTCGCCTGCTGCAGACGGACACGCAGGCCATTATCCAGAGCGACCCTGCGGCGCATTCGTTTGAGGAGGTGGTCCTCAGCTATCCCTCCATTGCCGTCATGCTCCACTACCGCGCGGCTCACTTCCTGCATGTGGCGGGTGTGCCGCTCGTCCCACGCATGCTGACGGAACAGGCCCACAGCGCAACGGGCATCGACATCCATCCTGCGGCACAGATTGGCGAGTACTTCGCCATCGACCACGGCACGGGCATCGTGGTGGGCGAAACCACCATCATCGGGCGCCACGTGCTGCTCTATCAGGGTGTGACGCTCGGCGCACGGAAAATCCGTTTCGATGCCTCGGGGCAGCCCCTCAACCAGCCCCGTCATCCGATTATCGAGGATAATGTCACCATCTACTCTAACGCCACCATCCTTGGACGGGTGAGGATAGGGCACGACTCCGTCATCGGAGGTAACGTCTGGCTGACGCACGATGTCCCACCCCATTCGAAGGTGCTGCAGGGCGAGCTTGTCACCGAGCAATTCTTCACTAACGGGGGAGGGATATAACCCCATTTCTCAAGACATTCATTTAGTAATCATCTTATAAAACAGAAAACTATGAGCGAAAAGAAACTTCACGTTGAAACGCTGGCCCTGCATGTGGGTCAGGAGAGTGCCGACCCTGCTACCGACGCCCGCGCCGTGCCCATCTACCAGACAACATCGTACGTCTTCCACAACTCGCAGCACGCTGCCGACCGCTTCGGCCTCCGCGATGCTGGTAACATCTACGGACGTCTCACCAACTCCACGCAGGCTGTGCTGGAGGAACGTATCGCTGCCCTCGAAGGGGGCGTGGCTGGTTTGGCTGTTGCCTCGGGTGCCGCTGCCATCACCTACGCATTGGAGAACGTCCTCCAGCATGGCGACCATCTGGTAGCTGCCGACAACCTCTACGGAGGCACCTTCAACCTTGTCACCCATACGCTGGCAGCAAGCGGCATCAGCAACACCATCGTCAATGTGAACGACCTCAGGGCCCTCGAGGCATCCATCCGCCCCAACACCAAGGTCATCCTCGCAGAGACGCTGGGCAACCCCAATTCCGACGTTGCCGACCTGACGGGCATTGCCGAAGTGGCTCATCGCCATCAGGTGCTCTTCATCGTAGATAACACGTTTGCTCCCATCCTCATCCAGCCCATCAAGTACGGCGCCGACGTCGTCGTCCATTCGGCTACGAAGTTCATCGGTGGACACGGCTCGTCGCTGGGCGGCGTGATAGTGGATGCCGGACGGTTTGACTTCAAGGCTGTACCCGACAAGTTCCCCACGCTGGCGAAGCCCGACCCCTCGTATCACGGAGCTGTGTTTGCCGACGTGGCAGGGGCTGCCGCCTTCGTCACCCGCATCCGTGCGGTGTTGCTGCGCGACACCGGTGCTGCCATTTCGCCCTTCAATGCGTGGATACTGCTACAGGGCGTGGAGTCGCTGCCGCTGCGCATCGAGCGCCATGTGGCCAATGCCCTGAAGGTGGTGGACTACCTGTCGCATCATCCGAAGGTGGCAAGTGTCTCGCACCCCTCGCTGCCCTCGCACCGCAGCCACGCGCTCTACAACCGCTACTTCCCCGATGGCGGAGGCTCCATCTTCACGTTCGAAATCAAGGGCTCGCAGGACGATGCCTGGAAGTTTATCGACGCGCTTAAAATCTTTTCCCTGCTGGCTAACGTGGCCGACGTGAAGTCGCTCGTCATCCATCCCTATTCGACAACCCACTCGCAGCTGTCGCCCGAGGAGCTTGCCGAGCAGCACATCACCCCCTCGACTGTGCGTCTCAGCATCGGCGTGGAGCACATCGACGACATTATTGCCGACCTTGACCAGGCTTTTGCACAACTGTAATTCCAATAACCTTATTTGATTTCGCGCATTATGGCAATCTATAATAAAATCACAGAACTTATTGGCCGTACGCCTGTCGTGCGGTTAGAGAAATACGCGTCTGCCCGTCAGTTGACGGCAAACCTGTTTGCAAAGGTGGAATTCTTCAATCCGGGCGGCTCGGTGAAAGACCGTATCGCCTTGGCCATGATTGAGGACGCAGAACGGAAGGGTGTCCTTCGGCCTGGGGGCACCATCATCGAACCGACGTCGGGCAACACGGGTGTCGGGCTGTCGTTGGTGGGAGCCGTGAAGGGTTATAAGGTCATCCTTACGATGCCCGAAACCATGTCGGTGGAGCGGCGCAAACTGGCAGCCGCCTATGGCACGCAGATTGTGCTCACCCCGGGCGCCGAGGGCATGAAGGGCGCTATCCGCAAGGCTGAGGAGCTGCGCGACGCCACTCCCGGCGCCGTCATCCTTCAGCAGTTTGAGAACCCCAGCAATCCTGCCATCCACGCCGTCACGACGGGTGAGGAACTGGTGCAGGACGCCCTGAAGGCTGGTGTCACCATCGATGCCTTTGTGGCGGGTGTGGGTACAGGAGGAACCATCAGCGGTGCTGGCGAAACCCTCAAGAAAACGTTCCCGCAGGCGAAGGTGATAGCCGTAGAGCCTGCCAGCTCTGCTGTGCTGAGTGGCAACCCCAGCGGCTCGCATAAGATTCAGGGCATCGGGGCAGGCTTTGTGCCTGTCAACTACAACGCTTCCATTATTGACGAGATTCTTCCCGTCAGCAACGAGGATGCCTTTGCTACAGCCCGTGCGTTGGCACGCGAAGAGGGATTGCTGGTGGGCATTTCGTCGGGTGCTGCTGCCTTTGCTGCCTCGCAGGTGGCATCCCGACCCGAATTTGCGGGGAAGAACGTCTTTGTCCTCCTGCCCGATACTGGCGAGCGCTATCTCTCAATGGACGTCTTCAGCTGATGACGTCCATTCTTTTGTAATAGAGGATGGAGCAGTTCCGTCGGGTGAGGAGGCGACGGGCGGTACGGAGGATGTCGTCTGCTGTGACGGCACGATAACGACGGATGTCTTCGTCGGGCGTGGTACCGTAAAGTGTCTGCTGGGCGAGGTTGACAGCCACGTTGACGGGGTTTATCCCTGCCCAGACGCGGTCGGACTCAAAGCGGTTGCGCACCTTGTCGAGCTCATAGTCGCTGACGGGTTCGTGCTTCAGCCGTTCCACCTCGGCAAGGATGGCAGCCTCGGCTTGGGGTAGGGTGGTGTCAGGATGGAGTCGCCCTTCGATGAGGATAAGTCCTGGGTCGATGCTGCCGCTGATGTAGGCGTCGATGCTGCCGAAGAGCTTCTGCTCGTTGACGAGATGCTGCGCTAATCTGCCGCTCTGCCCCGCAGCCAGCAAGTCGGTGATGACGTCGCAGGCGCAGTATACGGGCGACGAATGGTCTGGCATGTGCCACGCCATAACAATCATGTCCAGCGGAACGTTCCGTCGCACGGTCTTTCGCCTGAGCCGCAACTGGGGAGGCTCGGCTTCAGACGGAATTGAAGATTGAAGATTGAAAATTGAAGATTGAAGATTGGCAAAGTGCTTCTCTGCCAAGCGTACCGTCTCCTCCCAGGGAAGTGCTCCAGCCACGGCGAGAATGGCATTGGCGGGATGGTAGTAGCGCTGATAGAATTTGCGGATAGCTTTGGGCGTGGCGCTCTCGATATGCGAGGGCTCTACGCCAATGGTAGGCCAGCGGTAGGGATGGACGCGGTAGGCGAGGGCGCGGATGAGGTGCTGGACATCGCCATAGGGCTGACTGAGGTAGCGTTGCTTGAACTCCTCAATAACCACCTGTTTCTGCACTTGCACGCTACGCCTGTCGAGGGTGAGCCCCCGCATACGGTCGGCTTCCAAGTAGAAAGCCGTCTCGGCATGTTCGCGCGGCACGGTGATGTAGAACGAGGTGAAGTCGTTGTTGGTGAAGGCATTGTCCTCGCCCCCGCAGAACTGCACACGGCTGTCGTAGTCGGAGACACGCGGCGTGCCCTCGAACATCAGGTGTTCCAGCAGATGTGCCCAGCCTGTGTGGGCGGGGTCCTCGTTGCGTGCGCCCACGTGGTAGAGGATGCATAGTGCCACCATCTGCGTGTCGGGCACATCGGCATGCACTACCTGCAAGCCGTTGGGGAGTCTCTTGGAATGGATTTCCATTTATTTGTCAAGGACGACAATCTGTTTGATGCGGACATCCTCAAAGGGACGTTTGTCGGCGTTGACGGCGCGTTTCTCAATCTTCGTCAGCACCTCGTCGCCCTCGATGACTTCGCCAAACACGGTATAGAAACCGTCGAGGCTGGCTTCACCGCCGATGGTCTTATACACCTGCCGCTGCTCTTTGGAGTAGGCGAAGGGCTTGCGCGTAGCCATTACGGAGTCAGTCTTTTCCTTAATCTCCTCCTTGACGTTCCAGATGCCGCGTTTGTTGTCCTTCTGCTTCATCTCCTTGAGTTGTTTCTGATAGACGGGCTGCTTGGTGATGCTGTCGAACACCACCTCACGGCGTTTCTTGTTGACGCGGATTTCGTCGTTGTTCAACCGGACGTCCTGATGCTTGTAGCCGGTGACGATGTAGAACTGTCCTCCGCTGCTCTCAAGCATGGGCTTGTAGCTCGCCATAGCAATGGCTCCGCGACGGTGGTAGTACTTCTCGGGCATGAGCTCGGGTTCGAGTGTGTAGTCGACGTCGCCTGAGCCGAGCTTCGTCTCTTTAGTGGCTGTCTTGGAGGCAGGGTCGCCAGCCTGGATGAGCGAGCCGGAGATGATGCGGTAGAATGTCTGGTTGTTGTAGTAGCCCTTTTTCGCCAGCTTCACGAAGTTGTGGCGATGACGGGGCGTGTCGCGGAAGAGGCGGAGCGTGATGTCGCCCTCTGTGGTTTCGATACGGACATACTGGTCGGCATCCACGGGGATGGTGTCGGCATCCACCACGGGCTGGGGCGCAGGCTCAGCCTTCTTTCCCGTCCCTCCGTTGCACGACGTCAGGCTGCCAGCCAGTCCCAGCAGTCCCATGCAGATAATTGCGAGATAGAGATTCTTTTTCATAATGGTATCATTGTTTTACTTCGTATTTCAATAGCAGGCTGCTTCGCGGTTGGTCTAACGTCAGCGTCAGCCCTTCCATCAGCGTCGCTCCTGAGAGCTCCGATGTTTCATTCTTATCCTTATTATAGACGATGTAGGTCTGCGCGGGGTTGAGGCCGCACAGCCGCACGACGTAGGTTGCACTCTCGCAGGCTGCCCGACGGAAGGCCACGATGTAGCCCGAATCGTCCGAGGGGCGATGGAGCTGGTAGGCCAGCCAGATGTCGTCGCCTGTCAGGTCGCCCGTGCCGCTGAGGGGATAGAAGTCCTCGTAGAAATAGGGACGTACCGCCTGGAACTCCTCCAGCGTGCGGGCCATGTCCGTAAACGCCTCGCCCGACTGCGTGAGCTTCCAGTTGAACACCACCGCGCTTCCCAGCGACGAACGCGAATCGAACGGGTTGACGTGGTAGCTTCCTGTGGCGTGCTGCGGAAGGAAGAACTCCAGGCCGTAGGTGTGGCATTGGTAGCCGACGGGCTCGCCGTAGTTGTAGTCGGTACGCCACATCGGAGCGCTACGCAGCATGGTCTCGTAGTCGAGGCGTCGTCCCCCGCTGGCGCAGTTGTCGATGAGCAGGGTGGGGAAGCGGCTGAGCAGATAGTCCCAGAAGTCGTAGAGCCCCATGATGTATTTCACCTCCGTCATGCCCCGTCGTCCCTCCTCGTCGTTGGCCAGCCAGATGCCCTCGGGGGCGATGTTGAAGTCTTGTCGGTAGTAGTCGATGCCGTTCGCTTCAAGTATGTCGCCGATGGTCTGGCTCATCCAGCGGCAGGCATCGGGGTTAGCAAGATTGAACAAGCGGTTGTCGCCCCCCGCCGAGAGCATCCATTCGGGGTGTTCCCTCTCCCAGCGGCTGCCCTTATAGACGCGCTCTGGTTCGAACCACACCATGAACTTCGCATCCGTCTTGGCGTGGATATAGTCGGCAATGGGGCGCATCCCGTCGGGGAAGCGCTCGGGGTCGGGTGTCCAGTTGCCCACGGTATTGTACCAGTTCTTGCCTTTGGCATAGTCGTCGGCCTCGGTGTACCAGCCGGCATCCAGCCAGAAGGCCTCCGGCGCGAGGCCGAAGAGATGCGTGCGTTCCACGAGGGCAATGGCGTACGTCGTGGTCATGCAGGTGTATTCGTTGCAAGGCTCGGGGTCACCCCAGTTGAAGCCGCCGAACATGGGGTAATAGACTGTCTCGCCATTCACCTTGCGGGAGTGGTGATTGAGCATGAAACGACGGAAACGGTTGTGTCCTGCCATACGGTTGTCGCCCTGCCAGAAGAGGAGGCAGACGCTGGCTACGCGGATGCGCTCGCCGGGCAGCAGACGGGCGTTCAGGTGCTTGATACCAGCTGAGAGCGAGAGTTTCCGCTCATCGATGGCGGTAATGCAGCTGTTCCATGTTCCCGTCCACCCTACGGCTACCACGACGCCCTCGGCCTTCGAGGTCTGTACGTTGAAGAACGGAAAGGCGCTGTCGGACGAGCGTCCTCCGCGCGGCTCCATCGTAAGGGTATCGCCGGGGGCGAGCGTCCTTTCCCGAGGAGCAAAATCGGAGCGGCGGGCGGAACTTCCTTCGGCATAATAGACCGTTGCCTCAGCCTTGGGGTGGACGAGCGAGGCATCAACCGTCTGCACCTTGCTGATGGCGGGTGTGGGGCTCTCGGCCTTGTTCTCAAACCACAGCAACCACTCCACGGCACCCGAGTCCTTCCATCCCGTCACCTCGCACGAGACCTCTAATCCCGATTGCTTGTCGGTGTACGTGACGAGGTAGCGCACGGCGTTTCCGTCCGCGTCGGGCAGGCGGCGGATAGTATGCTGCCATGTGCGGAGAAACTGTGCCGAGGGTGTTCCGCCGTAGTCGAAGGAGAAGGGAGGCGTCTTACCTTTGGCAAACTGCGTGGTTATCCAGCGCTCCACGTTGACGGCTTTTCCGTTCAGCGTCAGTTGGCTTTGCGCCGCACTATGCAGATGTCCACCCGCTACGGCAAGCAGCAAAACGAGGATAAAAACGCGGTTCAGTAGTTGTCTCATCAATCCGTTCATCTTTTCCATGGCAGAAAATCCATTATTCCGCCGCGAATGTACGACTTTATTTTGTTTATTCCTACACTTGGCAGTTCTTTTTCATTCCCAAAGGATAGAAAGGACTTCTTTTTTTCTTATTAGCTCCCCTTTGGGAGGCATTCGGAATGACGGCTCTTTAGAAAAAACGCAAAAAAATTTGCTTTTTCACTCGACTCGCCCTATCTTTGCTGTCGAAAATAGGTTATTCTTAAAAACATTATCATGAAACCAACGTTGTTTGTATTGGCTGCGGGTATGGGAAGCCGTTATGGCGGCCTGAAGCAGCTCGATGGTCTCGGCCCCAGCGGCGAGACGATTATGGACTATTCGATTTACGACGCCATCCGTGCCGGATTCGGGAAGATTGTCTTCGTCATCCGTAAGGATTTCGAGCAGGACTTCCGCGACAAGGTGCTGAGCAAGTATGAGGGGCACATCCCCACGGAGCTGGTGTTCCAAGCAATTACCGACCTTCCTGCCGGATTCACCTGTCCCGAGGAGCGCGTCAAGCCGTGGGGTACGAACCACGCTGTGCTGATGGGCAAGGACGTCATCAACGAGCCGTTCTGCGTCATCAATGCCGACGACTTCTATGGGCGTGATGCCTTTGCCGTGATGGGCAAGTACCTTGCAGCCCTGCCCGAGGGAAGCAAGAACGACTATTCGATGGTGGGCTTCCGCGTGGCTAACACGCTGAGCGAGAACGGTACTGTGGCTCGCGGCATCTGCAGCAAGGATGCCGACGAGAACCTGACCACCGTCGTGGAGCGCACGGAGATTATGCGCGTCGATGGCCCCGTCTGCTACAAGGACGAGGAAGGCAAGTGGGTGGCTGTCCCCGACAACACCCCCGTCTCGATGAACATGTGGGGCTTCACACCCGACTACTTCAAGTATAGCGAGGAGATGTTCGTCGATTTCCTGAAGGAGAACATCAGCAAGCCCAAGGCGGAGTTCTTCATCCCGCTGGTGGTGAACAACCTCATTACGACAGGGCGTGCCAACGTGAAGGTGCTCGACACTACTGCCGTGTGGTTTGGCGTCACCTACGCTGCCGACCGTCAAGGTACTGTCGATAGAATCAAGGCGCTTGTCGATGCAGGCGAATATCCTGCCAAGCTGTTCTGATGCAGGTACTTGACCTTATTGTAAGAGATTCCGTCGCAGTAAGCGCCACTGCCACCCGGCTGGTGCTTGCTGCGTCGGATGCTTCTGTGCTTCCCGCTGTCCTCCCCGGGCAGTTTGTGGAAGTGCGTATTGACGAAACGCCCGGTGTACTGCTTCGCCGTCCTATCTCCATCCACGATTGCGATGCGGCAAACGGCACTCTTGTGCTGTTGGTGCAACGTGTCGGCAAGGGCACGGCCTGGCTCTGCAACCGCAGGGCGGGCGATGTGGTGAACGTGGTGCTGCCCCTCGGCAACGGCTTCAGTCTTCCTTCAACGGCTTCCGGCTTCCGTCCGCTTCTCGTTGGAGGCGGCGTGGGCGTGGCGCCCTTGCTGTTGTTGGGCAAGGAGTTGACACGGAGAGGTGCCGAACCGACGTTCCTCTTGGGGGCACGGACGGAGAAGGACTTGCTCTGCCTGGAGCGTTTCGAACAAGCCGCCCGCACGCTGGTCTCTACGGAGAACGGCGGGGCGGGGGAGAAGGGCCTCGTCACGCAGCACAGCGTGCTGGAGAAGGAACGCTTCGACCATATCTACACCTGCGGCCCGCTGCCTATGATGAAAGCTGTGGCGCGATTGGCACGAGAGAAGGACATCACGTGCGAGGCCTCGTTGGAGAACCGCATGGCGTGCGGCCTCGGAGCCTGTCTGTGCTGTGTGGAGGACACGGTGGACGGCAACGTCTGTGTCTGCAAGGAAGGCCCCGTGTTTTCAATTGACAGACTGAAATGGTAATCCCTAACCCCTTAACCCTCCCATGAAGCCGATTAGAATTGGAAACCTTGAATTTCGTAACCCCGTGCTGACGGCATCGGGCACGTTCGGCTATGGCACGGAGTATGCCGACTTTGTTGATTTCAACCGTCTCGGCGGCATCATCGTCAAGGGCACTACGCTCAATGCCCGCGAAGGCAATCCCTATCCCCGCATGGCTGAGACTCCCTCGGGGATGCTCAACGCCGTTGGCTTGCAGAACAAGGGCGTGGCCCACTTTGCCGATGTCATCTATCCCTCCATTTGCGACCTCCCCACGAATGTCATTGTCAATGTCTCGGGTTCGACCATCGACGACTATGTGGCTGTGGCCGAGCGCATCGACACGCTGGAGAAGATACCCGCCATCGAACTCAACATCTCCTGCCCCAACGTGAAGCAGGGGGGTATGGCGTTCGGCGTAACCCCCGACGGTGCGGCCTCCGTTGTTCGTGCGGTACGTGCCGCCTACCACAAGACACTCATCGTCAAGCTTTCGCCCAACGTGACGGACATCGTGCAGATTGCCCGTGCCGTCGAGGAGGCTGGCGCCGATAGTGTATCGCTCATCAACACGTTGCTGGGCATGGCCATCGATGCTGAGAAACGTCGCCCCATCCTTTCCACCGTCACGGGCGGACTGAGTGGTCCTGCCGTCAAACCTGTCGCCCTGCGCATGGTGTGGCAGGTGGCGCATGCTGTCCATATCCCCGTCATCGGCTTGGGAGGTATCATGAGTGGAACGGATGCCATTGAGTTCCTGTTGGCTGGAGCAAAGGCCGTGCAGGTGGGAACAGCCAATTTCGTCGATCCTGCCGTGACCATGCACATCGTGGACGAGATGGAGGACTACCTCCGCCGTCATGGGATGACCGAATGGGAGGAAGTGATAATTGATAATTGAGGAAGGAAAAGAGGTTCGGGAGTTGAGGAAAGAAAAAGGCAGTCTTGACAGACTGCCACTGAGTTGCGGAGGAAGGATTCGAACCATCGACCTTTGGGTTATGAGCCCAACGAGCTACCACTGCTCCACTCCGCGATGTTTGCGGGTGCAAAGGTAGAGCCTTTTCGCCATTAAAACAAGCCTTGGAGCTATCTTTTAAGTTAATTTAATATATAAGTATGAAGGATCAGACACGCCAGGCACTCATAGAAGCCGCCCGAACGCTTTTCATAACAAAAGGTTATGACGACACGACCATGATTGACGTGGCCGTTCAGGCTGGCAAGGGGCGGCGCACGCTCTACTACTATTATTCAAGCAAGAAAGCCCTGTTGCGCGCCGTTGCCGAGACGGAGTTGGAGCGCATCCTCGTCGTCCTGGAGGCTGTGGTGGAGAAGGACATTCCCGCCAGCGAAAAGATAGTGGAGTTCGTTATGAGCCGTCTCAACAACGTCCGCCACTCCATCTTCCGCAACGGCTCGCTCCGTGCCGACTTCGTCCGTTACATGCGCACCATCGACAGCATCCGTTCCAAATGCGAAAAACGTGAGATTGCTCTCATCGAGCGCATTCTCCTTCAGGGCATTCACGAAGGGACGTTTCACGTGGAGAACATTCACATCATGGCCCAGTTGATTCACTACACCACCAAAGGCTTGGAGAATCCCTACATCCGAGGCGAGATTGCCGGCGGCAACGACACGCAGATGCTCCATCGCGTGGCTCGCAAACTCATTCTCGGCGCGCTTAGATAATTGAAGATTGAAAATTGAAGATTGAAGATTGAAACGATGAACATTCTTTACGAAGACAACCATATCATCATCGTCAACAAGGCCGTGGGCGAGATTGTCCAGGGTGACAAGACGGGCGACAAGCCCCTTTCGGACATTGTGGCCGACTACCTGAAGGAGAAGTACAACAAGCCTGGTGCTGCCTTCGTGGGCGTTCCGCACCGGCTCGACCGTCCCACCAGCGGTGTTGTGGTGCTGGCCAAGACCAGCAAAGCGCTGGAACGCCTCAACGACATGTTCCGTCGGGGCGATGTGGAGAAAACCTATTGGGCCATCGTCGGCAACCGCCCGGCAGAAGAGGCTGCCGAGCTTACCCATTGGCTGGTGCGCAACGAACAGCAGAACAAGTCGTATGCCTACGACCGCGAGCGCCCCGGCGCCAAGCAGGCCATCCTCGACTACCGTCTCCTTGTCAGCCTCACGAACTACCATCTGCTGGAGGTTGAGCTCAAGACAGGGCGTCACCATCAGATACGCTGCCAGCTGGCCAAGATTGGCTGCCCCATCAAAGGCGACCTCAAGTACGGCGCCCCCCGTTCGAATCCCGACGGCAGCATCAGCCTCCACGCCCGCCGTGTGCGGTTCGTTCATCCCGTCTCGCACATCGACATTGATGTTACAGCCCCCGTACCCGACAATTCCCTCTGGCTTGCTGCCGAAGCTGCCGCAACCCCTAACCGCTAACCCCTAACCGTTAACCGCAACCGCTAACCCCTAACCCCTAACCGCTAACCGTTATGGAAACCCTCTCCGTCCGTCGTGCCACGCGAGCCGATGTCCCGCTCATCTTCCAGCTCATCAAGGGGCTGGCAGCCTACGAGCGTCGTCCGCAGGATGTGACGGGCAGTGAGGATGCCCTTGCCTATTGGCTGTTTGAGCGACGTGTGGGGGTGGTGCTGATAGGCGAACTGGAGGGCCGTGCTGTAGCATACGCCCTCTATTACCCCGTGTTCGGCTCCTTTGCAGCCGAGGGCAGGGTTCATCTTGAAGACCTGTTTGTCTTGCCCGAACTACGCGGCAAGGGCTTTGGCTTGCAGATGCTCTCCCGCGTCGCTTCGGAAATCCTCTCCGAAGGCTATACGGGCATGGAGTGGAGCGCCCTCTCCTGGAACACCTCCGCCATCCAGTTCTACTCCCGTCATGGCGCCACTCTCGACACCGGCCGCACCTACATGTCCTTCAACCACCCCCAGCTACAGGCCCTTTGTCTGTTAGGGACGTGACTATGTTTCTGTGAGGAAAAGATGCGCCTGCTTTGCCCAGATTGAGACAACAATATAACTTACAAAAAAGAATATGAAGAAGATTTTGATTTCATGGATGCTTGTCGTCGCAGCGGTGACGACATCTGCACAGACACAAGTGCAGCTGTTCGACTTCGGTTGGCAGTTTACTCGCAATGGAACGACGCAGACCGTCGACCTGCCCCACGACTGGGACATCTACGAGGGCCCGCGCCCTGGCCAGGGCGCCACGGGCACCGGCGGCGGATGGTTCGAGGGTGGCCGGGGTGAATATCGAAAGACATTCAAGACCCCCGTCGGCGAGGTAGTCAAGCTCCACTTCGAGGGCGTCTATCAGAAGGCCGAGGTCTATGTCAATGGGCAGAAAGCAGGTCAGCATCACTATGGATATACGCCGTTCACCGTCGACGTGACGAAGATGCTTTATAAAGACAAGCGCGAGAACGAGGTGACGGTTAAGGTCGATAACAGCGACCAGCCAAACTGCCGCTGGTATTCCGGCTCTGGCATCTACCGCCATGTGTGGCTCGAAACCATGCCTGCCTTGCACATTGCCGAGAACGGCGTCCACCTTCTGACACCTGAGGTCAGTGACGACAGGGCAAGGGTTGACGTGTGTGTATGGGTGGCCAATGAAGGACAACAAGCGCGTCCCGTTGACAACGTAGAGGTAACCTTCAATGGCGGTACTTTCACAAAGCAGATTGATGGTCAGGAGAGTGCGTCCTCAGCAGAGCCTGGTGGGGTAACCACTCTTATTCGCACCTTCACGATTGACCAGCCGCATTTATGGACGCCTGATGACCCTTATCTCTATGAGGCTGACGTCAGGCTAATGTCCGGGGGAAGTGTCATTGACAAGCAAAAGGTTAAGTTTGGCATCCGCTCGTTCTCCTTCGATGCCGAGCGCGGCTTCGTGCTCAACGGCCAGCCGATGCTCATCAACGGCGCCTGCGTCCACCACGACGACGGCGTGCTGGGTGCCATGGCCTTCGACGATGCCGAGGTCCGCAAGGTGCGCCAGATGAAGGACGCCGGCTTCAACCTCATCCGCACCAGCCACAACCCAACCACACGCGCCTTCCTCGACGCCTGCGACTCGCTCGGCATGCTCGTCATCGACGAAGCCTTCGACGGCTGGCGCACACAGAAGAACCCTTACGACTACTCGACCGTTATCGACTCGTGCTTCCGCGACGACCTGCATGCCATGGTGCTGCGCGACTGGAACCACCCCTGTGTTATCTCGTGGAGCATCGGCAACGAGGTCATCGAACGCAAGGACATCCGCGTCGTCTATACCGCCCGGCAGATGAAGCAGGCCATCCACGACTACGATACAACGCGCCCTGTGACTGAGGCCCTGTGCGCTTGGGATCGCGACTGGGAAATCTACGACCCCCATGCCGAGGTGCTCGACGTGGTGGGCTACAACTATATGATTTTCAAACATGCCAGCGACCATCAGCGCGACCCCAAGCGCATTATCTGGCAGACCGAGAGCTATCCGCGCGATGCCTTCCGCAACTGGGCCACCGTCCACGACTTCCCCTATGTCGTCGGCGACATCGTCTGGACGGGCCTCGACTATTTGGGCGAATCGGCCATCGGCCGCTATTATTATAAAGGCGAACAGGAGGGCGAGCACTGGGAGGGCGGCGGCTTCCCCGACTGGCACGGCGCCTACTGCGGCGACGTCGACATCACTGGCTGGCGCAAGCCTGTCAGCCACTACCGCCAGATGCTGTGGAACGACGATACGCCGCTCTATATGGCCGTGAAGGAGCCTGAGGGCTATCACGGAGCAGTCAAGACAACGATGTGGAGCGTTTGGCCCACTTGGGAATCATGGACATGGCCCGGATGGGAGGGCAAGCCCGTCGAGGTTGAGGTCTATACCCGTCAGCCTGAGGTGAGTCTTTATCTCGACGGCCAGCTCATCGGCACGAAGCCCGTAAGCCGTGAAACCGAATTCAAGGCCGTGTTCACCGTGCCCTATAAGCCAGGCACGCTTCGCGCTGAAGCCGGTGCCAAGAGCGTGACGTTGAGGAGCGCCGGCGAGCCTGCCCGTCTGCGTCTCACCCCCGACCATACTGTGATGGCTGCCGACGGCCAGTCGCTCACCTTCGTCACCATCGAGGTGGTTGACAAGCAGGGCACGCCAGTCCCCGAAGCCGCCATTCCGTGCGAGGCTGTTGTGAGGGGCGCCGGCACACTTCTGGCCTTCGCCTCTGCCGACCTGAAAGACCCTGAACCCTACACCTCGCCGCGCGTTAAGACGTGGAAGGGTCGCGCCATGCTCGTCGTCCGCAGCACGCATAGGAAAGGCTCCGTCAGCGTGACCATCAAGAGTTCGCTGCCAGCCGCCACGCTGTCGCTGAAAACCAAATAAGCCTGAGAAATTGCTCCGGAGGGGATGGCTCGCCCGAGCGCATGTTATCTCCCCTTCGCCGTACCTACATGTCCTTCACCCACCCCCAGCTGCAGGCCCTGTCCGCCATTTCAATAGATGGCTCTTGAGAAATGGGTAGTCGTCGGTACGAAGCCGATGACTGCCCATCAAAACAAGAGAGATTTATAGTCGGTTGCGTTCGTTTTGTCCAGCATGGCTACCCTTATAACGGCTGCGGGTGGCATTGAATTTCCATGAGAGGTCGATGCCGACACGGCGGGAGTCGTTGTATTGTTTGAACTGTGTGCGAACGTTAATACCGCCGTAGGCAGTCATCTCTGTGTACTGCGTATGCAGAATGTCATTGGCAAGCAGGGCGACACTGAGGCTCTTGTCCTTCAGGAACTGCTTGCTGATACGGAAACCGAGACTGCCATAAGTTTTCCTTTGGTGGCAACCAGATTCTTGGTAGGGTGCGATGCTGCCCTTAATGTTAAGCAACCACGCATGGGGAAGTGTAAATGTGTTGTCAAACGTGAAGTCAGCGCATAGACCATTCCATTGGTACGGCATACCCATGCCTTTTGTATCCCAATTGTCGAAGCCCAGCGTGGCGGAGTAATTCATCTGCCAAATGCCAATCTTTGGTGAACAGTTCAGGTCGATGCCATAGCTGTACCACCAAGGAATATTGCGGTAGTCATCGATTATTACGCCAGGATGATTTACGTCGTCATAGGCACTCTGGAAGGAGGTGATGACGTTCTTTCTATACCCATAGTATAGTTCTGCATAGAGCCATTTCCATTGTGATGACCATGAGATGGTGTGACTGGTCTGGGGCTGTAGGTATGGGTTACCCGTATCGTATTCGTATCTACTGCGATAGTTCACTGCAGTAGTCAACCTCGAGTAAGGCGGATTCCTGCGAGTGCTGTTATAGGCCAGCGTATGTGTCCACTTGTCTGTCTTATAAGTCAGCGAGGCACGAGGAATCAGCACATGATAGTCTGGACTCATCTCGTCGTTTCGCTGTCCATTTTGGTCGTAGCAATTGTGCTCGTTCTGCCAGCGGAGACCTGTGTTGAGGGAGAACTTGCCTAACTGGAGTCTATAGTTGGCAAAGAGCGACCAGATGGTTGTCTTCTGATGGACGCTGTTGTCGGCAGAAAAACCGCTCTGGGTGAAGCCGCTCGTGCGGTCAACTGTGGATGCCTCCTCACCGAAGGTCAAATTCCCTTTTGGAACAGGAGCTGTGATAACCAACTTTTCTGCCAATAGTTCGTTTGCAGTATTCGTACGACTGCTGACATTTGGCTGTATATCTGACCTCGGAGAATTATATGTGCCGCCATCCATCTCGGACAGGTTGTGAGCATCGTAGTAGTCGGCATTAAAATCAATCTTCCATTTACCAACCTCACCAACATAGTAGGCATTGACGGCGTGGGTCATTCGGGGCTTTTCTAAGGTTGTCGTGACGCTATGACCACCGTCAACAAGTTTACCGTCCTGCCATACCTGATCGTCAGAGGTGCGCAGGGTCTTGAAGTCGCCGATGTAGTTGTTGGCGGTGTAGGTAAGTCCGAGGGAATGGTGTTCGTTGATTTCCCAGTTCCAGCCGAGGTCAGCAAAGTAGTACTTCACCCGTACGAGGCGTTCTGCAGACTTCTTATAGTCCCATGTGGACGAGGCTTGCAACTGGTCATTGGCCGTGTAGGTGATGAGTTGGTTGTTGTCCGTCAGGTAACCTCGGGCAAAGAAGTCCATGCCGTTTCGGGTGCGATAGTTCAAGGCTGCGTTTCCATTAGCATAGTATTCTTTGCCCTGGCGGTAGGCAGCGGAGAAGTTGCCGCTCCAGCCCTCGCCTGTCTTACGGACGGTCTTGAGTTTAATCACGGAGGTGACATCAGCGCCATATTCCGCACCGGGGTTTGTGATAATCTCTGCCGATAGAATCTCATCGGCACGAAGGCGGTCGAGTTCTTCTGCATTGCGCACTTTCTTGTTATTGATATAGATTTCAGGTTTGCCATGACCTGCTATTGTTCCGTCGCTCATCATCAGAGGCAGATGGGTGAGCATATCCGTGACAGAGCCGAACTGTTCTAATGGTGTCCCCTGCACAGTGACCTTTAATCCATTGTCTGTTGCGGTATATAAAAGCCTTTGGCCTTTAACAGTTACCCCTTTCAGCGTTTGCGTCTCTGGCTGCATCCGTATTG
>JAEEGF011496718.1_pt1 | contig 30087 bp, 20 predicted proteins | sample 9134171 | NCBI WGS metagenome assembly JAEEGF01 (sample SAMN16246542, study PRJNA631951) | gut metagenome | biome: gut microbiome; feature: rumen; material: AP-attached | host: Bos | place: Iran: Karaj | collected 2018-10 | reverse complement strand
CTGTTTCCCTGCTTGAGGCTCGCCAAAGCCCGTGTCGAAGGAAACACGAAGAGCCACCCCAAGATGGGGCGTTCTTACAGTTTCGGTCTTCGACACTAAAAATTGGCGATTTCAAGCAAGACCTAATTGTCTTTACGCTAAAGCGTTAAAACTATGTAATTTACTTATTTATGTTCTTTTCCCATTCCTCGGTGGAACGTACCGTCGAGGAACGACCAGAACAAAGTAGCAGATATTTGTCCATCCCGCAAGGCCGATATTCAGAAACCACAGGTCAAACACTGACAACACGAAAAAATAAAAGAAAAATTTAGAATTTTATTTGCAAAAGAGAACTTTATGAGGTAGATTGAAAGTGTGCAAGGTGCTGTAACACCTCGCACAGTTGGACGGTCTTAATACCGTCTAACCATCAGCAAAATGCTGATAATTAGGATGATTGCTACAAGAGCGTGAATATCTTCGGTAATCATTCTTTTTTTTGTCACCACCTTTCCCTTATAGGTATTCATCTTTCCCAATCATTTTTGAAATTGGTAATAATGTTCCCAGAAAAGGTATGACAAATGAAAACAAAGACCCTCACACCGAGCCTTCACCCGCAACAGGTTGATTTTAGATTATTTGCTGAGGAATATCAAATTTTTATTATGACAGGATCAACAAGATAAACAGGATTTTCATTTGTGTTTATCCTCGTCCACCCGTGATTCTTTCAACATCATTCCTTGTTGTGGGTATCCATCCAGATGGTGACGGGGCCGTCATTGACCAGGGAGACCTGCATATCCGCGCCAAACTCCCCGGTCGGGACCGGTTTGCCCGTCAGCTCTTCCAGCTTGCGGATGAACGCTTCATAAAGCGGAATGGCCACGGCGGGCAACGCGGCACCGGTATAACCGGGACGGTTTCCCTTTTTGGTGCTGGCAAACAGGGTGAACTGGCTCACGACCAGGATCTGTCCGTCCACATCACTCAGGGCCAGATTCATCAGCCCTTTTTCATCGCTGAAGATCCTCATCCGGGCGACTTTGCCGGCCAGCCAGTCCACATCCTCCGGGGTGTCATCGGGCGCTACGCACACCAGCACCAGCAAACCTTTGCCGATCTGCCCTTTTACCTGACCGCCGATGCTGACACCGGCTTGTGAAACTCTTTGGATAACTGCTCTCATTTTTTGAATAGGGTTTGAAACAAAAAATTTCCTTCCGATCTCCCCGGTCCATGCCGGATAAAATCAGAAGGAAATTTTTTAAGCGACCGCTACATCCATCTCTGAAGCTGTTCCTTCAGGATGCCCAGAATGATGATCAGCACAGCCATGATGGAACCGCCGGCGATCACGCCCGAAGCGATCGGAAAATTGAATTCTTCCGTGAAAGATTTCTTGGTGCGTTTGCCCACTTCCACGATCAGCGCGCCGATCGCGAAAAGCAGACCGTAATACCAGTGGAACGTCCAGGACAAGCCCAGAGCCGTTGGAGCCGGCAGGAATTTCTTGGTCTTGGGCCAGAAATACATGACCAGCGTCAGAATGATGCCCACTGCCAGACCGATCCCGATGGACCATAACTGGATGGGATGCATGTGACTTAAACCGCCGCTCATCGCCTCGGCTACGGCCTTCCAGGTCTGTCCGCCGGGAGCCGGGAACTGTGTTCCGCCCAGCTCGACCTTTTTCACCATCAGCTGGAAGCCCAGCACCGAAAAGATCGTGCCGGAGAAAATGCCCAGGAACTGCGCCAGGAACTGTTTGCGCGGGTTCGCGCCCAGCAGATAACCGCTCTTGATATCCGTGAGCAAGTCCGCGGAGGCCAAAGCCGCGCCGGCCGCGATATTCGCGCTGGCCAGGTTCAGATCCACCGCGCCGGGTCCCGGAGGCGTGATCGCGCCGTAAGTCAGCTGCACGACCTTGCCCATCGCGCCCGTGGGGGTGATATCCGTCTCACCCGTAACACGCGAGGCCACCAAAGCCAGGAAGAAAGTCATCACCACCGCCAGAGCCGAAGCCCACCAGGCCATGCCGAAGGTGCAATGCGCCAGGATCGCCAGCGCCGTAAAACCGACCACCTGACCGATCACGAACCAGGACATCGGCGCTTCCAGCTTGTCAATGATGCTCTCCTCCTTCTTCTTGGAGGAAAACAGGCTGCCCAGCGAAGAAAATGAATTCAAAATGCTGCGCCACTGCAGCAGGAAAGAAAGGATGCCGGCAGCCACCATGCAGGACGCGCCGCCCCACAGCGACCATTGGACCAGTTCGCGGTAGCTGGCTGTTTCCGAAACCAGGTTCAGGCTTTGGATATACGGAATAAAAATACACCAGCAGAGCGTTCCGCCAAAAAGCATACTCAGGGAAACACGCGTTCCGGTGATAGCACCCGCGGCCAGAAAGATCGGATCCCAGGAAAGCTCCACCGTGCGGTGCTGCCAGACTTCCGGAAGCAGCTTGTTATTGACCCAGGTCACCAGCTTTTCCAGATTCCACATCCCTTCCTTGATCAGATCCATACCGGTCATCAGGAATTGGCTGAACGCGGCTACGACCGCGCCCGCCAGCAGAGCGATACCGGCCCGGATCCCCTTCTCACCGCCGGAGGAATGCAGCACGTTCAGTGTTTCGGCCGCCGCGGTACCTGTGGGGAACGGCAGCTGCTCCACATTGATCATCTGGCGCTTCATCGGGATGGCCATCGTCACACCCAGCACCGCCATGAAGAAGACCCAGCACAGCAGCAGACCGGTATTCATCGTCTCTCCATGGATCATCACCAGCGCGGCAAACGCCGAGACCAGTGTACTGCCCGTGGAATAACCGGAGGAACTGGCCGCCGACTGCATACAGTTGTTTTCCAGAATGGTCATCGGCTCTTTGGTCCATCCCATTTTCTGGAAAGCCGTCCACAAAGTGTAAGAAAGGATGCAGGCCGTCAGCGTCACACCGAAGCCCCAGCCCGATTTCAATCCGATATAAAGATTTGTAATGGAAAGGATACTGCCTAGAACCGCGCCCGTCACAACAGCCCGGACGGTAAGCTGTTTCATGGAGTCTCCACGATAAACTTGTTCGTACCACTGGCGTTCTATCTCTTCAGGAGTACCAACAAACTTCTGTTTAGGGATACAATACTCTTTCATGTATCAGGGAGCATTATAGACCGTTTGACCGCGCCAAACAATAAAAAAGCATGATGCTCTATCCTGACATGAGGATAAAAGCATTCTTACTCCTTTGGAACAAGCGGATTATTGATTCTGAGGCGTTTCCGCGGTAGGCGCGGGCGATTCAGACTGTTCTCCTTCTTCCGGAGCGGGTTCTGTCCGTTTATAAGCATCCGCGGACAATCCCAGACGCACCCGAAGAGCATCCGCCAGCAGCGGTTCGTTCTCATCGGCCAGCTGCAGGAACTGCCTGAGAGCTTCCTCGCGCATACTCTGGAACGGCGGCAGACCGATACGCTCCTGCACGGACTTGTCATCATTGGTGGCCGAGTCGAATTTCTTCCAGACCTTCACCGCCATAGCGGCATAGCCGGTGGCCTCCTCCTCCTGATCCAATGCCAGCGAGTAAAAGGAGCTTTCCAGCAGACCTTCCACGATGCCGCGTACACGATCCGGTGAATTGTCGCCAATATCCTCTTCAACACGTTCCACTACAAACTCATCCAGGGCGATCTTGTCCGGTGTGGAAGTAGGATCCCCCGTCAGCAGAGCCTGATCGGGATAGAGTTCGGCAAACTCCTTGAAATACTTGGCGGATTCGCTGATGCGGTTGTAGCTGTAGAGGAAATAAATGGCGTCTTTCAGGAAATTCTTGTGTGCCTTGAGGATATGATCCCGGTATTCCGGATCCTGCTCGGCAAACTCACGGTATGCTTTGTCGGTATTGGGGATCGCGTCCAGATTGCAGCGCACTTCATACGTTTTGCTGAAAGGATTTTCCACCAGACGGCCCCGATGGAAGGAAAGCAGCATCGGCTGATAAATGGCTCGTCTCAAAGGCATCAGATCATCTTTTGGATCGCACTTCTCCAGTCCTACGGAAGCCCAGTAAATGGCATGAGCTTCGGGCAGTCTCCACTCCAGAGGCCCAAACTTGTCATCCACCTTCTTCATCATGACCGGATCGAGCTTATATTCCTCCTTCATGCGGCGGACAGTTTCCTTTTGTTCATCCGTGGTCGGGTTTAGGATAGCATCCCAGTCCACTTTCTTGCCCAGGAGATCTTCCATTTCCTTTGCCCAGAAAGTTTTATAATAGGCATGGCAGTCATCCAGATAGTATCCGATCTTGTGCTGATACAACCAGGCCAGCTCCCGGTACATATCCGGGCTCTTGGGATTATAGATCAGCCCCTCATCGCGCAGCATCTTGATGCCGGCATAAACCCAGTGCCAGCGCTGAGACGGGTCGCTGAACTTGATGGAAATGTTGTAAGCCAGATTCCATGCCTGCCAGTCCCAGACGGCGGCAAAAGTCGGTTCCAGTTTAGTGATCCAGTCGGCCAGCTGGATGGTCTCGAAATAACGATCCTGATCGCCCAGGTCCGTCATGCGGGTCCACAACACATTGACGATCAGTCCTCTGAATCCGCCCAGCGCCACGGTCGTAAAGGCCAGCATCGGCGGCGCGTTATCCAGCACGGCCAGACGGGTAAGTCCCATCTCGGACCGCTCGCGGTTGATGGTTTTCTGCAAAAAATGACATGTGGACAACGCCGCGATCACGATGGCGGCCGTCACAACTTTGACCAGCTTTGAATTCATACTAGCCCCGGCCTCCTTTCACTAAAGCCAGCTCTCTTCGGGTAAAACAATACATCCCCAGCGCGGCAAAAAGTCCGCCCATTATCACAACGACCTGCAGCACAGCCCGGATCAGCATTCCCCAGGTCACAGTCCGACCGGAGCTCAGCAGCTCCACCGGCGAGAATCCGCGCACGATATCCGTCACATTCTTCAACCCCTTGAAAATGAATACCGAAACATGGTCCAGGGTCGTCTGTTTCTCTATCTTGCCCGTTTCGTGATCCACTCCGGTCACACCGCCTTCCTCGATCACCTGCGTCATCGTTCCGGTGGAAAGTCCCAGGATCAGAACGAACGCCGAGAAGAACGCCGCCACCGGGAAGGAAAGGAAACTGGAAGCCGAAAGCCCGACAGCCGCCAGCAGTCCCAGCCAGCAGAACAGGATCGAAAGCCCCTTCACATAATTGATGAAGAAACCGCCCTGACGATAGAGTATCTCCAGACCATCGTTCATATCGAAAAAGAAAGTATCATTCTGATCATTGATGAAGCGCACCTGCACAAACCCCTTTTCATCTATCAGATTGGGAGGCACTTCTATCTCCTGCGAGACGTTGGGAGTCATCATGATCACCGTGCGCCATGCCTGCGGTGAATTCATCGGCCCCACCTCCCACATCATCGGGAAGGAACGGGTATCCTCGAAAGTAGAGGTATGGCTCATGGCAATGAATTTTGTTTTCAGGTACAGCGGCTTGTCTTTCAAGCGGTTGGCCGCCAATCCCAGCGGGATGTTCCAGACTCTCATATGACCTTCGGGAACGAGCTGATACTGATACTTCAGCATTTCACGTATCTGCTTTTTCAGCTGCGCCTTATCTACTTCACCCTGAGTAGTGCCTTCGGTCATCTTCTGCTGGAAGATCTTTTCCACATCCTCTGTCAAGTCCACCGGAGCCTCTTTCGCGGAACCTCTCGCCACAAAAATCTCATTTTGAAGGACATGTTTCTGTTTTTCATTCAGCCTGACGGAACGGTACTGGAGCAGTCCCAGGATCACTCCCCCGGCAAGGGCCAGCAGCAGCGCGTTGATGGTCATCACGCCCAGCCATTTGCCGAACCATATCTTCCAGCGGGAGACCGGTTTGACCACCAGCATCTGGATGCGGCAGTCCTCGATGTCCCTGGCCAGCAGACTGCACGAAAGCCACAACGTGGAAAGCGCCAAAGTCGTCACCGTCAGCCCCAGAGAATAAGTCAGCAGGATCTGGACGAATCCGCGTGCCGTTCCATCATCCTTGAGCAGAAGCGGTAAAGCGGACACCGCTAAAACCAGAAACACTGCCAGCAGCGCCACGATCTTGAACCGAAAGGCCGATTTGACAGTAAGTTTCGCTATGGCATAGATCGGCTTCATTTATTTCTCCTTTTTACCCAGCAGACCGGAAAGCTTTTCATTGGCTTTGCTCATATCCTTTTTATTCTCAGCGGCCGGCGCAGCCGGTTTCGGAGCCGGGGCAGCCGGTTCCGTCTTGCTCAGCAGCGTTTGCAGTCGCTTGGATATCTCTTCTTTCGTTTCCTTTTGGACCGGAGCCGGTTCTGTCGGCTGTTCAACCGGTTTCGAGCTGCTCAGTCTTTCCAGGATGCGGTCTTTCTTAGCGGATCCGCCGCCGCTGCGCAGATACTCGGCCACATTCCCGCCGGAGGTCGCGCCCGAAGTCTCTTTGTCGCTGGAACGAGCCTTGCGCACCACATCCAGGAAGTAGCTTTCCAAATTCTGTGTAGGTGAATCCACCAAAACATCTTGCGCACCTTTATCCAGATCCGCTCGGATGATGCTCAAAACCTTTTCCAAAGTCTCGCGCCCCAACACCGGAGTCGTGATGCGCAGGCGGTCCGGTGTGGAAAGCAGCTCTTTCAACGTGCCGATAGCCTGGATCTTGCCGCCGTAGTAGATCACCACCCGGTCGCAGACATCTTCCACATCCGCCAGCAAGTGACTGCTCAGGATGACCGTCTTGCCCCGGCGCGCCAGTTCGATGATCAAGTCCTTGACCTCCCGGCAGCCGATGGGATCCAGCCCCGAAGTCGGTTCATCCAGGATGACCAGATCCGGATCATTGATCAGTGCCTGAGCCAGACCGATGCGGCGCTGCATACCTTTGGAGAACTCGCCCACTGTTCTGCGTCGAACCTTATCCAGCCCAACCATTTCCAGAAGCTGTTCCGTGCGTTGTCTGCGCTCGCCGGAGGTCAGATCGAACAAACTGCCGAAAAAGTCCAGCGTCTCCGCGCTGTCCAGATAGCGGTACAGATAAGATTCTTCCGGCAGATAACCGATCCTCCGCTTGGTGGCGACATGGCGGGTCGAATGACCAAAAACTTCGATATGGCCGCGCGTGGGGTTCAGCAGACCCAGCAGCAGCTTGACCGTGGTGGACTTGCCCGATCCGTTAGGTCCCAGAAGCCCAAAGACTTCTCCCCGCCTCACCTCAAAGCTGACATTATTGACAGCATGAGCCTTGGGACGTCCCCAGAAATCCTTAAAGACCTTTACCAGACCCTGTACCGAGACAACCGTTTCCGCTGTCGTGTTTGATTCAACTTTTGTTTCGTCCACTATCGCCGCCGAACTCATACCGCAGAGCATACCCCGAACCGCCCCCGGTTTCAATCCAATTCATAACGCAACAACGCATTGTTTGGTTGAATCCCAACTTTTTTCTTTCAGAATAGGAGTGTCCAGAGGATAATAGAGGCGGTTTATGGATGGAGTAGGAATAGCCAAGTGTTTAGACTGTGTTCGCAAGACCGCGGAAGAAGCCGGAAGTTTGATTTACGCGAACTGGCGACTGCCCAAAACAGTGAACGAACTGAAACAGCACGATATCAAGCTGAAGCTGGATGTGGAGACGCAGCAGCTCATCACCCGCCGTCTGCTGGATGCTTACCCGGATTTCGCTCTGTTTGGCGAGGAAGGTCAAACCGGCGATGCCAAAGCCGCTTACCGCTGGGTGGTAGATCCGATAGACGGAACGGTCAATTTCGCTTTTGATATCCCTCATGCCTGTGTTTCGATCGCGCTGCAGGAACGCACCGGCTCCGGCAGTTATCAAACCATCCTCGGCGCGATCTATGATCCTTTCTGCCGCGAGATGTGGACCGCGACCACTCATGATCCGGCTCGCCTCAACGGTGAGGAGATCCATGTCAGCAGCCGTTCTTCCCTCAGTGAAACCGTTGTTTCTGTTGGTTTTGCCAAATTACAGGCCAATCTGAACCTTTCCATGAACGCGATGATGAAGCTGACCTCGCACGTGCGCAAGATCCGCATCATGGGTTCCGCCGCGCTGGATCTGGCTTATGTGGCCAGCGGCCGTCTGGATATGTATCTGGAAGCCGGTGTGCGCCTGTGGGATATCGCCGCGGGCGGATTCATCCTGGAGCGCGCCGGAGGCAGTTTCCACCGCATCCTGATCCCCAACGGTGAGCCGGAAACCTACAAGCTCATCGCGAGCAACGGTTTGTTCCTGGATGAGCTGAAGGATTATCTGGGCACATCCTTCGAGTAGAAAACCTTTTTCCATGAGCAGAGACTACGTTTTACACACCTCGCAGAAGTCTTCGTGTCATCAGGTGGACTACGCCTCTGAGCTCAATGAACAGCAATACACGGCCGTGACCTCCGGCGATGGAGACGCGCTGGTCATCGCGGGTGCCGGAGCCGGCAAGACACGCACCCTGATCTACCGGGTCGCCTGGCTGCTGGAAGAAGGTGTGCAGCCGGAATCTATTCTTCTGCTGACCTTTACCAACAAAGCCGCGCGGGAAATGATGGATCGGGTACGCCAGCTGACCGGCGGCGACTGGGGACGGCTGTGGGGCGGAACTTTCCACTCCATCGGACGGCGGATCCTGATCCCTTACGCGGAACGGCTGGGATTCCAAAGCAACTTTCTCATTCTGGATCGCCCCGATTCCAAAGAACTGCTTTCGGCCTGCATCAAAGATGCCAAGATCGAAACCAAAGGCAAACAATTCCCCAAGCCGGATGTCCTGCTGGAAATGTTCAGTGCCGCGCTGAATCTCTCTGTGTCTCTGGAAGAACTGATCGAAGACCGATACTCCACTTTCAGTGAAAAGACCGATCAGATCCGCCAGGTCTATGACAGCTACACCCAGCGGAAACTGAAGCAGAACAAGATGGATTTTGACGATCTGCTGACTCTGCCCGTCCGGCTTTTCAAAGAAAACCCCGATATCCTCAAAGTTTACCAAAACCGCTTCCGTTATATCCTGGTGGATGAATACCAGGACACGAACCAGCTGCAAAATGAACTGGTGGAAATGCTTTCGGCTCAGCATGGCAATCTGATGGTCGTGGGCGATGACGCTCAGAGTATCTATTCCTGGCGCGGTGCCTGTTTCAAAAACATCCTGGAATTCACGGATCGTCATCCCGGTGCCAAAAAATACCTGATCGAGAAAAATTACCGCAGCACCAACCCCATTCTGGAGACAGCGAATGCCAGCATCGCCAACAACATCCATCAATTCCAGAAAACCCTTCAGGCCGTCCGCACTTCGGACACGATGCCCGCGCTGGTCTCCTGCTCCAACGGCTACACTCAGGCCGAATTTATCGCCCAGCGTGTCACGGAACTGCACGCCGCGGGCACTCCGCTTCATAAAATGGCCGTCCTCTACCGTGCGCATCATCACGCCATGGAGCTGCAAATGGAACTGCGCAAGAACGGCATCCCCTTTATCATCACCAGCGGCATCCGCTTCTTTGAACAGGCGCATATCAAGGATATCACCTCATTTCTGCGGATCGCCTACAGCCCGGCGGATGAAGTCGCTTTCAAGCGGCTGGTTCTGAAACTGCCAGCCGTAGGATCTGTCGCCGCGGATAAACTCTGGAAACTCTTTGCCGGTTCGGAATGGCCGGAAAGCCTGACCGCCGGTTTTGAACGCTGCGCGCCGAAAGTCCCTGCCAAGGCCAAAGAAGGCTGGGAAGAATTTTTCAAGACCATGAAGTCCATCGATCCGGTGGAGCACAGTCTTTCGGTGGCGGAAATGATCCGCAGATGTCTGGAAGGCTGCGCGGAGGACTGGATGCGCGCCGAGTACGACAACGCGGATATCCGTCTGGACGATATCAGACAGCTTTCCATCTACAGCGAGAAATTCGAGTCACTGGATGATTTTCTGAGCGATATGGCGCTCCAGACCAACATGGACGGTGAGACCGCCAACCTGACCAACACGGAACAGGAAGACGCTCTGAATCTTTCCACCATCCACCAGGCTAAAGGCTTGGAATATGATGTGGTTTTTGTCATCATGCTGTGCGAGGGGATGTTTCCCAGTTACCGCTCGATCGAAAACCCGGACTCACTGGAGGAAGAACGCCGTCTTTTCTACGTGGCGCTGACCCGCGCAAAAGATGAGCTTTACCTGGTCTGGCCGCGTCTGCGGAACGCCATGGGACAGTTCGAGCGGCAGCTGCCTTCCCGCTTCATCAAAGAGATCCAGTCCGAAAATCTGCTGGAAGAATGGAACCTGCTCCCGGAATATGAACGAGCCGCTCTTGCCAAAGATTCCGGTGACGAAGAAGACGAGGATTATTCCAACGGAAACGAGGACTCTCCTTTTTGATCATTTTTAAATTTTAAATCATTACAAAAAACAGATATGGCAAATTCAAAATACAGTACGACTCCGGTCGTGACAGACAAAATGCCGCCGGGCATCCCCTACATCATCGGCAACGAAGCCGCGGAACGCTTCTGCTACTACGGGATGCGAGGCATCCTGGTCGTTTACATGACCAAGTATCTCATGGACGCGCAGGGCAATCTGGACTGCATGACCGAAGAAGTGGCCAAGGGCTGGTATCACTTTTTCATGGCGCTGATCTACTTCACGCCGTTCCTGGGAGCGATCCTGTCCGACATTTTCTGGGGCAAGTACAAGACCATTCTGAACCTCTCCCTGATCTATACTCTCGGCTGCGCCGCGCTGGCTTTGAATCAAACACGTCTGGGACTCTTTCTGGGACTGACCCTGATCGCGATCGGCTCCGGCGGCATCAAGCCGTGCGTTTCGGCCAACGTAGGCGACCAGTTCGGCAACAAGAACGCCCATCTGCTTTCCAAGGTGTTCGGCTGGTTCTATTTTTCAGTGAATGCGGGATCTCTCCTGTCCATGGCGATCACACCGGTCCTGCTGGAGCGCTTCGGTCTGCACTATGGCCCCAGAGTCGCTTTCGGGGTTCCGGGACTTTTCATGCTGGCGGCAACGATCATCTTCTGGATGGGGCGGTATAAGTTCGTCCATGTTCCCCCCAGCGGTATCGCATCTTTCCGGGAGACCTTCTCTATCGCGAACCTGAAGATCATCCGCAACCTGCTCTGGATCTTCCTGCCCATTCCTCTTTTCTGGTCTCTGTTCGATCAATCCTCCTCCGCGTGGATCTTCCAGGCTTCACGCATGGACCTGCACTTTTTCGGGTATGAGCTGCTCCCGGCGCAGACCCACATTTTCAATCCGCTGCTGGTGCTGATCTTCATCCCTATTTTCAATTACGGTCTTTATCCGGCGCTGAATAAACTTTTCAAGCTGACTCCTCTGCGCAAGATCGGCATCGGTATGTCCATCACGGCAGTATCCTTCCTGATGGCCGCACTCATCGAACACTGGATCGTTGACCTGGGCGAAAAGCCGACCATCTGGTGGCAGGTGCTGGCTTATATGTTCCTGACGACTTCGGAGGTCATGGTCTCCATCACTTGTCTGGAGTTCTCTTATACCCAGGCGCCCAAGAAGTTGAAATCCCTGATCATGGCCATTTACTACCTGAGCGTGACCGCGGGCAACCTTTTCACTTCGCTGGTCAATTTCTATATCAACGATCCGGTCACCGGCCAGAACAAGCTGGGTCCCGTGGAATACTATATCTTCTTCGCGATCGCGATGGTCTGCGCCAATATCCTGTTCGTCTTCATTGCGGCCCGCTACAAAGAAACACCTCAAAACGAAGCTCTTAACGCGTAAAATATCAGACGGCTGCATTAAATTATCTTGAGCGGTATTGATCTATGCACGAATTCATCCAACAGATATTAGGATTTCTGGGGAGTGCCCTGTCGTACACCCAGCAAGCGCTGGATCTGCTGGAAAGCACACTGAGTCATTCCTCTCCGCTGGAACATTTTGGCGCGATCACAGCCGCCATTACCGGTGTGCTGGCGGCCCGGTCCAAAAAAATCGATGTCTTCGGCATCCTGGTTCTGGGCTTTGTCACGGCCGTGGGCGGCGGCTCCATCCGTGACCTCTGTCTGGACACCCGTATGTGGTGGATAGACGCGCCCTCCTTTACCATCGCCATCCTGATCACCTGTCTGATCACGTTCTTCCTGGCACGGCTGACCCGGCTCCAGCACCGGAAACTGTTGGACATCGCGGATGCCTTTGCCATGGCGCTCTTTACCGCGCTGGGCACCTGGAAAGCGCTGAAATTCGGAACAGACTATGTCAATTCGATCATGATGGGTGTCATCACCGGTGTGGCCGGCGGCATCATCCGCGACGTACTGCTGGGCACCATCCCCAACGTGCTGAGGCCGGGCATCTATCTTTATGCCACGGCTTCGGTCTGCGGCTCCATCGTCTTTGTCTGCTTCGACGCTTTCGGCATCCCCTATAAGTGGACCGTGAGCATCTGCATCATCCTGGCGCTCCGACTTTCCGCTATCCACTGGAAACTCTCTCTGCCGGAGTATTATGACACAGATGAGATCTCACCGCAAAACCCCTCCTGAGCACTTTCTTTCAAAGAAAATGACAAAAAACGGCTCCATTCCATTGACGAAGCCGTTTTTTTTGCTATTGTAAAGGCAGCTACTGTGCTGGGGGCGTACTGGTTTCGATCCGGGCAACGCGTCGGCGGTGGCATGCCGAGGATGGTACGTTGGCCTCGTTAATCATCGGACCGAAACAATAAATGCTAACGAAGAATTAGCTCTCGCGGCATAGTTCCGCGACGTCTCACCTCTGACACCTGCTGCGGGGTCGAGGCGTCAATAGCAGGTGTAGGAATGGGCTGGAGCGGGCGCGGCCTTGACTGAAAACAGATTGCTGCCGGCTGCCGTATGTGATTGCTGGCCAGAAGGTGAACACATACCTAAGAATCTCTTCTGGACAAGCATGTAGTCACTTCCGGTAAATTATCCGGAGACGCGGGTTCAACTCCCGCCGCCTCCACCAGCCAACATTATGAGAGACCAGAGAGCTTCTAATCTGTACCTGCTTATTGTTCCGTATTATTATTCTCTGTTTTCTCCGGTTCCAGGGTCAAATGCACCCTCTCACTGACCAGAGAACGTCCATTACAGCGCACGACCACATAATAACTGCCCGCGTCCTCCGGCTTTACCTTCTCGATCGTATAACTGGACCCCGTCGCGCCCTTGATAGAATTGCCGGCATGCTTCCACTGATAAGTGAATGTACTCAAAGGCACCTTGAAACTCTCCTCCTTCAGCACCTTGTCGGGCGAATCCGAAACCTGATATAAAAGCACACGGAACCCGCAGCCTCGGTCTCGTTGATGAGGAGTCCCGCTGCCTCGCGCCGCGGACCGGCAATAACGGGCAAAATGACACCAGCCTCCGCCGCGCACCACACGCAGTTTATCCTTATACCCCGGAAACCAATCCTGGCACCATTCCCAAACATTTCCGTGCATATCGTATAATCCCCAGGCATTCGGCTGCTTCTGCCCTACCGGATGAGTCGTTTCACCACTGTTGTTCGGATACCAGCCAACAGGTTCCAAACCGGGACAAGGCTTGTCCCAATGCTCATCCAGGATATTTTCCCCATTATTGAAAGCCGTAGTCGTTCCCGCCCGACAAGCATATTCCCAAAGAACCTCCGGTGGAAGACAATATGCATACCCATCCGGCAATCGGCCTGCTTCTTTTTCCAGAGTCGTCAGCTTCGCGCAGAAATTGGTCGCGTCACTCCAGCTGACATTATACACCGGATAATCATCCCCGACTCCATATTCCTTGGCCGGATTGGTGCCCATAACTGCCATGTACAGCGCCTGAGTGACCTCATATTTCCCTATCCAGAAACCTCTTGAAATATCTATGCGATACCGTACCTCATCCGGCCAACGTCCTATTTCATTGGTAGGCGATCCCATAGTGAATTTTCCCGGTTTGATCCAGATCATATCCATGAAAACACTGGATCCCCCCTCAGCCTTGACGGAAAAAGTCACACTGCTTCCTTCAGCAACCGTTTGATCCTGAGGCTGATCAGTGATTTTAAAGTCCGTCTCGGCCCAGACCAGCACCGCAGCAAATACCAGCCCCAGCATCCCAAGCGCTATCTTTTTCATATTCATATCATTCTTATTGTCAATCGGTCTAAAAATCAGAACCAGCTCTCTCTAAAGACCTTCTATTTCCCGTCCAGAGACCGCATGCAAAGATTTTGACAAATTCTTCATAAGAATGCAAGACGTTCTCTAAACCCCACACTGTCTCCGCATTGCCTCAAAAAAGCGCATATTATCTTGGAAGTTATTATCTTCTTGATTTTTTCTGTCTCAGAGACATATTATTTGTGGGATTTTCGCGCGGCATCTGTGCGACATTAGCTGATAAGTAGTCAACATCATCGGGATGATCAGAACGAATCTATTTTTAAGAAAGATCCGTCTTTCTGTTTGGAGTGTCATTTTTGTGCTGTTATTTGTTTTTTGCGCAAATAACGTGTCTGTGTGCGTATATGGCGCGGACGGCAACTCCAAAGCAAAAATCATAAAAGTCGGCTTTTTTGAATTTCCAGGCTACCACGAACAGGATGAGAACGGGGTCCGTTCCGGATTCGGTTACGACATATTACAGGAGCTGTGTCCCTATACCGGCTGGGAATATGAGTATATCGGTTACGAGGATGGCTGGTCCCACATGGTGGATATGCTGGATTCCGGCGAAATCGAACTGCTCAGCGGTATAGAGAAAACCACGGAAAATCTGGAGTATTTTGATTTTTCACGGCATCCGCTGGGAATGGGCTGTACCATCCTGACTTTCAAAGAAGGACAGAAGAAATATCAGCCCGAGGATTATAAAAACTGGCACCATCTTCGTGTGGGAATGATCCTGAACAGCAGCTGGAATGAGATTTTCCATAAGTTCACGGTAAGACATGAGTTCTACTATACTCCGGTTTATTTTGAAAATGTCAAAGAGATGGAAAAAGCTCTTCAGACCGAAGAAATAGACGCCATCGTGACCGATAATCTGCGCCGCATCCAAAATGAAGTGATCTTCGAGAAAATGACTCCTCAGCCTTTTTACTTCGCTGTCAAAAAAGGGAATCAGGAACTACTGGATGAACTGGACAACGCCCTGGATCGTCTTTTCACCGACAAGCCCGATGTGCTGAAGGATCTGTACGGCAAACACTACACGATCCCAAAAGTACGCGCTGTCTGTCCCCTGTTCATTGATGAGTCCCATGAACAAGACCGGCACTTATCCAAGTACATCCAGGAGTATCTGCACCGGATCGGCCAGATCAACGACTGGGATATAGATGTGGATCTGGAAGGAACGCTGGCTCACGAGGAATTCCTTCACACCCAGGATATCATCTGCGGCATTATCAAAAATGAGGAATATCAGAAGGTGATGGATTTCCCCCAGCAGCCGATAGGCAAATTCAAGACAACGCTGCTGACTCGCGAAGATAATGACGTTTTCATAAAGAACGACCCAAAAAACTGGCCAAACAATACCATTCTCAAGATAGGTTATGTGCCTTGTACTTTGGGATGTACAAATAAATTGGCGGAATTTGCCAACCGCTATCTTCTCCAGTACAAAACAGTGGAATATCCCACTGAGATGGAAACGCTCCAGGCACTGAAAGACGGGGAAATCGACATGGTGGTCACCGCGCAGCTGCAAAAACTGAGCGGAATAGAGGAAGCAGCCGTCTGCGGCGAGAGCTATCTCTATTTTGCCGTGCCGCGCGGAAAAGAGGATATTTTCAGGGAATTGAATCAGACGATCGAATATATCAAGATCTATGAGCAGTCGTTTCTGGATCGGCTGGCGAATCAGTATCTGGATCGGTCCTCGGCTGCCAAAAACCGGGTAAGAGTCTGCATCTATGAGAACAAGCTGCGTGGTTATATATGTGAATACATGGATCGCCTGGCGGAGATATTCAACTGGGATATAGATTATATCAATGTCCCTCTTGCTCAGGCGTATCAATATCTGGTAGAGAAAAAAGTGGATATCGTTCCCAGTTTGAACTATACAGAGGAACGCGCCAAGAATTGTCTTTATTCCAATCTGGATTTTGAGGTGATCTATTTCTTTCTGGCAACGACCCAGGATAACAAGAAGATGCGCCCCAATCAACTCCGCTCATGGAATAATGCCCGCATAGCGATGCTGGACGGGAGCCTGACCGGCAACTCACTGAGACTGTTCCTCAACCAGCATGATATCAAATGCCAGTTCCAGTATTATCGATCATTAAAAAATGCCGAACAATCTGTCCTGGACGGGATCAATGACGCTGTGTACACCTTCACACCACAGGGATTCAAACCTCTGGCCGTGTTCCCCTCTGAATTGACTTATCTGTGCATCAATAAGGACAAGCCCGAACTGAAGGATCAGATAGACCGGGGAATGTCCTACATCAAACGCACTGATCCCGGCTTCAGACTGCGGCTCCTGGAACGGCATTTCCCCGCGTTCAATTCGGATATCCTGATGCTGGAAAACGAAGAAATCAAAGCCCTCCATGATTTCGAGGGTCACACCATCCGCGTGGATATCTCTCCGGAGATCCCGCCTCTGAAGCGGTATGATCCCAACAACAAAGAAGCGTCAGGCTTTGTCAGAAGACTGCTGGATGAAGTCCACAACAACACAGGACTGAATTTTAAGTATCTGCCGCCGGCCACTTCCAAGGAAGCGCGTGACAGACTCCTTCACGGAAAGAGTGATATCTGGGTCGGATTCGGCGGAGACACCAGTCCTCTGGGAGAAACCGTTGTCGGCAAGAACAGTATCAATGTTCCACTGGTGAAGGTCTTTCGCAGAAATTACAGCGACACGGAATCCAAAAGCATGGTGGCAGCCGTCTCGACGAATGATTTTGTACTCAGATCTCTGTTCAATAATGTACTGCAGGAGCAAGTCGTTTTCTGCGAAAACCGCAAAGCGTGTTATGATGCAGTAAGAGCAGGCAAGGCAGATTACACTATAGATACACTGCAATCCGCGCAGTACACGCTGTGGAAAGATAATCAGTATTCACAATTGATCTTTAAATCAACACTGCCTAATGAATATGATAATCCTCTGAGATTCATCTACAGTGTCCAGCTGGACGAGACGATCCGAAATATCATAGACAAAACTCTGAAAACATTCACCCAGGATCAGATCCACAATTACCTGCAGGCCGTGACGTTCACCGGTGTCAAAAAGCCGCTGATGACTTCGACGCAGCTGCTGAGCCTGATAGCAGCCGTCATTGGAGTATCTCTATTGGTGGTCCTGGTGTTTTTCTACCGCAACATTGCTCTCCAAAAGAAACAGCTGGTCACGCAAAAATCAACGTCGGACTGTTTGGAAACACTCCTGATGGGAGACCAGTATTTTGAAAAAGCTATCAAAGAGATCATCTCGATATTGCTGCGCTATTTCAATGCACAGATAGGCTGGTTCGCTAAATATGAGGAGGACGGCATCCAGCTGGATGCCATGGTGGGATTCAATAAAAAGATCGATCCCGGCTGCATGAAGGCGATCCCTATGGATAAATTCGAGCAGTGGAAACAAGCTCAGGAAAAAGCCGGCATCCAGCTGCTGCATGAATGCTGCACCCCGGACTTATTGGGTGTCAAGGAATGGGATACTTACATGTACCACCAGCAGATCAAGACCATCTGTACCGCGAGCATCAAACAGAACGACACCATCTGCGGCAATATTGCCATTGGTTTCCAGGATCCGCACTGCGAACTTACTCCGACAGAAATACACATGCTGCAATACTTCCAGCATGTGATGGAGGCGGCTCTCAACCGCAAAGAACTGATCGACCGTCTGACGCTGGAACGCGACCGAGCCATCCAGGCCGAGAAAGCCAAGAGCTTCTTCTTCGCCTGCGTCAGCCATGATATCCGCACCCCGCTCAACGCGATCATTGGTTTCTCGGAATTGATGAGATACGGTGATCTGGATCCCGAAGACCAGAGTGCCTATCTGGAGAATATCGTCTTCAACAGCAATGTGCTGATGGAGCTGGTGAACAACATCCTGGATCTGTCCAAGCTGGATGCCAAGAGCATGATCTACACTTATGAATTCTGCGATTTCAGGGAACTGTGCAATAGGGTCATCAAAGCTTTCAGTCAACGCGCGGCCTCTGAAAATCTGGAGTTGAAGCTGGTGTGTCCTTCCCGTATGCCGGCACTGAAAATAGATTATCAGCGTATCTATCAGCTCTTGTTCAACCTGCTGGGCAACGCCGTGAAATTCACTAAACAAGGTTCGATAACCCTCAAAGTGGACTGCAAACCTGTAGAGAACGACTCTACAAAGGCGGATCTGGAGTTCTCCGTCATCGATACAGGTATCGGCATTGAAAAGAAGCATTTCAAAAACATTTTCAAACCGTTCCTGCAAATACAAAATATGACCCAAACCGGCGGAACGGGTCTGGGTCTGAGTATCTGCACTCTCATCGTCGAACAGATGGGCGGCACGATCGACGTTCAAAGCGAAGTGGGCAAAGGCAGCACTTTTACCGTCAAACTGAACGCTCTGGATTCTCAGCCGCTGGAATCTGATGAGGAAGAGCACATTAAAGCGGAAAAGAAAGAAGACAGAACCAATACGGCTTCAGAAGTCACTTCCCTGCTGCTGGTGGATGATGTAGCGATGAATCTCAAGGTCCTGGAAGCGCTCTGCAGAAAGACAGGCATTACTGATATCGTCAAGGCTCAATCCGGAGACGAGGCTCTGGAAATCCTGAAGGAAAGACACTTCAGCGCCGTCCTGACAGATATGTGGATGCCCGGCATGAGCGGCGTAGAGTTCGCGAAACATATTCGTGATGATGAGAACCTGAAAGGGATACCCATCTATCTCATCACGGCGGATGTGGAATTCCTGAAACATTACAAGAAAGAAGGTTTCAGCGGATGCCTGACCAAACCTATCACTCTGGTGAACCTGAAGGAGATTTTCCGGAAAACATGACCGGTGATTCCGCTCATTGGCCCTTTTACCAACACATAACGCTTTTATAATGAATATATTCCGTAGAGACTTGTAACCCGCACGTCTCACATTCTGCCCCCCCACAAGAGGTGACAGAATACATTATCGTCCCCCAATGAATGATCCTATATTTTCTAATGGTGATTTTGTAATTATTTCTCTTCCTTTTTCTTATCAGGAATATCTTCCACTTGGACTTTTTCCGCGGAAAGGGTAAATTTCATTTTCTTATTTTCTCCCTGATACTGCAATTTACCTCCGCCATCGCAAATATACATTTCAGAGTCATTGGCACCCTTCGCCAGTGATTCATTCTTGAAATCAAGCTGTAACTTACCAGGCCGCAGTATTCGCATCTCCGCCAGAACTTTTCCATCAGCCATAATAAGGACGCGCTTATTCTCCACGTCCTTCTTTTGTAAATCAAAAGATGCCACAACACCTTCAACCGCCATAACACATACGAATACAATCACTATGGCACGAATCATTCTTTTTATCTTCATAATATTACAACTTTCTTTTTACGTTTTTAGTCAATTACTTCGATATTTTTTGATGGAAACCTCTTCTTTGGAATCTCCAGCAAGTTATTAAAAAATATCATCTTATGACTATAAAACAAAATTATCATTCTGAGAAATTCAAAATGAGTCAAGCTCTTTTTAAAAGTAACTATCGCATCGCATTGCCTCAAAAAAAAGCGCACTAACCCCATTTCAGCAAAGCAAAATGCGAGACAGGAATTTAGATTGTTTTTTTCGCGGATTCCTTTTAGATTATTCCCTGCCGGGCGGGTCCCGGAAAAGAAGTCATGCAATTTATCAATCTTCAAGCTCAATATCAGCTTATCAGCGAGTCTGTTAAGAAACGGATCGAAAATGTTCTCAACCATGGTCAGTACATTCTGGGGCCGGAGGTCACGGAATTGGAAACCAAACTGGCGGCTTACGCGGGGACACGTTTTTGTGTTTCCACGGGATCCGGGACGGTTTCGCTGGAAATGGCTCTGCGCGCGCTGGGTATCGGGCCCGGAGATGAAGTGATCACAGTCCCCTATTCCTTCTTTGCTACGGCGGAAGTCATTGCCATCGTGGGGGCAAAACCGGTTTTTGTGGACATCCGTCCGGATACGTTCTGCATCAATGAGGATCTCATTGAACAGGCGGTCACATCCCGCACCAAGGCGATCATCCCGGTCAGCCTTTACGGTCAGATGCCGGACATGGAAAAGATCAACGCCATCGCCGCCAAACACGGTCTGGCCGTGATCGAGGACGCGGCTCAAAGCTTTGGCGCTGAACAGCGCACAGCCGACGGCAAACAGCTCCACAGCTGCGGAGCCTCCCTGATCGGCAGCACCAGTTTCTATCCGGCCAAGCCCCTGGGCGGCTACGGCGAAGGCGGCGCGCTCTTTACCAATGACGAGGCGCTGTACAAAAAGTTCATCATGCTGCGCAATCACGGCAGCCCCAAACGGGATGAACACCTGATGCTGGGCATGAACGCGCGTCTGGACAGCATCCAGGCCGCCATCCTGCTGGCCAAGATGGAGATTTTTAAGGAAGAGATCCAAAAACGCAATGAAGTGGCCGACCGCTACAGCAATGATCTGATGAATGCCTGCGTCACACCTTATGTCTCCCCTAACAATCTGCACGTGTACGCGCAGTACACTCTGCGCTTTGAAGACCGCAACAAGGTCCAAACCGCGCTGGCGGCGCAGGGCATCCCCTCCGTGACACACTACTCGCGCTGTATCCATGAGCAGCCCGTTTTCGCGAACCTGGGATATGCGCCCGAAGATTTCCCGGAAGCCCTGAGAGCATCCCGGCAAGTCCTATGTCTGCCGATGTCGCCCTATCTGTCCACTGAAGATCAGGAAAAGATCATCCGCGCGATCCAGCAGTTATAGTCTTTATGAGCAGCGATTACGGCATCCCCGTCCATCCCCTTGTCAAAAAGTTCGGCTACTTTGTGGAAGGGCTTTTCCTTCTGTTGGTACTCTTTGGCCCCTGGGCACTGGGCACCACAGAAGTCTGGTCTATCTATACCCTCAGCATCGGTTCCGCCGTGTTCTTCCTGATGGCGGCGTTGCTGGCTCTGATGGACAAGGTCTTTACGGCACGCTATTTCGACCGCGGCCACTACCATCATCGGCCAAAACTCTGGTGCTGGGCTGACTGGATCTTTCTGTCACTGGGACTGATCTGTCTGCTCTATGTTTTCATCCAGTGGGTCAACGCTCAATCCGATTACATCCCCGGTGAATATCTTTTCAAGGATTATCCTTACAATGAGCATCTTCCCAGCAGTATGGATAAGTGGTACACACTCTTCAACTTGACACAGTACGTATGCTTATTCTGCGCCTGTTTCGGGGCACGGTTCCTCTTTATGACCGGACGCGCCGCTGAACAGGATGCCATTCTGCCGGCACGGATGGTGCGTTTCCTCTGGGTAGCGCTCAGCAGCGCGTTCATCATGGTCATTGTGGGCTCGCTCATGCGTCTGGACAAAACGACAACGCTCCTCTGGATAGCGGAACGAACCACCTGGGCCGGGACTAATAATTCCTTTGGCCCCTACGGCTACCGTTCTACCGCGGCGCAGTATATGAACCTGCTCTGGCCGCTGGGCATCGCTTTCTGGTGGACCATCCGTTCCCGTATCGAAAGACGGGGTCTGCCCTTCATCCGTACCTGCGCCAATAAATACCTGGTGCTGGTGGTCATGGCGCTCTTCGTGTTCGGCGGTGTCTGGATCGCCATCAGCCGTGGCGGCGTCTGGATCGGTTCGGCCATAGCCGTACTGATGATCCTGCTGATCGCTTTTGATGCACTGCGCGGGAAAAAATCCTCGATCATCTTTGCGATCATCGGCATCGTGCTGATTGCCGGAGCTATCTTCATGAGTCTGCAAGTTACCGGTAAAGACGCTCTGCGCCTGAAAGATACCGAAAGCGAAGCGCGTCTGAGACAGTATGAAGCTACCTGGCCCATCTACCACGACTATCCCACCTACGGCATCGGCGCGGGAGCCTACTACTCTATGTACGAAATGTATGTGGGCGAATCCATCCCCACCAAGAACCACTATCCATCGGCTCACAGCGATTGGCTTCAGCTATTGGTCGAGTTCGGCAATGTGGGTACGACTCTGGTGGTATCGCTGCTGCTGTGGGGACTGCTGCTGCCCTGGATCACCCGGCGCGGGAATTTCTTTTTGAGGACGAGTTTTATCTTCGCATTCATGACAGCGCTGATCCATGCCATTGTGGATCTGCCTTTCTATGTACTGTCTGTGTCGTGGCTGTTCGTTGTGCTGCTGGCGGCTTACCAAAGTCTGCCCAGGCCGGCGATACCATCGGCGGAACACTCACACCGGCACCATCACCACCATCATCACTCCGAATCCTCTATCTGACGCAAAGCCTCCTGTATCTTGCGAAGGTCTGAACGGGCTTTCGCGCTTTTGGCGATCTTTTTCCAGCGTTCCAGGAAGCCTTTTTCCATTCTCAAAGCAGGATATTCCTCATACAAAATGGAAAAACGGCTGTTGGCCAGGTCATATTTTTTCATCTGAGCGCACAGCTCCGCCTCCTTCATCAACAGCGAACAACGGCGCACCGGGGAAGAAGGATCCAGCTTCTTCAACATCTGCTGGCAAACCTTCAAAGCGTCCTCCCATTTTTTCTCTTTTTCGTAACAGGACAAGAGCCAGCCGCCTTCCGCGTAATCTCCGGCACGCGCTTTGAATTCATCTTCCATCGCGGAGACGGCGATCTCCGGCTGTTCACCTTTGATCAAAGCCCGGTTGGCGGCCACGACCTCCGCCCAGCCCGATTGATCTGAATTCCGACTGAGTGCCTCCATATAGCGGTCAATAAACGTCAGCTTGAACGGACGATAGAGCGGATCACCGATCACGGTCGTCTGCCAGGAAAGACTGGGCAGCGCGTGATATGCCGCCTCACCAAAGGAAGCTCCCCTCATCAGCCAATCCGCGAACGCTTCCACATTCAGCGTACACCCCAGAAACGGTTCATCCACATAGCCGATCGTGCAGGTCGCGCCTCTGTCCAACAGCGGTCCGACCCAATGATTGGATGTCGTGAAAATATTCTGTGCGCTGAAAGAATGCAGATGATACGCAAACGCTCCCGGCATGAATTCCACCAGACCATTCTTGAAAGGTCCGCTGGCATTGTAATCATACCAGCCCGCGTAAAAGGCCAGAGCATCCAGAGGCACATCCCCCGAAACGGTTTCGGAACGGGTATCCACACGGGTTTCAAATCCGTACAAACGACAGACCTCCGACGCGCCCCGCAGCCAGAGATCACCCTGCAAATAGCCGCTGTTCGTCAGTCCCCGGACATCGAACAGACATTTGCCCCAGAGTCCTTCTTTTTCCGCTTGCAAGGCTTTATCTACCAGACTATTCGCGATCCTGTCGCTGGGGCCATCCAGCCGCGCCGTCATCAGCACACCGGTTCGGGGACTGATGATATAGGGATTGGACAATCCGGAGGCAAAACACCGCAGCTGGCCATCAAAACCACGGGGCGAATTCAAAAGCCGCAAAGGCAGACTGGCCAACTCGCTGTCCACAGCCGCTCCGGTTTTATCCCGGCTGTTCTGATCTTCCCCTTTTTGATTCAATATGACAAACGGGATCCCCCGGCAAAGGACCAGATAGCGGATAGCGTTCGTGCTGACGGTATTGGAACTTGTCATCAGGAGATTTTTCCCGGAAAGCGCTTCACGGATCGGCATCTCTATCCGTTGTTCATAATCCGCGCGCTCGATTCCGGCTGTGAAAGGCAGAGACAGTTCGATCAGATGATCCTCCGGGATATTCCGCAACTGGATATAGTGCCGGGCGATCTCCAACGAGGCCGGATGGTGTTTGTTGTACACGACCGCGGTGCGGGCCGCTTCCTCCTCATCCGTCGGCGGCTGGAGAACGATCACTTTCTGATCAGAGTCCGTGTTTTCACCCGGCGGCAGTGTCTGATCTTCAGCAGCCGGCAGCGGACAAAGCCCGCAAATCATCAAAAGACAAATCCAAAATGATCTCATAACTTTACAAATAAACGGTGCAATGAGTATCCACAGCACCGTTTCACATTTTTATCCAGGCAGATTACTTGGAAAGCTCTTTGCCGGTCAAAGTTTTCAGGAAAGAAACGATATCCGCCTTCTCCTGTTCGGTAAGATTCTTTTTGATCTGGATGTCACCCATCATATCCACCGCGTCTTCCAAAGTGGCCACTTTGCCGTCATGGAAATACGGAGCGGTGACTTCGATATTGCGCAGATTCGGGACTCTGAATTTGAGTTTATCCGCGTTCTTGCCCGTGACATCGAACCGTCCCAGATCCTCTTTGTTCGGATAGGGTCTGTGAAGCCCCATCTTGTAGAATCCTTTGCCTCCCAATCCCGGACCTTTGTGGCAGCTGGTGCAGCCCTTTTTCAAAAAGGCATTCAAACCGGCCAGTTCCCGAGCATTCAAAGCCTTGTCGTCCCCTTTCAGGAAATCATCAAAGCGGTCTTGAGTCACCAGTGTGCGTTCATAAGCGGCGATCGCCCTGGCAATGTTGTCAAAGGTCAAAGCATCCGCCTCATTCGGGAAAGCGGCTTTGAACTCCGCCGGATATTCAGTATCTTTGGACAGTTTCTCGACCACCGCTTTTTCATTCGGCATAGCCATCTCGACCGGGTTCAAAATAGGACCTTTGGCCTGTTCGGTCAGGTCAGGCGCTCTGCCGTCCCAAAACTGAACATCATTGAAGCAGGAATTCCAAACAGTGGGAGAATTGCGATTGCCCTTTTTACCGCCGACACCGTCCGAAACAGGTTTCCCATCAGAGCCGCCCTGCCCCTTATCCACCAGATGACAGGTATTGCAGGAGACCGTATTATCCAGCGACAGCCGGGTATCAAAATAAAGTTTCTTGCCCAAATCGACCTGGAGCGCGGTATCCTTTTCAGAACCGGGGATCTTATTCGGAAGAGTCCCTATCACTTTCAATGCTTGTCCGCGCAGTGCTGCCGTGTCGGGCTGATCTGCCGCGCCGGCCATCATTCCGCAAAGCAATGAACAAGCTAATATCAATGCAGATTTTTTCATGGCTTATACCTCTCCGTAACGGATCTCCGGATCCGGAAGCTGCGGATTCATCTCGTTCATCCGGTAACCGAAGCCGGGTCCGCGGATGCTGGAAATATCCATCATGCCGAAACGGCGACTGTAAATACCGGAATGGATCTTGGCCTCTGTACTGGAGGCATCCGGATAAAACTGCATGGAAGTGGCTTCCACACCCATCAGCGTCTTGAAATTCGCGGCCAGCAGCAAGTGCGGGATCATCGCGATCATCGGGTTGCTCAAGTCGCCGACCATGATCGGCATCCCATGCGCCTGTGTCCAGCAGATACTGAGGATGGCCGTCGTCTGGGAACGAACGGTCTTGACGGTCACACCGGTCCAGCCCAGCTGACGGGCTCTGCGGATGGCGCGCCAGTCATGTGCGCCCTCATCCAGGAAGAGCGGTTTCCTCCAGGAAACACTGTGGACATCCACCGGATTATTTTCTAAATCTGGACTGAAAGGCTGTTCAATATGGAGCAGCATCCCGAAAATGCGCGGATGGTAGTCGCGCAGACGATCCAGGATCGCGTTCACATATTCCGGGCCGCGGGCTTTCCCGATAAAATCGGTGCACAGCCAGTTGGCTCCCTGCTCGATAGCGACACGTCCCACCTGAACGATGCGGTCATAATCCCAGGCGCTGTCATCGCCGCGCAGTTTGATTTTCAGGCACTTCAAACCATCATTCCGGATCCAGTCGCCCAGCACGGTGGGATAACAGTCGCGGATGGTCGTTTCATCAATGTCGCCAAAATCCAGCAGATCGGCCCCGCCGACCTGGTGCCATGCTCTGAGACGCTCTTTGCGGTTAGGCCGCATAAACTGAGACGGATAAACACCTTTGAAGGAAACACCGGAATTTTCTGCCGGCTCCATGAAGAAAGAAAGGTCGTGTCTCAAGTTATCTCCGCTGTACAATTCATAAACAGGACGCTGCAGCAGAATGCCGTAAGCGTCATGCAGAGCGATATCAAAAGCCGCGTTGCAAAGTAAAGCCGCTTCCCAGGGAACCCTTTCTTTGTCAGCACGTTTTGTTTCGTTGAAAATCTCTACGATACCGGGAAGCTCCTTCTCCTGGAACTCCCAGCCGATCTCCAGAGGATGTCCCACTCCGATGAACTGGGACCACTCTTTCGCTATGCTTCGGCTCAGATCTATCAGTGTATCAACACGTTCCTGCACCGACAAGGCACTTGGCCAGCACCACGATACGTTCAAAGGCACTTCTCCCCAACCTTCCGCCTTGGTTCCGTTAGTATCTACCACGCACAGTTTTACACGGGCGCAGGTGACGGAGGTCAGGGTTTCCCTGCCTAGTTTGAGTGGGATACGAGTTTCCACCGGCAACAGGTACAGCGCTGCGCCAACCACTCGTATACTTCTGTAATCTTTAAGCATAATATTCTCGTTTTGTTTATGTTACGAGTTAAACTAAATCCGTTCAGTTTTCAGCTTTTGCCGGCGATGACACCGTGTTCATCTCACTGGCTGTTTTTTTCACTCTCAGGGAGCTTCATCGCGCGCAATTCAGCCAAAACTGATATGCCTCAACCCTACCCCCAGTCGACCCCGGAGACAAGCTAAAAATGGCGTTTCGAGGTAAAAAAAAGCCCCGGCAGCCGGGCCGGAGGTTTTTATTCCAAAATCACCATGAACGAAAAAAACAGGGAATGGTTTTAGGCCATTCCCCGTGAGAGCTTTATAGATCAACGAAATTATCTGGACATAAGTACGTTGAACACAAAGGCGTGCGGCTCATAAGGATTGCTCAGTTTATAATAGGGAGCCGCTTTCATCTGACGCGGGATCTCTTCCAGAGCAATGTCCTGGATGTCACCGGAGTCCCGATTCATGTAAACAAAGGGTCCCTGGCGGATGACCGCGCCTTCGATCTTTTGGACACCGGCGTTCTGCAGCTGGTTCAGATCCAGTGCATGGAAACGGCGGTCTTCCAGATAGATGGACGCACCGAATTTCAGTGTGTAAGTGATCCCCTTCGTGCCGGATACACCTTTGACGCGGAATGTTCTGTAAGAACGGCCTGTGTCTTTGCAGTCCTTTTCTGTGACTTCCACCGGGTCTTCCGCGGAGACCGCGGTCACGGTCAGGGAATCGGCCCATTCCGGCATGCGGACATTGAGAGGCGGGATCTTTTTGCCCGGAGTCTCGGTGGACAGATTCACGGTCGCGGTAATGTAATGCCTGCCGTTGCTGACAGAGGGTGCCGTTGAGGAGGTTATCTTCCAGATGGTGCTGTTATAAATGGTGATGGTCTCAAATCCCAGGGGGAAATTGTACCAGATGCCCTTTTGGGAGGCCGGAGCCAGATAGGAAAGCATCTTATATTCTGCCCAGGGGACATGGAAGGAGCAGCACCAGAGGGATTCCTGCGAGGGTTTCAGATAGGCATAAGCACCCCGTTCATCCACACCCATGAAACGGTGACCAAAGCCGCCGGTGTTCCACTGGTTGGCCAGCATCCCGTTCCAGAGCAAGCGTTCGGCCATATCCAGATATTTGGTCTCGCCGGTATCGGCCCACAGCAGCAGATTCAGCCGCAGCCAGTCCCCTTCGGAGCAGCCTTCATCCCGGTTGAAGCCGGTCACATAGAATTTTTCCAGCACACTGCCCGCCGGGTTCACATAACCGCCGCTGACGGCCGCGTCCCAGCGCTTGACGGCACGATCCAGATATTCGGTCTTACCCGTGGCATCGTACAGACGCACCAGCATACTGGTCTGGCTCAGACTGCCGTGGGAGTGCCCCACCGGCAGGGTATCGAACGGCTCATGGAAATCGGCCATCTTGCAGGCGGTCTCCAGATAGCGTTTGTCTTTTGTCAGATAGTACAGGTTCAGCAGACCTTCCATCCCCTCGAACACACAGGTGACATAAGCAGAGGCGTACTGCCCCTCGGTCTTGTACTCAGCCATCTTGTTCGGATCGCAAAAGCGCGGATAAACGGTATTTACATAGAAATCACCCAGCTTTTTGGCGGCTTCCAGCATACCCGGATCATCGAACTTGCGCGCGGCCGCGGTCAGTCCCAGAAAGAGACGTCCATTGCCCCAGAGCGTGGGCATCATCACGGTCTGATCCGTGGTCGGGTCGAAATCTATCGGCTTGGACCAGTCGATCGGCACGCCAAAGTGACCATCCTCTTTCTGATATTGCGGGATCTCTGTCAGCAGAGAAGGAAGCACTTCCGGCCAGGGCTGATCCCATAAGGAAACTTCGGAGGCCACTTCCGTGAACCGACCGGAAATGTCGCCGCTGAAATTGGTGAACCAGCGTTTCTGATTGAAGTTGATATCCGCCAGCAGAAAATCCTTGTCAAAAGGCGGCTGGGTCAGACGGGTCAGGCCGCCCGCATAGGAGGTTCCCAGCGTTTCGGTGAAGTGACAGTTTGCCGCGTCAATGATATCGGGATGATCCCAGCGGCTGCTTGCGGTTTTGTCCTTCGGCGACAGCGTATCGCAGCCCGCCAGCAAAAGCGAGCCGACCGCTATACCGAGGATGCTTGTCAAATAAGTTACTTTCATAGCAAATCTCGATGAACATTCTAAAGAAGTACCCGCAAAATTCCAACTTTTTCTTTGTGTGAAAGAGAAGAACCCTGCCATGATGTAAAACACAACAAGAAAAAATCATTTGACAAGAGAATGATTTTGTAGTTAAATATCTCTGTCAGTAGGGATAACCTAGAAAATAAAAAACTATAAATAACAACGGTTACTTTCAAATTAAGAACAAATTTCCAACAATTAGGAAAAAATTATTAGATTATTGGCAGACGGAAACTGTAGAGTAAAACAAACGGAGGATATATGGATATTCAGCAAGTCGTTAGTTATAAAAACTTATTTGATTCCATAAGCAAACACATCACTGCCGATGATGGAGAAAATATAGATGTCTGGTACGCGCGGGAGCTGCAGTCTGTTCTGGGGTATGCCCGATGGGAGAATTTTGTGGTGGCAATCGGTCGCGCTATGGATTCTTGTAAATCCCAGAAAATCAACATTGACGATCATTTTCGTGAGGTCACGAAAATGATCCCTATTGCTAAGGGTGCAGAACGACCAGTGCAAGATTTTATGTTGACTCGTTATGCGTGTTATCTGATCGCTCAGAACGGAGATCCCAAGAAGGAGGAAGTCGCTTTTGCTCAAAGTTATTTCGCGGTGCAGACCCGGAAAGCCGAAGTGATCGGAGAACGACTGCAAACGATGGAGCGGCTTGAAACACGGGATCGTTTACGAGCTTCGGAAAAGCAGTTGAGCAAGAACATTTATGAGCGCGGTGTCGATGAAAGAGGTTTTGGGCGTATCCGCTCAAAAGGTGACTGCGCTTTGTTTGGAGGGCTGACCACGGAGCAGATGAAAATGCGCCTGGGAATCAAAAGCGGTGCGCTGGCAGACCGGCTGCCCACACTGACGATTGCCGCCAAGAATCTTGCCACTGAAATGACCAATTACAATGTGGAACAAAAGGATCTTCAGGGAGAGTACAAAATCACTGCGGAACATGTGCAGAACAATGTCAGCGTGAGAAATATGCTCGGGGAAAGAGGAATAACTCCGGAAGATCTTCCCCCGGCAGAGGATATCAAGAAGGTGGAACGACGCATGCAAAAAGAAGAAAAGCAAATCATAGAAGGCTCGAAAAAGCTCCCGCCCCGGTGTTGAGTAAAGTGATTTCGTTCGGATTCACTCTTAGTCCAGATGGGGGATAATTGGTGGAAATATTGGAGATAGCTCTACAACTAGTCCAATTTTTACCATATCAACTAAATAAATCTAAAAAAATGAAAAAACATAATAAGAAACTTAAATTATTTTTT
>JAEEGF010653364.1_pt1 | contig 30108 bp, 28 predicted proteins | sample 9134171 | NCBI WGS metagenome assembly JAEEGF01 (sample SAMN16246542, study PRJNA631951) | gut metagenome | biome: gut microbiome; feature: rumen; material: AP-attached | host: Bos | place: Iran: Karaj | collected 2018-10 | reverse complement strand
TTACATATTTCCAGAAGAGAATGAAGAGATTATTGTCGCTCATGACCGTATGCGCGCTTTTTTGCTCTCCGGCCTTCGGCCAGGAAGCCCAGTCGGTCAACAATTATCCCGAGTTGTCAATCATCACCCGCGTTGACGCTTATCCGGTTTCTCCTTATGTCTACACCCTTCTGGAAGGCAGCCTTGGCGAGCATCTTTCCTATTCGTTTTGCAATCTATGGGTAAACGACGACCCCCGGTCGTTGTATGCCAATACTTTGCGTTCCGACGAGGCGGACTGGTGCCAATGGGGCTGGCTTTCACTGGATTTGGGAAACTGGCACATCCGTGCGGGTAAAGATTACATCTTCACCGGTGGCTTTGAAGTTGACGCTTATGACTTTGACCAGTACTGGCAGTTGACATCCAACTTCTGGAATAACGCCCAGGTCTATCAGTACGGCGGTGCGCTTCAGTATGTGACTCCTTCCGAGTCTGACACCTTCTCGCTTCAGGTTCTTTCCTCGCCGTTCTCCGGCAAGCCTTTCGAAGACGGTTTGCTGAGCTATAGTGCGGAGTGGAGGGGAGAGCATGGTGTCTGGTCTTCGATCTGGGGCGTCAGCGGCATCGACTATGATCCGGAACCCTATTCCTGGGGAGATAAGATCTGGCTTTTGTCCGCCGGCAACCAGTTTGAACTGACGGAGAGTCTCAATTTAGGTTTGGACTATATGTACCGCATTGCCAGTCCTTTCGCCACTGCGCCGGGTGCCGGGGAAAAGAGCCCCTCCTATCCTGCCAACAGCGGCCACGACCTGGTCGGACGCCTGAACTGGCGGCCCCTCGACTGGTTGGAGGTCGGCGCCCGGGGCGTTTTCGAGACTTCGGAAACCTACCACCATGTCGAAGAGGACCTCTTCGAGATTCCCGAAAAGTTCCTATCCGGAGGCCTCTTCCTGAATTTCTTCCCTCTTAAGGAAAAGGATGACCTGCGTATCCACGCCCTCGCCGGGATGAACAATCTCGACGGCTTTTTCTGGGGCGCCGGCATCACCTACAACTTCCCGCTTACCCAGACCCTCCTGAACCGTCGCGCGAAATGAACAAGGACGACATCATCATCAACATCGAGCACCTCTCCAAGGCTTTCGGAGAGAAGGTGGTCCTCGATGATATCAACCTGTATATCAAGAACGGTGAATTCGTGACCCTTCTGGGCCCCTCCGGCTGCGGCAAGACCACGCTGCTCCGCATCATCGGCGGTTTCACCAACCCTGACAGCGGCCGTGTCACCCTGGATGGCAAAGACCTCAGCGGCATGCCTCCGTACGAGCGTCCGCTCAACACGGTGTTCCAGCGTTATGCGCTCTTCCCGCATCTCGATGTATATGACAATATCGCCTTCGGTCTCAAACTGGCCAAGGTGCCCCAGAAGGAGATCGACGCCCGTGTGCGCAAGGTCCTGAAGATGGTCTCGATGAGCGACTATGAGGACCGCAACGTGGATTCCCTTTCCGGCGGACAGCAGCAGCGTGTCGCGATCGCGCGCGCCCTGGTCAACCAGCCCCGTGTGCTGTTGCTCGATGAGCCTCTCTCCGCCCTGGACCACAAGATGCGCCAGGACATGCAGATCGAGTTGAAGGAAATGCACCAGAAACTCGGCATCACCTTCATCTACGTCACGCACGACCAGGAAGAGGCCCTGACCTTGAGTGACACCGTCGTCGTGATGAACGAGGGCAAGATCCAGCAGATCGGCACTCCGGCCGACATCTATAACGAGCCGGTCAACTCTTTCGTCGCTGACTTCATCGGCGAGAGCAACATTTTCAACGGCACGATGATCGAGGACCGGAAGGTCTCCTTCATCGGCCACGAGTTCGAGTGCGTGGACGAAGGCTTCGGAGAGAATAACCCGGTCGACGTCGTCATCCGCCCGGAGGATGTCTATATCATGGCCCACACCGAAGGCGCCCAGTTCACCGGTGTCGTTCGGACCTGCACCTTCAAGGGCGTCCACTACGAAATGTTCATCGATACCGACTGTGGTTACGAACTGATGATCCAGGACTACAACGCCTTTGAGGTCGGCTCCACCGTCGGTTTGCTGATCCGGCCTTCCGACATCCAGGTGATGCGCAAGGAAAGGGTCTGCAATACGCTCGAGGGCGAGGTCGTCGATGCGACCCACATCTCGGTGCTGGATTCCACCTTCGAATGCAGTCCGCTGGAAGGTTTCGAGCCTGGGGACAAGATCCGTGCGGAGGTCGCTTTCGACCAGGTGGACCTGCTGGACCACGTGGAAGAGGGAGAGACCGGCGGCAACGTCCACTTCATCCTCTACAAGGGTGACCATTATCACCTGCAGATCCTCACCGACTGCGGCGAGTATCTCTATGTCGATACCCAGGATATCTGGGACAGGGAAGACCTGGTGGGTGTACACATCCCGCCTGAGGCTTTTACAATCACGCGGAGAAATGACGATTAAGCGTTCCAGCTGGAGCATCCCTTACCTGGTGTTCCTGATCATCTTCGTGGTGCTGCCCCTGGTCCTGATCGCGATCTACGCGTTCCAGGACGGGCAGGGGCATTTCACCCTGGCCAACATCACCCGCTTCTTCTCCGATGCGGATTCGCTGGGCACTTTCGCCCTGTCTCTGGAAGTCGCCATCGAGAACACGGTCATTTGCATCTTGCTGGGCTATCCGGCCGCATGGATCCTGGCCAACAAGAATCTCAACCGCAGCGCGGTCACCATCGTGCTCTTCATCCTGCCGATGTGGATCAATGCGCTGATGCGCACCCTGGCCACCGCCGAACTCTTCAACATGCTCGGCATCACGCTCGGCAAGGGCACGCTGCTCTACGGTATGGTCTATGATTACCTGCCGTTCATGATCTACCCGATCTACAATACGCTCAACAAGATGGACAAGTCCTATGCGGAGGCGGCCGAGGACCTCGGCGCGACGCCTTTCCAGGTCTTTACGAAGGTGACCGTCCCGCTCTCGATGCCCGGCGTCACCAGCGGCATCCTGATGGTCTTCATGCCCACGGTCAGCACCTTCGCCATCTCCGAGTTCCTCACTAACAACAAGATCAAGCTCTTCGGTACCATCATCCAGGAGAATATCAATTCCTCGATGTGGAACTATGGTGCGGCGCTCGCGTTCATCATGCTTATCATCATCGGCATCTCCACGCTCTTCCAGGGCGAGGAGGAGTCGGCAGCTGAGAGGGGGATCGTGTGATGAAGAGATTGTTCGCTCAAATCTATATCTGGATCTTGCTGGTGCTTCTGTACGCGCCGCTGGTTTTCATCGCGATCTTCTCCTTCACGGAGTCGCGGGTCCTGGGCAACTGGACGGGCTTTTCGACCCGCCTGTACCAGAATCTCTTCACCGGAAACCTGCAGGGGAGTTCATCCTTGTTGGATGCGGTCAAGAACACGCTGCTGATCGCCCTGGCGGCAGCGGCTGTCGCGACCTTGCTCGGCACGGTCGCCGCCATCGGCATCCATAACCTGAAGGGACGACGGAAGAATGCCATCCAGTTCCTCAACAACATCCCAATGCTCAATCCCGACATCATTACGGGTGTGTCGCTCTTCCTGCTCTTCGTCTTCCTGGGCGTTTCCCAGGGCTACCTGACCGTCATCCTGGCGCACATCACTTTCTGTACGCCCTATGTCGTACTCAGCGTCCTCCCCAAGCTCACACAGATGAATCCGAACGTGTATGAAGCGGCCCTCGACCTGGGCGCCACGCCCGGTCAGGCCCTGCGGAAGGTGATGATCCCGATGCTGCGCCCCGGGATGATCAGCGGTTTCATCCTCTCCTTCACGATGTCGCTGGATGACTTCGCGGTGACCTTCTTCACCCGCGGTACCATCGGCCTCGACACCCTGTCGACTTATATCTACACAGACGCGCGCAAAGGCGGTCTCACGCCGGAGCTGCGTCCCCTGATGACCCTGATATTCGCGCTGATCCTGATCTTCCTCATTGTGATCAATGTCCGTCAGGCGCGCGCCCAAAAACTCGCTGAAAGCAAATGAAAAAACTAGCTAGCCTCTTGCTCGCCGCCCTGATACTGGGCGCCTGCGGCTCCGACCGGAGCCAGATCCTCAAGGTGTACAACTGGTCCGACTATATCGATGAGTCGGCCATCCCTGAGTTCGAGGAATGGTATCAACAACAGACCGGTGAGACCATCAAGGTCATCTACCAGACCTTCGATGTCAACGAGACGATGCTCTCCAAGATCGAGAAGGGCAAGGAGGACTACGATGTGGTCTGCCCGTCCGACTATATCATCGAGCGCATGCTCAACAACGGCCTGCTGCTTCCTCTGGATTTCGCTTCGCTGCCGGATTCGATCAACTATATCCAGAACAACAAGTCGCCCTATATCCGTGACATGTTCGCCAAGATCAATCCGACGATCGACGCCAATGATTACAGTGTGGCTTTCATGTGGGGCACGACCGGCATCCTGTATAATCCCAAGTATGTCACCGATGAGGAGGCTTCGACCTGGGATGTCATCCGCAACCCCAAGTTCGCCGACAAGATCTTCATCAAGGATGCGCCGCGCGACGTCTATGGTCCGGTCCTGATCTACCTGAAGCAGAAGGACTTGCAGGATGGGAAAGTGACGCTGGATGAGCTGATGAAGGATTCTTCCGACGAGTCGCTTGCCGCCGTGGAGGCTTACCTGAAGCAGGTGAAAGACCTCGTAGCCGGCTGGGAGGCCGATTTCGGCAAGGACCAGATGACCCGCGAACGGGGCTGGATCAGCCTCAACTGGAGCGGTGATGCCGTGTGGGCGATCGAAGAGGCCGCCGAGGTGGGACTGGAGCTGAAATACATCGTTCCGCAGGAGGGCAGCAATGTCTGGTTCGACGGCTGGGTTATCCCGAAGTATGCCGTGAATGTCAAGGCGGCGACTTATTTCATCGATTTCATGTGCCGTCCGGACATTGCGATCCGCAACATGGATGTGACGGGTTATGTGTCCGCCAACGGCGATATCTCCGTGTTGGAGTCTCAGGTGGATGAGGAGTTGGATCCGATCGATGTGAGTTATTTCTTCCCGGGGGCGGATTCTGTCTGCGTGGATCCGGTCCTTTATCCCGACAAGGCTACGATCGAGCTTTGCGCGCTGGAGCATGACTGGGGCGATGATACGGCCAAGCTGATCGAGATGTGGTCTCGCGTGAAGGGTGAGAATGCCAACGTCGGGACGATCATCGTGGTTGTCCTGGCTCTCGTGGCGCTTGCTGCGCTGGGCATCTGGTCGAAGACCAAGAAGGCGCGTCGCCGCAAGAGTTCTCGCCGCCGTTAGCGATGACGGAGGGCGAGCTCGGACTCGAGGTCGGCGAGGGAGACGTCCATCGCCTCACAGAGGACCAGGAGGTGATAGAGCAGGTCGGAGGCTTCGTAGATGAAGCGGGAACGGTTGCCGTCGACCGCTTCGATAAGGGTCTCGGCGGCTTCTTCGCCCACTTTCTTGGAGATAGTTTTGACTCCCTTTATGAATAGCTTGGTGGTATAAGAGCCTTCGGGCATTTCGCTGTGGCGACCCTGGATCACTTTCGCCAGTGTGCGGATGAATCCTTCGCTGTCCGGGGTGTCGAAGCAGGCGGTGGTGCCGCGGTGGCAGGTGGGGCCGTCTGGAATGGCCCGGACCAGCAGGGTGTCGGTGTCGCAGTCGGGGTACATTTCAACTACCGTAAGGAAGTTGCCGCTGGTCTCGCCCTTGGTCCAGAGGGCCTGGCGGGTGCGGGACCAGAAGGTCACCTTGCCGGTGGCGAGGGTCTTGTCAAAGGCCTCCTCATTCATATAGCCGAGCATCAGGACCTTCAGCGTAGTGGCGTCCTGGATGATGACCGGCAGCAGGCCATCTGCGTTTTTGCTTAAGTCGAATTCGCTGAATTTCATATCTTTACATTCTTTATAACCGTACAGGGATTCCGGCGGCGGCAAGTTCTTGCTTGAGGGTCGGGATGGCGATCTCACCATAATGGAAGATACTGGCGGCGAGAGCGGCGTCCGCCTTGCCCTGCGTTAGTACATCCACGATGTGGGCCGTACAACCGGCGCCGCCGGAGGCGATGACCGGGATCGTGAGCAGCTCGCAGAGCCGGGCGGTGGCTTCCAGCGCATAGCCGGCCTTGGTGCCGTCGTGGTCCATGGAAGTGAAGAGGATTTCCCCGGCGCCGCGCTGTTGCGCTTCCCGGGCCCAGGAGAAGAGTTCCCGGTCTGTCTGCACACGGCCGCCGTGGGTCGTGGCCATCCAGCGTCCTTCGGTCTTCCGGGCGTCGATCGCGACGACGACGAACTGGCTGCCATACTGGGAGGCGATGCGGCTGATCAGCGCAGGATCTGCGATGGCCGCCGAATTGAGCGACACCTTGTCGGCTCCGGCATCCAGCAGGAGCGCGGCGTCATCCAAAGACGAAATACCGCCGCCGACAGTGAAAGGGATATTGATTTCCAACGCGATACGCGAAACCAGGTCCACGAAGGTGCGTCGTCCCTCGAAGGTGGCGCTGATGTCGAGATACACCAGTTCGTCCGCGCCCTCCTCGGAGTAGCGCCGGCCCATCTCCACGGCGTCCCCGACCTCCTTGAGCCCGAGGAAGTTGATGCCTTTGACGACCTGCCCGTCCTTTACATCGAGGCAGGGGATGATGCGTTTAGCGACCATTGCTCGATTTCTTTCAAACTGATTCTGTGCTCATAGATCGCCTTGCCGGCGATGACTTTGCGGAGTCCCATCCCGTCCAGACGGCGGATGTCATCCATCGTGGAGATGCCGCCGCTGACGGTAAACGAAACGCCTGGGAAGCGCTCCTGCAACGGAGGGTACAGGTCAAAGGAGGGACCTGAGAGCATCCCGTCCCGCCCGATGTCGGTGACGATGCATTCCTTGAGCCCGTCCGGCTCAAAGGATGCGACCAGGTCCTCGATGCGCAGGGGAGTCTCTTCCAGCCAGCCTTTGACCGCGATGCGGCCCTCCCGCACATCCGCGCCCAGGATGACGCGGTCTCCGCCCCAGCCGAGCAGCCAGCAACGGAAGACCGCAGGCTCCCGGGCGGCGACGCTGCCGATGATGGCCTGGGTGGCTCCGGCATTGAATGCATCCCGCAGCGCTGTGTCGGAGGATAGGCCGCCGCCCCACTCCAATTCTATGTCCACGCGGGATGCGATACGCTCCAGCGTGCGCAGGTTGCAGAGCGTTCCCGCCTTGGCCCCGTCAAGGTCGACGAGGTGGATACGGGCCACGCCGCAGTCGGCATAGCGGGCAGCCAGGTCCGCCGGGTCGCCGTCATATATCTTCTTCTGGCCGTAATCGCCTTGCGAGAGACGCACGCAGCGCCCTTCGATCAAGTCGATGGCCGGGATGATCTGGATCATAGGCTGAGGAAGTTGCGAAGGATCTGTTCGCCCACGGCGCCGCTCTTCTCTGGATGGAATTGCGTGCCGTAGAAGTTCTCATATTTCAGTGCTGCGCTGAAGAGCGTGTCCCCGTGGCGGCAGGTAGCGATCGTATCGGGCCCCAAAGTAGGGTAGTAGGAGTGCACGAAATAGACATGGCATCCGCCCTTCAGGTCCCGGAACAGTTTCCCGTCCAGATTGCCCAAGGCGTTCCAGCCCATATGCGGCACCTTGGCGATCGGGCGCTCGACGGCGGGACAGGCTGTGTCTGATTCAGGGAGCATTCCCCGCCAGGGTTCTTTTCTGCTCCCTGAATCAGACACAGCCTGTCTCGCGACCCGCTCGGACGGGAACCTCCGCACATGGGCGTCGAACAGGCCCATGCCCTCACACGGCCCCTCCTCGCTGTCGCGGCAAAGGACCTGCATGCCCACGCAGATGCCCAGCACCGGCCGCCGCAACGAGCGGATGACCGGCACGAGACCCCGCTCCGTCAGCGAGCGCATCGCCTCCGCGGCATTGCCCACGCCGGGCAGGATGACCCTGTCCGCCGAACGGATTACCTCCGGATCCGCGGTCAGGCAATACGAGCAGCCCAGCCGTGCGAGCGCATTCTCCACGGAACGGATGTTCCCAGCCTGATAGTCGATGATTGCAATCATAACGTGCCTTTGCTGGAAGGGATGGTATAATCGAAGGGTTGCCGCCGCACGGCCTGTTTCAGCGCCCGCGCGAAGGCCTTGAAGATGCTCTCCGCCAGGTGGTGGTTGTTCTCGCCCTTGGCGGCCACGTGCAGGTTGCAACGCAGTTCGGTGCTCAGCGACTTGAAGAAGTGCTTGAACATCTCGGTCGGCGTGTCACCGATGAATTCGCGGGAGAAGAAGACGTCCCAGACCAGCTCCGGACGCCCGCCGAAGTCCAGCAGGACCATCGCCCGGCATTCGTCCATCGGCAGGACGAAACCGTAGCGCCCGATGCCCGCCTTGTCGCCCAGGGCCAGCCGCAGGGCCTCTCCGAGCGCCAGGGCGCAGTCTTCCATCGTGTGGTGCTCGTCGACCTCCAGGTCGCCTTGGCAAGTCAGCTCCAGGGCAATGCCGCCGTGGTGGACCAGTTGCTCCAGCATGTGGTCGAAGAAACCCAGGCCCGTCTCGATGTGCGAGGGCCCCTTGCCGTCCAGGTCCACGCGCACGTGGATGTCGGTCTCGCGCGTTTTGCGGTCCACGACCGCGCAGCGCTCGCCCCTGCGGATGAAATCCGCGATCTCGGCCCAGTCGTCGGTCGCCAGGACGCAACTGCCCTTGCAGGGCTCTCCTTCGAGCAAAGAAGCATCCGGCTGCAGCAGGATGCCCTTGGCGCCCAGGTTGCGCGCCAGCTGGATGTCCGTGACCCGGTCGCCGATGACAAAGCAAGCGCCCAGGTCGTAGCTGCCGTCCTTGTAACGGCCGAACATTCCGGTGCCGGGCTTGCGCTCCGGCGAAAGGTCCTCCGGCGTATGGCGGTCGATCAGCTGGTCGTCGAAGACCACGCCTTCGCCCTCCAGCGTGTCCAGGATGAAGGAATGGATGGACTCGAAGCATTCTTCGGGGTAATCGGGTGTGCCGAGTCCGTCCTGGTTGGAGGCCAGGACCAGGTCGTAGCCGAGGCCGACCAGGGCCCGCAGGCCACTGATGGCTCCGGGGACGAAACTGAGTTTGGCGAAAGAATCGACCTGCTCGTCTTCGGGTTCGCGGACGATCGTGCCGTCGCGGTCGATGAAAATGGCTTTCTTCATGGCTGGTATCGTTTCAGGGAGGCGGCGAGCCTGCGGTTTTCTTCCGGGGTGCCGACGGTGATGCGCAGGCAGCCTGCGCAGCCCGGTACGCGGGATCGGTTGCGGACGATGATGCCGTCCCGCAACAGGTGCGCGTACAGCCTGTCGGCGGGAGATGGCCGGTCGGAGCCGGCCATGACGGGTGGCAGGGTGTCATCCCCGACGGGTGGCTGGGTGTCATCCCCGACCTGATCGGGGATCTCTTTGATTCTGACCAGCAGGAAATTGGCCTCGCTGGGATAGACTTTCTGTACGAAGGGACATCCCTCCAGCATCCGGGCCACGACGCCGCGCTGCGCCACGATTTCCGCGATGCGCTCGTCGATGGGCGCCTCCAGTTGGGCGAGGGCGGTCCGCTGGGCGAGGATGTTGACGTTGTAAGGGTATTTGATCATCGACATCAGCTGGACGATGCGCGGGCAGGCGAATGCCAGACCCAGCCGCAGTCCGGCCAGGCCCCAGGCCTTGGAAAGGGTCTGGAGGATGATGAGGTTGGGATGGGCGTCGACCTGGAAACGCAGCGAGGGGATGCTGCAGAAGTCGATGTAGGCCTCGTCCAGCACCACGATGCCCGGGAAACGCTCCGCCAGGCCGAGGACCTCTGCGTTGGAGAAGGCATTCCCCGAAGGGTTGTTGGGGCTGCAGAGGAAGAGGGCCTTGGTGCGCCCGTCCGCAGCTGAGAGCAGGGCTTCCGCGTCCAGGCTGAAGTCCTCGCGCAGGCGTACCTTGCGCACTTCGATGTCGTTGGTCGCGGCGGCTACCTCATACATGCCGTAACTGGGGCTGATGGCGACGACGTTGTCCCGCCCGGGCTGACAGAAGACCCGGAAGACGAGGTCGATCGCCTCGTCGCTGCCGTTGCCCACGAAGATGTGGTCCGGACTCAGGCCCTTGATCTGGGAAAGGCGCTGCTTCAATGCTTTCTGGTGCGGGTCCGGGTAGCGGTTGTAGCCGGTGTCATACGGGCTCTCGTTGGCATCCAGGAAGACTTCCGGGGTGCCGCTGCATTCGTCGCGCGCCGTGCTGTAGGGGGCGATGGCCGCAATGTTGGGACGGATCAGGGATTCGATGTCAATCATCTTGCAGGCGGATTTTGACGGCATTGGCGTGGGCCTGGAGGCCTTCCGCCTCTGCCAGGACGGTAATGGTGGGCGCAAGGGCTCCGAGGCCGTCCCGTGTCAGTTCCTGGAAGGTGATCTTGCGCAGGAAACTGTCCAGGTTGACGCCGCTGAAGGCGCGCGCCCAGCCGCTGGTCGGGAGGGTGTGGTTGGTGCCGGAGGCATAGTCGCCGGCGCTTTCGGGCGACCAGGGACCGACGAAGACGCTGCCCGCGGAAGAGATGCGGTCCGCAATCTCCCAGGGGTCTCGGACGGCGAGGATCAGGTGCTCGGCGCCGTAAGTGTTGGCGAAGGCCGTCATTTCTTCCCGCGTGGTGAAAACGACGGAGCGGCTCTTCTCCAGGGCCTTCCCGGCGATGCCGGAGCGGGGGAGTAGGGCCCGCTGGCGCTCTACCTCTTCCATTGTCGCGTGGGCGATCTCGGGGCTGTCGGTGACTAGCATCACCTGGCTGTCGGGGCCGTGCTCGGCCTGGGACAGGAGATCGGCGGCGATGAAGGCCGGACGGGCTGTCGCATCCGCGAGGACCATCACTTCGGATGGGCCGGCGGGCATGTCGATGGCGACGGTTTTTCCGCCCAGCAGCTGCTTGGCGGTCGTGACATATTGATTCCCGGGGCCGAAGATCTTGTCGACCCGGGGGATGCTTTCCGTTCCGTAAGCCATCGCCGCGATGGCCTGGGCGCCGCCGGACTTGAAGACGCGGTCCACGCCGCAATGTCTGGCGGCATAAAGCACCTCCGGCGCGACTTGCCCCGTAGTTTTGGCGACCGGGGTGCAGAGGATGATTTCCCCGCAGCCCGCGATACGGGCGGGGATGGCCAGCATCAGGACGGTCGAAAAGAGGGGAGCGCTGCCGCCGGGGATATAGAGGCAGACCCGTTGGATGGGGACGGCACGCTGGAGACAACGGACGCCTTTTTGCGTTTCGAGATCCACCCCCTGCGGGCGCTGCGCCTCGTGGAAGGCGCGGATGTTGACCGCGGCCGCGGCGATGGCGCGCTTGACTTCTCCACGGACTTGGGCTTCCGCCTGGGCGAATTCCGCTTCGCTCACTTCCAGGCTGTCCAGGGAGACGCCGTCGATCTCCTGCGAAAGCGCCCGAAGGGCCTGGTCGCCCTGGGTCCGGACACGCTCCAGGATGGCCGCCACGCGCTCCCGGACGACGGGATTGTCATCCGCCGGCCGCTCGCAGAGGCCGTTCCATTCTTCCCGGGAAGGGTTGATAATCAATTGCATAGACTTTCGCTACAGGATGATCTTGTCAATGTCGAGGACCAGGATGCCCTCGGCGCCGATGGCCTTGAGGGCGCGCACCTTGTCCCAGAGGCTGGCCGTGTCCACGACCGAATGCAGGGAGCACCAGCCTTCTTCCGCCAGGGGAAGGACGGTCGGGCTGCGCATGGCGGGCAGGATCTGCAGGGCCTGGGGCAGGGAGGCCTTCGGCAGGTTCATCAGCAAGTATTTCTTGCCGCGGCTGATCCGGGCCGACTCGAGGCGGAAGAGCATTTCGTCCAGGATGGCCTGGTCTTCAGGGCTGAGGCAGCCGTTGCTGATCAGGACGGCTTCCGACTCGAAGACGCGCTCGACTTCCTTGAGGCCGTTGGAGACCAGGGTGCCACCGGAGGAGACGATATCGAAGATGGCGTCGGCGATGCCGGCCGCCGGGGCGATCTCGACCGAACCGGTGATGACTTCGATGCGGGCGTTTATTCCCTTGTCATCCAGGTACTTGCGCAGGATGTTGGGGTAGGAGGTGGCGATGCGCTTGCCCTCGAACCAGGACGGCCCCTCGTAAGCCTCCGCCTTGGGGATGGCCAGGGAGATACGGCAGCCGCCGAAGCCGAGCTTCTCAACGATTTGCACGTCGTGGCCCTTTTCTTCGACTTCGTTGAGGCCGACGATGCCGAGCTGGGCGGTGCCGGAAGCGACCACGGCGGGGATGTCGTCATCTCGCATATAGAGCAGCTCGATGGGAAAATTGGAGGAAGGGGAGAGGAACTTCCGCTTGGAGTCATCGACGTCGATGCCGAGCTCGCGCAGCATGGCGGAGCTGTCCTCGTTGAGCCTTCCCTTGGCTTGAATGGCAATGCGTAACATACCTGTCAGGTTTCAATAAAAAAAGCCTACCCATCGGGTAAGCCTGCAGTTTTCAATCATACTATGATATACACGGAACGCCTACCCTATCTTTGTGAGATACGGTGGTGATGGTGGTACATATCGTTCCTTTTCGCAGTCATAGCTGCAGCAAATATAGAAAAAAAACTAAAATCGTCCTATTTTTTTTCGTAAATTGGGAGAAATTCGGATTTGGAATGAGAAAACTGTATCTGGCTTTCCTGCTTGCGCTGCTCCTTACGCCGGCGTTGCGTGCGGACGAAGGGATGTGGCTGCCCTCGCTGATCAGCGGGCGTATCGCCGACATGCAGGCCAAGGGCTTCAAACTCAGCGCGGAAGATATCTACAGCGTCAACCAGGCTTCGCTCAAGGATGCGGTCGTCCTTTTCGGCGGCGGCTGCACGGGCGAACTCGTTTCGCCGGAAGGACTGCTGCTGACCAACCACCATTGCGGCTACTATCATATCGGTCGTCACAGCAGCGTCGAGCACGACTACCTGAAAGACGGTTTCTGGGCGATGACGCGGGATGCGGAGCTGCCTTGCCCGGGACTGACGGTCAGTTTCCTGGAGCGGATGGAGGACGTGACGGCCGCCGTGCTGCGGGACGTTCCGGATGATGCCGTTCCGGCCTGGCGCGACTCGGTGGTCCAGGCCAGAAGCGCGGCGCTGATCCAGGAAGCCTGTGCGGGTGGGCGGATGCAGGCTTCGGTGGAACCGCTGTATTACGGAAACCAGTATTTCCTATTTGTTTATAAGGTCTACCGCGACATCCGGCTGGTCGGCGCCCCGCCGAGTTCGATCGGCAAGTTCGGGGGCGATACGGACAACTGGATGTGGCCGCGGCACACAGGGGATTTCTCGATGTTCCGCATCTATGCCGACGCATCCAATGAGCCGGCGGACTATGCCGCTTCCAACGTCCCTTTCCGGCCGCGGAAGTTCTTCAAAATCTCGACGGCGGGCGTGAAGGAAGGGGATTTCACCTTCATCTACGGCAACCCGGGTTCGACCCAGGAATACATTACGGGCGAGGCGGTCCGTTGGATAGGGGAGGTGGCGGATCCCGAGCGGATTGCGCTGCGCGACCTGCGGCTCGACATCATCAAGTCCTACATGGCGCAGAGCCAGGAAATGCGGATCCGCTACAGTTCCCGCGCGGCATCGGTCTCCAACGCCTGGAAGAAATGGCAGGGGGAGAGCCTGGGCATCCGCCGGATGAATACGGTAGCCTCCAAGAAGGCCTACGAGGATCGTTTCCGGAAGTGGGCCGCGGCGACGGGGTATGCCGATGTGGTCGATCGCATCGATTCGCTGCTGCGGCTGCAGGAGCCGTATGACTTTGCGCGTTTTTACTACCAGGAGACGGCTTCGCAACTGGAACTGCCGAAGTTCGCATCGTCGGTGGTGAAACTCCTGACGGACTCGCCGGACAAGGTGCAGCCATCGGCGGAGAGTTTTTTCCGGAATTATACCTTGTCGATGGACAAAGATACCTTCATTGCGATGATGGAGATGTTTGAACGGCGTGTGCCAGAGGAGTTTAAGCTGGCTTATTTCAAGGATAGGATGGCGGAGTACGGGTCCGTTCCGGCCTGGGCGGACGCTTTCTTCGCCGAGTCCGTTTTCGCCGACCCGGCACGCGTGGCGGCCTTGAAGAAGAAGGATCTGACGGCCTTGAAAAAGGATCCTGCCTACGCGTTCGACCGGGCGTTCGCCCAGTGGTACAACCGGGACGTGCTGCCGGAGTACCTTCGGCTCGCCTCGGAGATCCGCCTGCTTCAGCGGGATTACATGCGGGGCCAGATGATGATGGGCGGCGACCGGGATTTCTATCCGGACGCCAACCTGACGCTGCGGGTAGCCTATGGGCACGTGGAAGGGTATTCGCCGTCCGACGGAGTCTGTTACACGCCGGTTTCGACCCTGAAGGGCGTGATCGAAAAGGACAATCCTGAGATTTTCGACTATGATATCCCCCAGTCGCTGCGGGACCTGTATGCCCGGTCATTGGCGGAGGACCCCGCGGGCGTGGGAATCTCCGAGGTACCGGTGTGTTTCCTGGCGACCAACCATACGACGGGCGGCAACAGCGGCTCGCCGGTGATCAATGCCGACGGCAACCTGATCGGCATCAATTTCGACCGCGTCTGGGAGGGGACGATGAGCGACATCGTCTTCGATCCGGATTATTGCCGCAATATCTCCCTGGATATCCGCTATCTGATTTTCGTGGTGCGGGAGTTGGGGCACGCAGATCATTTGTTAGGTGAGATGACCTTTGTCAATTAATTGCTGTACAATATGAAACGTTTATTTGTTTTCTTGCTTTCTTTGTCTTTGTGCACAGCTTTGTCGGCACAGGAAGGGAAGGTGGTGACGCCCAGGACGGTCAATCCCGGGACGGTTCTGATCGATTCGCTGCAGACTGGTGTCCGGGTGACGGGGCAGCCTGCTTCCGGGCGTAATTCCGGGCGCTGGCTGTTCGGCCTGGGCGGCGGCTTGGATTATAATTCCGCGACGGGTTGGTATGTGGATATCTGTCCGGACATCGCATACCGCTGCAATGACGCCCTTTTCCTGGGCGGACGCGTTTCCTACACCTATTACGACCATACCAGCAGGATGGGTCTCATTCCGTACTCCCGCATCCATTTCGTGCCGCTGGGGAAAATGGTCACCTTGTTCGCCACCCTGGAAGCGCCGTGCTATTTCTGGTCTGATTACCTGAGTCTGGGCGCGTGGGCCCGGCCCGGTATCGGCGTCCGGGTGTCTGAAGGGGCCTATGTGATGGCTTCGTACGGGGCCTTTGGCTACACGTATGTCCGTCAAGGCGGTGTCCCGGCCTCCGGCTGGCTGTCCCGGTTGGATTCTGACACCTTGAGCCTGGGCATTTACTTCAACCTATAGATGTAACAAAAATGTTAATAGAATAAACAAATTTGTTTCATTTGCTGATTGATTGAGTGTTATCCGTGAAAAAGGTCCTGAAAATACTCTTGATTAAGATTCCGGTCGCGTTCGTCCTCCTGAGCCTGGCCCTGGTCCTTCTTTTCAAATTTCTGCCGGTTTTGGTCACTCCTTACATGGTAATCGACGCCATCGAGCACCGGGGAGACCCCGAATATCGGCTCCGTCACAAGTGGGTCCGGCTGGAACGGATCTCGCCGCAGCTGCGGATGGCCGTCGTCGCCGGGGAGGACCAGCGTTTCACCGAACACAACGGCTTCGACGTGAAGGAAGTCCGCAAGATGTGGAAGGACCATCGCGAGAAAGGCAAACGCATCCGGGGCTGCAGCACCATTTCCCAGCAGACGGCCAAGAATGTCTTCACTTTCTGCACCAATACGGCCATCCGCAAGGGCCTGGAGGCCTGGTGGACCTTTCTGATCGAGAAGATTTGGGGGAAGGAAAGGATCCTGGAAGTCTATCTGAACGTGGCGGAGATGGGATACGGCACTTTCGGGGCCGAAGCGACGGCCCGGAAGTATTTTGAAAAGCCGGCTTCCGGGTTGAGCCGCTCCGAGGCTTCTCTGATCGCCGCCTGCCTGCCCAATCCGGTCGCCTACCGGGTGGACAAGCCTTCGGATTACGTCTTGAAACGTCGGAACAGCATCTCGTCGGCCATTGGCAAACTGGCTTATCCTGAGTTTATTAAGAGCAATCAGCTGGAGAAATGATTTGGAAGGCCGGAACATACATCGGGTGTGAGCTGATGGAGCCGTATGCTTCCTTGGCTTTCACGGCCGTGCCGGTGGAAGGGGAGGTCCTGGCGCGTATGACGGGCGTTTCTTACAAGCCGGGTTCTTCGCTTCCGACTGACCAACTCCGCTATCTGCGGATTCCGCATTATCCCCATATCCACGGGGACATCGTCCTGGGCGAAATGGTCTGCAACGCGGCCATCGCCGAGGATCTCCTGGCCATTTTCAAGGCCTTGTTCGCGCGGCATTATCCCATTGCCCGGATGCAGTTGGTCGATGACTTCGGCGGGGACGACAACGCCTCGATGCTGGCCAACAATTCCTCTTGTTTCAACGACCGTCCCAAGTCCTGGTCCCGCACCGAAAAGTCCAAGCATGCGCTGGGCCTGGCGGTGGACATCAACCCGTTCTACAACCCGCTGGTGCGCGTCCGTGGCGGCGTCGTGCGGGTTTCACCTGCCGAAAGCAGAGCTTTCGCTGACCGTACGCAAGTCTTTGATTACAAGATATCCAAGTCGGACCTTTGCTATAAGGAATTCATCGCCCGCGGCTTCCGCTGGGGCGGCTCCTGGGCAAGCAGCCAGGACTATCAGCACTTCGAGAAATAACTAGCTTTGGCGGCAGCGGGTGATGAACTCTTCCGGCGTGTAGACGGGGATAGGAGTGAAGCCGGAGAAGTGTTTCTTGTTGTGGGTGATGATGACGTCGCAGGCCGTACTCTCCGCTGTCGCAATCTGCAAGGCGTCCTCGAAGTCGGGGGATTCGGACCGGAGCGCATGATAGATGACGGAGTCGCTCATGTGGGCAACCTTGCACGCTTCAAACAACTCCCTGACGCATTCTTTGGCTTTCTCTTTTCCCAATGACTTCCTGAGCACATAATGGACGTTCGCAACGGACAACACCGATAGGTATGTCCGGGAAGAAAGAGGCTGGTTCCCGATTTGCAGGATCTTCAGCGCAGCTTCCTTGCCGGGCCTGTCTTCATAATAGACGTCAAGAATGACGTTGGTATCCAGGAAAATCTTCATTTGCTCAAGATATAGGCCAGCCTGTCATCGGCGGCGATTTCTTCCGGAGTGAAAGGACGGATGCCCTTGCTCAGGGCAAGAATCTTCGGCGAGATCCCCATATCCTCGTCGATATGGGGGAACTCCGGCTCTGGCGGAGCCAGTCTCATCAGAGCCTCCTCTACCAGCGCATTGAGGCTCTTATCTTCGCTGTTTGCCTTGATTTTCAGGCGTTTGACCAAATTGGCGTCCAGGCGGAAAGCGGTCTGGACCCTCTGTGTAGCGACAGCCATATCTTTACCTTTTCGGCAAAGATAGGAAAAGTATAACAGATTTGCAAAGTGTTATATTAGATATTCGCGATGCTCATGATGTCGGCGAAGACGCCGGCGGCGGTGACGTCAGCGCCGGCTCCGTAACCCTGGATCAGCATCGGATGCAGGTGATAGCGCTCGGTGGTCAGCAGGATGATGTTGTTGGAGCCGTCCAGGACATAGAAGGAATGGCCCTCGGGGATTTCCCGCAGGGACACGCTGTACTGCCCGTTTTCCATTTTGGCGACGAAGCGCCAGCGCTTGTGTTCGGCTTCCAGACGCTGCCTTTCCTTTTCGAATTGGGCGTCTAGGGAGGGGAGTTTGGCCCAGAATTCCTCCATGGAGCAGTCGAAGAAGTCGTCCGGCACGAAGAGATGCGCCTCGACGTCCGACTGTTCGACCCGGTAACCGGCCTCGCGGGAGAGGATGACCAGCTTGCGGATGACGTCCTTGCCGGAGAGGTCGATGCGCGGATCAGGCTCGGAGAAGCCCTGCTCCTGCGCCATCTTCACCGTCTGGCTGAAGGGGATGTCGGCCGAAATCGTGTTGAAGATGAAATTGAGCGTCCCGCTCAGCACGGCCTCGATCTTTTCGATGCGGTCACCGCTGTTCTTGAGGGCGTTGATGGTGTTGATGACGGGCAGGCCGGCACCCACGTTGGTCTCGAAGAGGAACTTCACGCCCCGCTTCAAGGCAGTCTCCTTAAGGTCCTTGTAATTAGCGTAATCCGATGAGGCCGCAATCTTGTTGGCCGTCACGACGGAGATGCTGTGGGCGAAGAAATCCTTGTAGAGGGCGGCAATCTGCGGACTGGCCGTGCAGTCCACGAAGACCGAGTTGAAGATGTTCATTCCGATCACCTCGTCGCGCAGGCGTTCGGGGGTGATGGGCATGCCTTCTGTCTCGAGCCGCTGCCGGAAGTCGTCGCTGTCCACGCCGTCTCGGCTGAAGAGGGCCTTCGTGCTCCGGGCGATGCCCACGATGTTGAGCTTGAGGTTGCGCTCCCGCATCAGGCGCTCGCGCTGGCCGCGGATCTGCTCGATGAGTTTGCCCCCGACCGTGCCGATGCCGCAGATGAAGAGGTTGAGCTCCTGGTATTCGGAAAGGAAGAAACTGTCGTGGATGACGTTGAGGCTCTTGCGCAGGTATTTCTGCTCCACGACCAGGGAAATGTTGTAGTCCGAGGAGCCCTGGGCGCAAGCCAGCACGCCGATGCCGTTGCGGCCGAGGATGGTGAAGAGCTTGCCCGCGATGCCCTTGGCGTATTTCAGCCCCTCGCCGACCACTGCGACGGCGGCCAGGTCCTTCTCGACCGTGGCGGGCCGCATGGCGCCGTGGCTGATTTCCGGGGCGAATTCCTCGTCCACGGTCCTGCGGGCCGCTTCCGCGTCCGCATTGGCCACACCGAAGGTAATGCCGGTCTCGGAAGAGGACTGGCTGACCAAGAATACGCTGATTTCCTGTCGGGAAAGGGCGCCGAAGAGGCGGCTGTCGATGCCGATCAGGCCGACCATCGAAGGGGCGCTCAGGGTGACGAGGGCGATGTCGCCGATGGACGCGATGCCGGTCACGGGACGGCCGTCTCCCGCCTGGTTGCGTATCGTCGTCCCCTGGGCGTCCGGATTGAAGGTGTTCTTGATGTGGACGGGGATATCTTTCGGATACACAGGATAGAGCGCTGGCGCATAAACGACCTTCGCGCCGAAGTTGCAGAGCTCCATCGCTTCCGCAAAACTGAGCGTGTCGATGACGTAGGAGGTCTTGATGATACGCGGGTCGGCGGTCATGAATCCGTCCACGTCGGTCCAGATTTCGAGGGCTTCCGCATCGAGGGCGGCGGCCAGGATGCTGGCCGTGTAGTCGGAGCCGCCGCGGCCGAGGTTGGTGATGTCTCCGCTGGCGCTGTCGCGGGCGATGAAGCCGGGAACGATGGCGATTCGAGATCCCCGGTCAGGCCGGGGATGACATCCTTCGACAAGGCCCCCTGCTGCGTCATGGCCGGCTCGACCGGCCATCTCCCCGAAGTCGGCGAAGGCCTCGCGCACGAGCTTCTCCGTCGCGTGGCTGTCCAGTAGATGACGCCCCTGCTGGGGGAAAGTGCGGATGAAGTCCAGGGCGTCGTACAGGGTGGCGCCTTCGATCAGGGCCGCGATGATTTCGGAGGACATCCTCTCGCCGTAACTGACGATCTCGCAGCGGGTTTTCTCCGGCAGGACCTTGAGAGTGCAGACGCCGTCGAGGCGGGTGCGCAGCGTGTCGAGCTGCCCTGCCAGCGTCTCCATCAGGGCGCCGGGGGCGTCGCCGAAGAGTTCTGCGACGAGCTCCCGGTGCCGGGCGGCCAGGGACTCGAAGGTCGCCGCATAGGCGCGGTCGCCCTTTTCCGCCATCCCGGCGGCACGCAGAAGCTGGTCCGTGACGCCGCCCAGGGCGGACACCACCACGATGACGCTTTCGCTGCGTCCTTCGACGATGCGCTTGACTTGTTGCAGGGCCTCGGCCGTTCCGACCGATGTACCTCCGAATTTCAGGACTTTCATGGGAGATTATTTCAATTTCCGGTTGGCGTAATGGGCGATGACGTCGGGGATCTGGATCTCGTAGTTGGGATCATCCAGCAGGGAGGAGGTCAGGAGCATGTCCGCCGTCGTGCGGTTGGTCGCGAACGCGATGTTGTAGAGGGCGGCGAGGCGCGTCAGGGCCGAGACGTCGTTCTGGTGGCCCTGGACGATCAGGTTGTCGCAGAAGAAGATCAGCATGTCGATCTCTCGCTCCGCGATCATCGCGCCGATCTGCTGGTCGCCGCCGAGCGGGCCGGAGAGCAGGCGGGTGACCTTGCCTGCGAAGGGCCGGGTGCCGTCGGCGACTTCGATCTCTTCGATCAGGCGGCCGGTGGTGCCGGTCGCAAAGAGTTTATGCTTGGACAGCAGGCCGTAGTTGAAGGTGGCCCAGCTGATGAGTTCGTCTTTCCTGCCGTCGTGCGCAACGAGGGCGATGTTCATTCTTTTCATAGCTTTTTGATTTTTTGGATCAGGGTGTCTGTCTGTCTGTCCGTGGTCGCCCAGCTGGTGCAGAATCGCCAGGCGTCGCGGCCGTCGGGGGTACGGGTCCAGTACTCGAACCCGAAGTCTTCAGCCAACTTGTGCGCCTGCTCTTCGCTGAGGATGGGGAAGACCTGGTTGGTCCCGTTGTCCGCCAGCAACTCGAAACCGGCGGCCTTGAAGGCGTCGGTCAGCCTTTCTGCCAGGCGGTCGGCATTCCGGGCAAGTTTGAAATAGAGTCCGTCCTCCATCAGCGTCTCGAACTGGATGCCCAGCAGGCGGCCTTTGGCCAGCATGCCCCCGTTCATCTTGACCAGGTAGCGGAAGTCGCGGGCAAGTGCCGTATTGCGGAAGACCACGGCTTCGCCGAACAGGGCACCCTGTTTCGTGCCGCCGATGTAGAAGACGTCGGCGAGGCGGGCGATGTCCTTCAACTGCACATCGCACCGGGACGAGGCCAGGCCATAGCCGAGACGCGCCCCGTCGATGAAGAAGGGAATCTCCCAGTTGCAGCAGACGGCGCTGATTTCTTCCAGCTCCTGCAGGGAATAGAGGGTCCCCAGCTCCGTCGGGAAGGAGATATACACGGCCCCGGGCTGGACGATGTGTTCGTGGTTGACATCGTTGAAATGGCCGTCCAGCGCCGCTTTGACCTGCGCTGCGCTGATCTTTCCATCGGCACCGGGCAAGGGGAGTACCTTATGGCCGCCGTGCTCGATGGCGCCCGTCTCGTGGACATTGATGTGTCCCGTCGCCGCGCAGAGAACGCCCTGATGCGGCCGCAGGAGGGCGCTGAGGACCGTGGCATTGGTCTGGGTCCCGCCGACGAGGAAATGAACCTCCGACTCAGGCGCTTCACACGCGAGGCGGATCAGCTCCGCCGCCCGCTCGCAATGCGGATCGGTGCCGTAGCCGGTGGTTTGCTCCAGGTTGGTCTTCTCCAGCCGCTGCAGGATGGCCGGATGGCAGCCTTCAAGGTAGTCGCATTCGAAGTGGATCATACCGTCCCTAGTTCGTTTCAAATCGCTAATGTACGGAAAAATCGGGGATGTTCCATCCTTCCGGAAAAGTTTGTACATTTGTGTGCTTTATTTGGAGGCTATTGAAATGAAAACGATACCTGTTTTGCTCCTGACCGGCTATCTCGGCAGCGGAAAGACCACCCTGGTCAACAAGATCCTCACCAATGGAAAAGGCATCAAGTTCGCCGTCATCGTCAACGACATCGGCGAGGTCAACATCGACGCCGACCTGATCGCGAAGGACGGGGTCGTAGGGCGCCGGGACGAGTCGCTGGTCGCGCTTCAGAACGGATGCATCTGCTGCACCCTGAAGATGGACCTGGTCGAGCAGTTGCGCGACATCATTTCCATGGGCCGCTTCGACTACATCGTCATCGAGGCGAGCGGCATCTGCGAGCCGGAGCCCATCGCGCGCACGATCTGTTCCATCCCCCTGATGGGGGAGGAATATGTCAAGGACGGTGCGCCGCGGCTGGACTGCATCGTGACGGTCGTGGATGCGCTGCGCATGCGGGACGAATTCGGCTGCGCCAAGGACCTGCTGCGGGGGAACCTGGACGAGGAGGATATCGAGAATCTGGTCATCCAGCAGGTGGAGTTCTGCGACATTGTGCTGCTGAACAAGGCGTCGATGATTTCCCGGGAGGAATTGGGTAAGATCCGCGAGATCATCCGCGCGTTGCAGCCCAGGGCCGAGATCCTGGAATGCGACTATGGCGACGTGGAGTTGGAGAAGCTGATCTGGACCGAGCGTTTCAACTATGGGTCGGTGTCGGCTTCAGCGTCCTGGATCAGCGCGGTGGAGGGGCATATGGAGGAAGAAGATGATGACGACGATGATGATGAGGACGGGCATGAGGGGCACGAGCATGAGCATGAGCATGAGCATGAGGGTCATCACCACCACCATCATCACGAAGGGGAGGGAGAGGTCGAAGAATACGGCATCGGCACATACGTCTATTACCGCCGCAAACCATTCGATATCAACAAGTTCGACAACTTCGTCGCCAAGCACTGGCCGGCGGGTATCATCCGCGCGAAGGGTATCTGCTATTTCACCGACAATACGGACATGTGCTACCTGTTCGAGCAGGCGGGCAGTCAGATCGGCTTGAAGGGCATAGGGCAGTGGTACGCCACGATGCCGGAGAATGAGCTCAATCAGATGCTGCTGGAAGACCCCGTCCTGCGGGCCGACTGGGACCCTGTCTACGGCGACCGCATGCAGAAACTGGTCTTCATCGGCCAGCACCTGGACCGCCACGCCATCCGCGACGCCCTCGACTTCTGCCTGGCGGAGTAGGGGCCTCGTTTGGGCACCGGAATAGTAGTTGGTGGGGTAGGAGTCGGGCCATTTTGGGGAAGGTGGAATTTTTATCCCGCCACCTTCCCCACCCAAAAGGCCACCCATGCCTCTCTAGTGCATTTTCTCTGGGGAAGGTAAAAGGCCTTTTTTTCCACCTTCCCCATTTCCGATCAATATTTCGGTCTCTTTTCTTGCATGATCAGCCCTTGAAAACTATCTTTGACCCTGAACTATTGAAAACTTAAATTATGAAAACCATCTTGAGGGTCATCCGAACAGGAGACCAAAAGATCCGTTTTGAAACGGACCTGGACGTTAAAAAGAATCCGGAAGCCATTCCCGACTTGGTCAACCAAATCACACTCTCCATGCTGACGACGCTATGGGGCGGCAACGAACTGAGCGTCCTGGCTGTCATCCGCGCGATGGCTATCGCCGACCTTGCGGTCAGCGTCAACCGCAAGGAGATGATTCATCAACTGGATGAAGCGTCGCGGATGACGGCACGGGCGATCGAGGAGGCAAAACGTGCCTTTCAGCGCTCCGGCGGCGTTGTCGTCGATTTCCCGCCCGGTGTAGGACCATCCGGCGTCAAGAGTTAGCCACATGGAACGCATTGCAATCCGCACGCTTCCAGACGGCCGGTTGGAACGGTTGCAGCCCGTTCACGTCTGTCTGGAAGGGATGGAAGAGACTATCTTGTGCCGGGACGATGATGACTACGACGCCTTGGTCAAGATCATGATGGTCGCTGCCAGAAAGAAAAACGTCATCGTCGTCATCTACGCTGTCGTTTCCAACCATTTCCACGCGACCGTACTTGCCTTGTGCCAGGAAGACGCCCATCTTTATGGAGAAGAGGTCAAGAGGCGCTATTCAATGTGGTTCAGCCGTAAACATGGCGAGAAAAAGGCGATGAAAGGCGTCTCGGTAAGTGCTATCGTCCTTGAAAATGACTGGCATGTCCGGAATGCACTAGCCTATGTGCCCAGAAATGCCCTGGACAATGGATGCCGTGTGTCGGATTATCCATGGTCCGGTTATTCGGCCATGTTCCGTCCTAAGGGTGAGGCGAGACGGGGCACGCCGGTGTCTGAACTTACCAAACGGGAGTGCGAAGAGTTCCTCCATACAGGAGAGAATCTGAGAGATGTGACCTGGCTGATGGATGAACGGCACCGTCTGATCCCAGAGAGCATCTGTGACAAGCGATATCTGGAACAGGCTTTCAATGGCGATCCGGCTTATTTCCTGAAAACCATCGGGAACGTCAATCCCGCTGAAATGCAATGGAAACTGGTGGACTCACCTCGCCGAAGGCAGCCGGATACGGAATTTCTCACTTCTGTCAACGATGTCAGCCTGCGATGGTTCAATCAACAGCTGGGAGAACTACCCATTGAGAAAAAACTGCGACTGATTCCATACATAAACAGGACTATGAAAACGACCATCCCCCAACTGGCCCGTACATTTGGGTTGAGCCGGGAGACGGTCGGCAGGACCCTGTATCGAAAAAATTATTATCTTTGAAAACAGAATCGAATTCGACATGAACCCTATCCACACCGAAAAAGCCCCCGCGGCCATCGGGCCGTACAGCCAGGCCGTCGACAGCGGCGCCGGCCTCGTATTCGTCTCCGGCCAGCTTCCCATCGATCCTGCAACCGGCGCCTTCCCCGAGGGAGGCGTGGCGGAGCAGACCCGCCAGTCCCTGACCAACGCCCGCGCCATCCTTCAGGCGGCGGGGCTGGACCTCAAGAACGTCGTGAAAACCACGGTTTTCCTGGCGAATATGGCTGATTTCGGTGCGATGAACGAGGTCTACGCCCAGTTCTTCGCCGCCCCCTTCCCGGCCCGCAGCGCCGTGGCCGTCAAAGACCTGCCGAAGGGCGCACTCGTAGAGATCGAGTGCATCGCCGCGCGCTAGAGCAGCTCCAGCGCCAGCTTGATCATCTTGTCCATCCCGAGGGCCCGCGACTTCGCGTCCAGTTCCTCGTGGGTGATCGTATTGTCGCTCACCGTCAGGATCGCCAGCGCCTTCTTGCCGCTCACCGCCGCGTTGAAATAGAGGGCGTACGCCTCCATTTCGACCGCCAGCACACCCAGGGCAGGCCATTGCCCCTGGTTCGGGCTGGCATTGTAGAAAATGTCGGAAGTCATCACATTGCCGACTTCATAGTCCAGTCCCTGCTTCTCCGCCTCCTCGACGGCTTTGCGCAGTAGGCCGAAATCGGCGATCGCCGAAAAGTGCCCCGGAATGCCGCGCTCCTTGCCATAGTTGGAGTCGGTGCAGGCGCCCTCCGCGATGACCAGGCTCCCCAGTTTCACGTCGGCCTTGTAAGAGCCGCAGGTGCCGATGCGGATGATGCGCTCGACCCCGTAGAAATTGAACAACTCCCAGGTGTAGATGCCGATGGACGGAATGCCCATGCCGTGCGCCTGGACGGAAACTTTCTTTCCCTTGTATGTGCCCGTGTAGCCGTATGCGTTCCGGACGTCATTGTAGAGGACGGGATCCTTCAGGAAGTGTTCCGCGATATACTTGACGCGGATCGGGTCTCCGGCCATGATGACGGTCTTGGCGATGTCGCCGTACTTGGCCGCATTGTGCGGGGTGGGGGTATTCTTCTTGCTCATAGTGCGTTGTATTAATCAGTGGGTTTTCCCAAATATACGTATTTTTTCGTATATTTGTTTTGAACTGAAACCATTTTACGACATGCCCCAGAATTGCCTCTACTGTCAGAACAAGGCCGTGCTCGACTCCCTGATGATCAAGATCGCCGACCTGGAAGTATCCACCCTCTACCTGTTCAAGGAGCAGACCCACCCCGGACGCTGCGTAGTCGCCTACAAGGACCACATCGGCCAGCAGTTCGAGATCCCGGAGAAGGATTGGATACAGTTCATGCTCGACACGCGCAGGGCCGCCGTCGCCATCGACCGGGCCTTCCATCCCGACAAGATCAATTTCGGCGCCTATTCCGATACCCTCAAGCATGCGCACTGGCACCTCGTCCCGAAATATCAGGACGGCCCCGAATGGGGCGGCGTCTTCGCGATGAATCCGAAGCAGACCTATCTCACGGAAGAGGAATACGCCCAAACCATCGCCCGCATCCGGGCGGAACTCTGACCCCGTTCCTTGTCGGACCGTGGCGACGAAACTCGAAAAATACATCTGGCTGGTGGATACGCTCCGCCGCTCCGGGGGCCTGACCCTGGAGGAAATCTGCCGTGCCTGGGACCGGAGCAGCGTCAATGACGCGGGCACGGAACTGACGGTGCGCTCCTTCCGCCGCTATTGCCGAGAGATCGAGGACCGTTTCGGCATCCGGATCCGCTGCGACCGCCACGACTTCACCTATCAGGTAGAGGAAGACCCGTCCGGGGAAGGCGACGTGCAATCCTGGCTGCTGGATACGCTGACGGTGGACAACCTGCTCAAGGAGAGCCGGGACCTTCGGGAACGCATCCTGTTTGAGCGCATCCCTTCCGGCCAGCGTTATCTGGCGCAAATCATCGGGGCGATGCGCGACGGGATCGTCCTGGAGATGAGCTACGCTCGCTTTTCAGACGAAGAACCTTATACGACCTGGCTCCATCCCTATTTCGTCAAGGTGTTCGCCCAGCGCTGGTATGTGGTGGGGCCGACGGGACGGCATCCCAGGACACCGCACGTGTATGCGCTGGACCGGGTCCTTTCGCTGCGGGAGACGCCGGATCGTTTCGTTTATCCGGCCGGCTTCGATCCCGAGGCTTTTTTCGCCGACAGTTACGGTATTTTCCGCGGGGACGGACCGGCGGAGAAGGTCGTTTTACGGGCTGGAGAGCGTCAGGCGAAGTACCTGCGCTCTCTGCCGTTGCACGCATCCCAGATCGAACTGTCCACCGCCGAAGCCGAGCGTTTGGGCTATGCTTCGGTCCAAAACCCCGGGGCCATCTTCGTCCTGCGCCTGGCCCCGACCCTGGACTTCATCCAATACCTGCTGTCCCAGGGTGACGAACTCGAAGTCCTGGCCCCGGCGTCCCTGCGCGACGAAATCGCCCGCCGCGCCGCCGCCATTGCGGCCCTCTATCGCTGATTATTACTTCCCTAAAACCTCAATGTCAGTAGAGCGTCACCGGGCCGAGGAGACCGGCGGAGACGGGTTCGTGGTTCCGGCGGAGGGTGAAGCGCTTGGCGGCGGAGTTGTCGGTCAGGGTGCGCATGTAGTTGCACATCTGGGTGGTCACGCGGATCTCCAGTTCATTTTCTCCCGGGCGGATCAGGCCGGAGAGATCGAAGACCGGGTCACCCCACCAGCGTAGGCCGGCGAAACGGCCGTTGACCCACACTTCGGCAATGTCGCAGACTTTGCCCAGGTGGAGCCGGAACGGCTGGACGTCATGGCCGGCTTGACCGGCCATCTCATGGGGTTGGAGATCCACGGTCGAGCCGGGGATGACACCTTTGTCAACGATAGGGAGGGTCAGCGTGGTGCGGTAGGTAGCGGTGCCCATAAAGGCAGGATGGGTGTCCTTGAGGTCAGCCAGCACGTCGGTCTCGAAGCGAACCTCGCCCTCGACCTGGGGATTGACCAGGGTCACTTCCCAAGAGGCGTTAATGGGTCTCTCATCTTCGGAGGGCAGGGGAGTCGGGGCCCAGGCCGACGCCTTGACCTTGCGGTCGCGGAAGGCGATCAGGATGGTCTCGGAGGGGCCGAGACGCAGGTGCAGGGTGTCTCCGGCCAGGTCCGGGGCATAGCGCTGCCCGTCACAGGGGTTATACAGCAAGGCCTGCCGCCGGTCCTTCTCGGCCGTCGTCCGGGCTCCTTTCCGGCAGACGGACGGCGCAAAGACCAGATCCGTCTTCTGTGGCTCAGAGAAGGAAGCATTCGCCAGCAGGAACCAGTCGGTCCCGTCGTCGCCGCGGTAGTGGTTCTGGAGCAGGAAACGGTCGGGATCGCACACCGTGACATCGTGCGGCAGCCCATAGCGCCGCATCACCTCCGCATACCATTCCAGCCAGCCCACGGCTCCTTCGGGCATATCCAGGGCGATGAATCGCTCCGGGCAGTCCTGTGCGAGCGCTGCTACCTTCGCGCGCACCGCCTCGTCTCGCGCAGCACAGTCCTTCAATCCCAGCGACTTGGAGGGATAGCCACCGATGCAGAATACGCGTCCGCCGCTGCGTACGAACTCCTCAATCTTATCGAGAGCCCATGAATCGATTCCCTTCAGCCCCGCCAGGAACAGCACCTCGTAAGCCTGCGTCCGGCAGACCAGGCGTCCATCCTCGACGCTGGCCTCTCGCAGCACCCCCTCGCTGACGTAATCCGCCCCGCCGCCGTTCTTGTGGATCGCCTCCCAGAGGATGGACGTCCACTGCGTATTCAGCCGTACGGGGAAGGGCTCGTTCTGCGCGCCCAGCTCCGACCACAGGTCCCCGTTCGCGGGCAGGATGGCGATGGGCGTGACCAGGTCCACGTTCTGCAGCACGGCGCTCATCCGGGCGCGGTAATCGTTCAGCTGCTTTACATAGGGCCACCAGGTGTTGCGCTCATTGTGGAAGGTGCCGTACTGCACCCAACCGGGGAAGGGCGCCTCCAGCGGAGAATAATTGAACCCGTGCCACACGGAATGCGTGATGCCGGAGAAAGCGGCCATGTCCGATCCGACTTTCAGGAATTCCAGCGGCGTGCGGAAGACCAGGTAGGTGTTGGTCATCTCTTCGGCGCTGACCGTGCGTTTGCCGGCGATGTGCGCGGCCGAGGCGACGTATTTGTTGACCATCGTGTAGGCGCGACCGCGGCGGTAATCCTCGTCGCCCATTTCCTCGCCGACGCGGTGCCGCAGCCAGTTCGTGGTCCAGGATTCCCCTTCGGGAATGTCATAGTCCAGCGACGAATCCAGGGGCCAGAAACCGCGCCCGTAGGCTTGTGCGCGGGACAGGACGCCCTTCTCCCTGCACCAGGCCAGGAAGGTGCGCGTATAGCGCTCGTAATTGAGCTCCATGCGCGTGATCTCGAAATCATAGCGCGCACGGTCGACCTGTTCCTGGAATTCCGGGCTCTTCGCGCCGCCGAAGGTATAGCGGCTAACGTCGCCCAGGCGCCCCATCTTGAAGAGGATGAAAGGGAACCAGGGCATGATGTCGTAGCCGCGGCGCTTCTGGAACTCTTCGGCGAAGTCCGGGGTCCAGTTGCAGCCCTCGAGCTCCATGTTGTCCACGAAGAAGGCCCGCAGATGCTCCGAGAGGGGACCGGTCTGGGCTTCGATCCCGTTCGCCATACGGTCCAGATAGGCGCGGATCGCGTCCGCATTCATATAATCGATCTGGCTGCCGGCCGCGCCCGGGGCGCCGTTGATGACGCTCGCGAAGGAGTCGTAACGGATCAGGGCGTGGAGCTGCCAGGCGCCGCGGGGCACATTCAGCGTCAGGACGCCGTCCCGCAGCCGGTCACGTACGTCGATGGCCTGAGACAGGTCCGAGATGGGATCTGGGACCAGAAGCAGGGAAACGATCTGGGCGCGCATGTCCGGATTGTCGATCGTCACGGCGGGCTTGCCTTTGGCGATCAGGTCGTCAGCTTGGAAGGTATGGCGCCGGCCGCCTTTCAACGGTTCGGCCACGGCGATGAGGACAGACGCGCGTTCCTCTGGCTTCAGGCTTTCCGAGCCGAAAGGCCAGCCGGAGCCGACCAGCAGGTCGCAGCCCATCCCGAGCCGCTGCGTCTCGTCGAAGACGGTCTGCAGGCAGGCGATCCATTCGTCGCTGAGCCAGGTCAGGGCGGGGCAGTCCAGCGTGTCGGCGCCGGAGGGGAAGGCGATGGGACTGATCTCCACGCCGCCGATGCCGGCCTCTTTCATGACGTGCAGCTCGCGCAAGAGTTCGGATGCCTTGACGCGGTCTCCGTTCCACCACCAGCGGACGTAGGGACGGTAGCGCGGATCCGGCTGGGCGAATTCCCGGTCGATGTCCCAGATATTCAGAGACTTGCGGTACTGCGTCTGCCCGCGGGAAGCGCCTTTCAGCTCCCGGATGGCCTGCGTATGGACGGGGTCCTTGCAGCCGCTGACGCGGTTGTCTTCCAGGGTCAGGCGGTTGATGTTGAAGGCGGCGATGCCGCAGTCGGCGTCATACAGGAAGGAATCGATTTCATTGTCGGCGATCGTGACGTCGCCGTGGATGAATGAGTCGCGCGTGTCCGGGGCATCGATGAGGACGGCAATCCCGCAGGCGCCTCCTTGCGTAC
>JAEEGF012136696.1_pt1 | contig 30109 bp, 23 predicted proteins | sample 9134171 | NCBI WGS metagenome assembly JAEEGF01 (sample SAMN16246542, study PRJNA631951) | gut metagenome | biome: gut microbiome; feature: rumen; material: AP-attached | host: Bos | place: Iran: Karaj | collected 2018-10 | reverse complement strand
CCGGGTATCCGACAGATAAGCGTGACTTCTGACGGGGTCAGCCGGCATCACCAAACGCTCATTGGGAATCACATCACCATCGGGTGTGGTCCAGTCGGCCCCACACTTGATGTTATTCACCTGTGAGACTGGAATCTGGTAGGCATCCAGCATCTCACGACGGATATGTGGCTGCGACGGCTTCTCACTGATCAGATAGCCACAACAGGGCATACGGTGAACCAGCGGGATACTCTCAACGGTGATGCTCCGATCCTCGAACACCACAGCACGCTTGGTTGTATCAACGGGATAGAACACCACCTCATAACCCAGGTCGTGGGTATAGAACTGCAGCTGGCGTTCCAACTCGGGGCCCAACTCTTTCGGGCCATGGACATGCAGTTTGGCTGTGCGACCCAACAAGCCGAAAGTGGAAATCATACCAATCAAACCGAAGCAATGATCGCCATGCAGGTGGGTGATAAACACATGACTGAGTTTGGTGAAACGCACCCGACATCTACGCAACTGCATCTGCGTGCCTTCCGCGCAATCCAGCATCAGCACCTTCTCACGCACCTCGACCACCTGCGACGAGGCGTTATGACGAAGCGTGGGCAGGGCACTGCCGCATCCTAATATATGAACTTTGAATGGTTCCAAAATCGTTTGTTTTTACAGTTTCATAAACTCATCCTGATGCTCCTCGAGCTTCAAGCCATGGAGATCGGGCTCAGGTTTCTCCTTCCAACGCGAATACTCCAGCGTCTCCACCTCATCCTGAGGCTTGCCAATGGTCCGGTACACCAGGGTGTCGTGCGTGAGTTTCAGAATATCATAATAGTTGACTTCCTCTGATTCGCCACCGCCTTCACGGATGGAGGTAATCTCCAACTTACCATTGAAGATTCGCCAGGTGCGATAGGTGATATTGGTCATCTCTATCGACTCTGCCACACCACCTTCCTTGATACGGATACCCACCTCCTCAGCACCATCGAGCGGATCGGGCATCACCCAGTCGCCCAACAGGTAGTTCAGGTTGATCACCTCGGTAGCCAGGGTCTTCTGTTTGTTGGTCATCACAGCCAGACGGTCGCCAGTCTTGATGGCGCCAAACATCTGATGCGAGCCTTTGGCATGTGACACATCAAGGGTCAGGGTGTCGCCACTATCGGTAATCAGCTTCAGCTGTGTGGCTGAAGGCGCACCACCGCAGAGACCATAAAGGGTATGGTCACGCACCTGGTCGTAGGCATCGACAGTATCCTCCTCACGCTCAGCCTGTGGACGACTCATACCGCCACAACTCATCATCATCACAGCGGCCATCGCCACACTCAGGAAAAATAGCTTTTTCATATCTCTAATTTTTTGGCTTCATTCCACAGTCGGTCCATCTCTTCGAGGGTCATATCCTTCAGGGGCTTACCCATCTTGATGCTATGCGCCTCGATATAGTTGAAACGGTTGATAAACTTTCGATTGGTCTTCTCAAGGGCATTATCCGGATTGAGCTTATACAGACGGGCGGCATTAATGACACTGAACAGGAAATCGCCCAACTCCTCGGTTGACTTCTCTTTATCTTCCTTGTTCAACTCCACCTCGAGTTCTGCCAACTCCTCATGCACCTTGGCCCATACATCCTGACGATCTGCCCAGTCAAAGCCCACATTACGTGCCTTATCCTGGATACGATAGGCTTTGATGAGCGATGGCAGCGCATCGGGCACACCGGCCAGCACGCTCTTGTTACCATCCTTCTCCTTGAGTTTGATCTGCTCCCAGTTCTCCAGAACCTGACCTACTGTATTAACCTTAACAACATCAGCATTAGACTGGTCTTCAGGAACATACGGTAGTGGTTTTGGATTCTCCGCATCTATCTGTGAAGGGTGGTACACATGCGGATGACGGGTAATCATCTTACGGGTAAGGGCATTGCAGACATCTGCCATATCAAACTGTGCCTTCTCCTCTGCAATCTTGGCATAGAAGCAGATGTGCAAAAGCACATCGCCCAGCTCCTTGCAGATATCAGGGATGTCATTCTTTATCAGCGCATCACAGAGCTCATAAGTCTCCTCGATGGTATTGGGTCGGAGGCTCTCGTTGGTTTGTTTTTTGTCCCATGGACAATTCGCTCTCAAGGCGTCTAAAACATCCAGAAAGCGACCGAAAGCCTGCATTTTTTCTTCTTTTGTATGCATAAATCAATGATTTTCCGTGCAAAAGTACGAATTTTAAATGGAAATTTAGTAATTTTGCAGCGATTTTTGCAAAATATTAAAATATTATATATGGAATTAGCTAGCAAATACGACCCAAAAGAGGTCGAATCGAAATGGTATCAGTACTGGCTCGACAACAAGCTCTTCGCCAGTAAACCCGACGGACGTCAACCTTATACAATCGTGATTCCGCCCCCCAATGTAACAGGTGTGCTCCACATGGGACACATGCTGAACAACACCATCCAGGATATCCTGGTACGTCGTGCCCGCATGGAGGGTAAGAACGCCTGTTGGGTACCTGGAACAGACCACGCCTCTATCGCTACCGAAGCCAAGGTGGTGAAGAAACTGGCTGGCGAGGGTATCAAGAAGCACGACCTGACCCGCGAGCAGTTCCTGGAGCATGCATGGGATTGGACCAACGAGCACGGTGGCATCATCCTCAAGCAGTTGCGCCGCTTAGGTGCCAGCTGCGACTGGGACCGCACCGCTTTCACCATGGACGAGAAGCGCAGCGAGAGCGTCATCAAGGTGTTTGTTGACCTCTATAACAAAGGCCTCATCTACCGTGGCCTCCGTATGGTGAACTGGGACCCCAAGGCCCTCACCGCTCTGTCGACCGAGGAGGTTATCTATAAAGAGGAGCAGAGTCATCTGTTCCACCTGAAATACTATGTGAATGGTCTGACCACCCTCGACAACGAGGAGGCACTGAAGGCCGAGGGTAACATCATCCACAAGGATGAGAAGGGCTACTATGCAGTGGTGGCCACCACCCGTCCTGAGACCATCATGGGTGATACCGCAATGTGTATCAACCCCAAGGACCCCAAGAACCAGTGGCTGAAAGGCCGTCAGGTCATCGTGCCTCTGGTGGGTCGCGTCATCCCCGTCATCGAGGACCGTTATGTAGATATCGAGTTCGGTACAGGCTGTCTGAAGGTGACACCTGCCCACGACACCAACGACTACATGCTGGGTAAAACCCACCACCTGGAGACCATCGACATCTTCAATCCCGACGGCACCATCTCTGAGCAGTCAACACTCTATGTGGGCATGGACCGCATGGACTGCCGCAAGCAGATTGCCAAGGACCTGCAGGCTGCCGGTCTGATGGAGAAGATCGAGGACTATATCAATAAGGTTGGCTATTCAGAGCGTAACCCCGACACCGCCATCGAGCCACGCCTCTCTATGCAGTGGTTCCTCTCGATGCAGCACTTTGCCGACATCGCCCTGCCACCAGTGATGAATGATGAACTGAAGTTCTATCCTGCTAAATACAAGAACACCTATAAGAACTGGCTGGAGAACATCCAGGACTGGTGTATCTCACGTCAGCTGTGGTGGGGTCATCGTATTCCTGCCTACTACTACAACGAGGCAGGCGACTTCGTGGTTGCTGAGACCCGTGAGAAAGCACTGAAGCTGGCTCAGGAGAAGGACGCCAACGTGACCGATGCCGACCTGCGTCAGGACGAGGATGCCCTCGACACCTGGTTCTCTTCATGGCTCTGGCCTATCTCACTGTTTGACGGTATCAACAACCCCGGCAACGAGGAGATCAAATACTACTACCCCACTGCCGACCTGGTAACCGGTCCGGACATCATCTTCTTCTGGGTAGCCCGTATGATCATGGCCGGTTACGAGTATATCGGTGACATGCCTTTCAAGAACGTTTACTTCACCGGTATCGTGCGTGACAAGCTGGGCCGTAAGATGTCGAAGTCACTGGGTAACTCACCCGATCCTATCGAGCTCATCGAGAAGTTTGGTGCCGACGGCGTACGTATGGGTATGATGCTCTCTGCACCTGCCGGCAACGACATCCTCTTCGATGAGGCCCTCTGCGAGCAGGGACGTAACTTCAATAATAAGATCTGGAACGCCTTCCGATTGGTAAAGGGCTGGAAGGTGGCAGACATCGAGCAGCCTGAGGCTGGCAAGATCGCTACTGCCTGGTTTGAGGCGAAGCTGAAACAGACCAATGCAGAGGTGAACGACCTCTTCAAGAAGTACCGTATCAGCGAGGCGCTGATGGCTGTCTACAAGCTGTTCTGGGATGAGTTCTCTTCATGGTACCTGGAGATGGTGAAGCCCGCCTATATCAATGGTGAGCCTCTGCCTATCGACCAGCAGACCTATGCCAAGACCCTCGAGTTCTTCGAGATCCTGCTGAAGATGCTGCACCCATTCATGCCATTCATCACGGAGGAGCTGTGGCAGCACCTCTATGATCGTCAGGCGGGCGAGAGCATCATGCGTGTCAGCCTGAAGCTCGATGCACCAACGAAGGAGGACGAGGCCCTCATCGCACAGATTGAGCATGTGAAGCAGATTGTATCGGGTGTTCGTATGGTTCGCAACCAGAAGAACATCGCGCCTAAGGAGCAGCTCGACCTGCAGGTTGTAGGTCAGAACGACTACGCTGCCTTCGATGCCGTTGTCACCAAGATGGCCAACCTGAAGGGCATCAACGTGGTTGCTGAGAAGGACGCCACCGCCTCTGCCTTCATGGTAGGCACCAGTGAGTTTGCCGTTCCTGTTGGCGACATGATCGATGTGGAAGCTGAGATTGCCAAGATGGAGGCTCAGCTGCAGCACCTCGAAGGTTTCCTGGCAGGTGTCAAGAAGAAGCTCTCGAACGAGCGTTTTGTGGCTAATGCCCCTGAGGCTGTTGTAGCCCTCGAGCGCAAGAAGCAGAGTGATTCGGAAGAGAAGATTGCAGCACTGAAAGAAAGCATCGCTGCTCTGAAGAATAAGTAAAAAAAATCCCCGCTCGTAAGGCGGGGATTTTTTTATAAACCTTTATTTAAGAATTCAATGTAACCTTGAATATCCTCATCGTAAGAACGGCTGCCCGCTAGCGGGTGGCCTTCTTCGTTTAAGAGCACATAGAAGGGCTGGGCATTAGCCCCGAATTTCACACGCTGCAGATAGCTCCACTTGTCGCCCACGGTGCGCAAGGTACGCTTCTGACCATTCTCCTCCACCTCAACAGGTGCTGCCAGAGGTGTCTTATCATCGACATAGAGTGAGATCAGGATATACCGGTTGTTCAGGATATCAGCCACCTGCGGATCGCTCCACACAGCCGCCTCCATCTTACGACAGTTCACACAACCGAAACCCGTAAAGTCAATGATCACCGGTTTATGTTCCGCCTTGGCGGCAGCCATACCCTGCTCAAAGTCCTTATACTTAGCCTCGGTCACCGTCTTCTGCAGATTAAAGTCCTGCGTGCTCATAGGAGGCGCGAAGGCAGAGATGGCCTTCAAGGGGGCGCCCCACAGACCTGGAATCATATAGATGACAAAGGCCAACGAGGCCAAAGCCAGGAAGAACTGTGGCACATTCGTGCGACGCGCCTCATCATCGTGGGGGAACTTGAGCCAACCCAACAGATAGACACCCAGCAAACCAAAGATGACAATCCACAAGGCAAGGAACACCTCACGGTCGAGGATATGCCAGCCGTATGCCAGATCAGCCACACTGAGGAACTTCAGCGCAAACGCCAGTTCGATAAAGCCCAGTGTCACCTTGATGACGTTCATCCAACCACCCGACTTCGGTGCCGACTTGAGCAGCGACGGGAACATGGCAAACAGGGTGAACGGGATGGCCAATGCCACAGCGAAGCCCAGCATACCGAAGGTGGGTGCCACAATGCTCCCCTGCGTAGAGACAGCCACCAACAGGAAACCGATGATGGGACCTGTGCAAGAGAACGACACCAAAGCCAGGGTAAATGCCATCAGGAAGATGCTGAGCAGACCGGTGGTACGCTCAGATCGCTCATCGATCTTCGTGGACCATGATGAAGGCAAAGTCATCTCAAAAGCCCCTAAGAACGAGGCTGCGAATACCACCAGCAGCAGGCAGAAGAAGATGTTGAACACCGCATTAGTAGCCAGGGCATTAAGAGCGCTGGCACCAAAGAGTAAGGTGACAGCCAGTCCCAGCAGCACATAGATTACCACGATGCTCAGTCCGTAGGTGGTTGCCTCACGGATGGCCTTGGCACGATCCTTGTTGCGCTTCAGGAAGAACGATACCGTCATGGGGATGATGGGCCATACACAAGGGGTGAACAACGCCAGGAAGCCACCCAATAAGCCCTCAAGGAATATCAGCCACCAAGCCATGCTCTCTGTAGGTGCAGAATCGCCATTAAACGCCTGCAACTCATCGATAACCGGTGTCCAGAGATTGTCTGCCGCCACCAGGGTATCAGCAGCAATACGAGCCTCTGGGGCTTCGGCTTTCAAGGTATCCTGCGTCTGGGGTGTCTCAGCCACTTCTGCAGCTTCTACAGCCTCTGCTACCGCCACCTTGCCTCTGGCTTTCAGCGGCATCTCGGATGGTGGCAGACACGACTGATCATTACAGGCGCCATACTCCACATAACAGTCGATATCGTAGGCAGGCTTGGTAAACTTGATCTTCTGCACGAAGATGACGGCATGCTCAAAAAACCGCACCTCCATCCCGAAGAGTTTATCCATCTGCTTGAGTTCCTTACCACGGGCCTGCAGTTTGCCCACGGGCTGGGCACCCTCCATCTTCACCTGATGGAACGATGCCGAGATAGGGCCATCATCGCCCAGACCAGTGGAATAAACATGCCAGCCAGCATCGATGGTGGCCTTGAAGACCAGTTCCGCCTCACCATTCTTCAGCTCTTTCAGCTGCGTGGTGAAGTGAACCGGCTCCATGATCTGTGCATGGATGCCGACGACTGTCAGCACCAGCACTATCATAGTTATAAGTCTCTTCATTTTTGTGTCTGTCATTTATCTGATGAACAACAACTCACGATACTTAGGCAGTGACCACAGACCGTCCTCCACAATCATCTCCAGGTGGTCGATCTCATAACGGATGGCATCCATCTTCGGACAAACGGTGTCATGATAGCTCATGGCACGCTCGTGGATATTATAGATACGGTTAGCCACACGACGCGCCTCAGTGAGCTCATCGACCAGCTGTTCGATACGCTCTGTACGTTCAGCAATCTCCTTAATCAGCTTCATGTTACGAGCTGAGAGACGCTCTGCCTCAGCCTTGGGGAACACCTCTTTCATGCCCTGCACATTCTTGATGAGCTGACTCTGATAGTGGGTGCTCACTGGGATGATATGGTTCATAGAGAGGTCGCCCATGACACGCGCCTCGATCTGCACGGTCTTCACATAGGTCTCCCATTTCACCTCATTACGTGCCTCCAGCTCCTTCCGGTTCATGACCTTCACCGACTCGAACATCTTGACGCTGGCCTTATCGAGATAGTGCTCGATAATCTTAGGTGTCGACTTCTCGACATCCAGGCCACGCTTGGCAGCCTCAGCCACCCACTCATCGCTATAGCCATTACCATCGAAACGGATGGGTTTGCAGGTCTTGATATCGTCGCGCAGGATATCGATGATCGCAGAGAGTTTGTTGTCACCCTTGGCGATACGCTTGTCAACACGCTGTTTGAAGTTCTGCAAAGCCTCAGCCACAGCAGAGTTCAGCGCGATCATGGCCGATGCACAGTTAGACGAAGAGCCTGGTGCACGGAACTCGAAGCGGTTGCCGGTGAAGGCGAAAGGCGATGTACGGTTACGATCGGTATTATCAATGATCAGATCAGGAATCTGAGGGATGTCAATCTCCATTCCCTGCTTACCCTTGATATTGAAGAGGTCGTCCTTGTCCGAGAGTTCGATATGATCGAGCAACTCTGTGAGCTGCTTACCCAGGAACGAGCTGATGATGGCAGGAGGCGCCTCGTTGCCACCCAGACGGTGTGCATTGGTGGCACTCACGATGGAAGCCTTGAGCAGTCCATTGTGCTTATAGACCGCCATCAGCGTCTCAACGATGAAAGTCACGAAACGCAGGTTCTCCTCTGGGGTCTTACCAGGAGCATGAAGCAGGGTGCCGTTGTCAGCCGTCAGACTCCAGTTGTTATGTTTTCCGCTACCGTTGATGCCATCGAATGGTTTCTCGTGCAGCAGCACACGGAAGCCGTGGTTACGAGCCACACGTTTCATCAATGACATGAGCAGCATGTTATGATCGACAGCCAGGTTACACTCCTCGAAGATAGGCGCCAACTCAAACTGGTTAGGTGCCACCTCGTTATGACGGGTCTTGCAAGGGATAGCCAGCTCATAAGCCTGGATCTCCAGGTCCTTCATGAAGGCCTGCACACGATCGGGGATGGTACCGAAATAGTGGTCGTCCATCTGCTGGTTCTTGGCACTCTCGTGGCCCATCAGGGTACGACCGGTGAGCATGAGGTCGGGGCGTGCCGAATACAAGCCTTCATCCACCAGGAAATACTCCTGCTCCCAACCCAGGTTTACCTGTACCTTGGTGACATCCTCATAGAAATACTGACACACGTCGGTAGCCGCCTTGTTGACAGCATGCAGTGAACGCAGCAATGGGGCTTTATAGTCGAGTGCCTCACCTGTATAAGCGATGAAGATGGTGGGGATACAAAGGGTATCGTCGATGATGAACACAGGCGAAGTAGGATCCCAAGCCGAGTAGCCGCGCGCCTCGAAGGTGTTGCGGATACCACCATTGGGGAAGCTCGAAGCATCAGGTTCCTGCTGTACAAGCAGTTTGCCACTGAAGGTCTCTACCATACCGCCCTTGCCATCGTGCTCCACGAAGGCATCGTGCTTCTCGGCAGTACCCTCAGTCAATGGCTGGAACCAGTGGGTATAATGGGTGGCGCCCATCTCCTGCGCCCATTTCTTCATTCCCTCGGCCACCTCATCGGCAATCGAACGGTCCAAACGGGCACCATTGTCTATCACATCAATCAGTTTGTTGTACACCTCGATGGGCAGATACTTATACATCTTCTCACGAGTGAACACATACTTACCGAAATACTCTGAGGGACGCTCTGCTGGCACTTTCACCTCTACCGCTTTTTTCTTAAAGGCTTCCTCTACAACCTGGAATCTTAGTTGATTTGACATTGTCTGAATTACTATTTGACGATTTACGATTTACAATTTACTTTTTTAACACCGACCTAATCGATAAACCTCTTGGTGATATCGCCGTAGGCATCGATACGACGGTCGCGCAGGAAAGGCCACCAGCGGCGCACCTGTTCCGAACGCTCCATATCCATCTCCACCACGATGCTCTCCTCCTCATCGGTCGAGGCCTCGTAGATAAGTTCGCCCTGGGGACCAGCCACGAACGAGGTACCCCAGAACTGGATGCCTGCTGTCTGTCCTGATGGATCGGGCTCGAAGCCAACACGGTTGACTGCCACAACGGGCAGTCCGTTGGCCACCGCATGGCCACGCATCACGGTCTGCCAAGCCATCCGCTGACGCTGCTGCTCCTCGGGTGTATCATTGTCGGCATAGCCAATAGCTGTCGGATAAATGAGCATCTCGGCACCCTGCAAGGCCATCAGACGAGCGGCCTCGGGATACCACTGATCCCAGCATACCAGCACGCCTAATTTTCCTACTGAGGTCTGGATAGGATGGAATCCCAGATCACCTGGTGTGAAATAGAACTTCTCATAATAGGCAGGATCGTCGGGGATATGCATCTTCCGATATTTACCTACGATCTCACCATTGCTTTCGATGACCACTGCGGTGTTATGATACAAGCCCGGTGCCCGTTTCTCGAACAACGAAGCCACGATGACCACTCCATATTTCCGGGCCAGCTCGCAATACAGTTTGGTGGAGGGACCAGGGATGGTCTCAGCCAGATCAAACAAATCGACATCTTCTGTCTGACAGAAGTAAAGGGTGTTATGCAACTCCTGCAAAACGACGAGCTGCGCGCCACGTTTTGCCAGATCGGCAATGCCCTCACCCAGTCTCAGGATATTGTCCTTGGTGTCAGCAGTATTATGCTGCTGCAAAAAACCTACTCTCAGTTCCTTCATAATTTAGGATATTGCATGGTGCAGCAATGAAGTGATCCATGCTGCTTGATAATACTTCTACAATCTATACCAACGATCTCCCTTCCCTCAAAGGCCTCACCTATCAGGCGCATGGCCTCAGCATCCAGATCCGGTTGGTTATAAGTGGGCACCAGCACCGCCCCGTTCACCACCAAGAAGTTGGCGTGGGTCGCTGGCAGACGCTCGCCATCCTCATCATAGATGGGGCGTGGCAGCGGGAGTTTAACCAATCTATAAGGTTTACCTTCCATGGTACGGAAGGTCTTGAGCTGCTCCTCCATCTGCTTCAGGTCAGCATAGTGCTCATCGGTCTCATCGTCGCAACCTATATATAATAAGGTGTCGTTAGGCGCGACACGTACCAAGGTATCGATATGTCCATCGGTATCATCACCAGCCAGATGGCCATAGTCAATCCAGAGCACACGGTCGGCACAGAGATCATGCTTCAGTCGGGTTTCTATCTCATCCTTGGTCATCGGTTGGTTACGATGAGGCGCTAACAGACATGACGACGTGGTAAAGACGGTGCCTTTGCCATCGCTCTCTATCGAGCCACCCTCAAGCACGAAATCCAGACAATCCACATAGTCGCCCTGCACCTTTCCCTCCTCATAGAGGCAGCGGTTGATGGCGTTATCAAGATCGGCAGCAAACTTCTCGCCCCAGCCATTGAAACAGAAGTCCAACAGACGGGCGCCACCCTCGTCATCGACCAGGGTGATGAAGCCGTGGTCGCGTGCCCAGGTATCGTTAGAGGTGAGAAGTGAGAGGTGAGCGGTAAGCGGTGAGTCAAAGCCTTCGGGAGCGACGACCAAAAGATCTTCGAAACTGGCGATGGCGGCAGCCATCTCTTCGTAAGTCTCAGTGATTTCATCGAGCATCGGAGCCCAGTCTGTTTTTGCATGCGGCCAAGTTAGCTGCACCATCGATTGTGACTCCCACTCAGCAGGCAGTCGCCACCGTTTTGTTGAGATATTTTTTTCTATGCTCATAATTTTGGCGCAAAGTTACAAAAAAATGAGTAATAACTGATGGCATGATAAGATTTTTTTGTAATTTTGCACTAACAATTTGCTATGTTAGAGGTTAAAGACGCCACAATATCCGTTTCGGGAAAGGTTTTAGTCAAGAATCTGTCCTTTATCGCTGATGATGGGAAGATGACTTGCATCACCGGACCAGCCGGTTCGGGCAAGACCACTTTTCTGAGGACACTGATGGGTTTCCTACCTGTCAGCGAAGGTTTTGTGAGCGTGGATGGTGAACTTTTAACGGTGCAGTCGGCCCCGGCATTCCGGAAGATGATGTGCTATCTGCCACAGAACATACACCTGTTACGCCACCTGCTCTACCAACCCGAGCGTCCCATCGCAGAACCTGACGAGTATGGTGTTTGGAACAGCCTCCTGCCAGCAACCGAAGAGATGGCAGAGACAGTCCCCTTGTCGCCTGAGGAGGTATTACAGCTAGCCAGTAAAACCATCGCAGAAGCATCTGACAAACCCATTCTGGTAGCTGATGAGCCCGCCTCTCACCTCTCGCCGGCATTAGCCCCGCAGATGCTCCAGCTGCTGCTTGAGCAGGCAGCCCAAGGCAGATGTGTGTTGATTGCCAGCCGCAACCCTCAGCTCATAGCCCATGCCCATCGTGTGATTGATTTAAACCAATTTCTATTATGACCGCATCATTGATTCTACATACCTTTCTGGCCCTGTTGCTTTTAGTCGTGCCTATGGGAGCGCTCTATCTGTTAGACCGCCCCACCATCAAACCTTTGGCTATCGCGCTCACCAAAGGTTTCATCCAACTGTTGGTTAACGCCCTGATTGTATGGGGCGTATATCACTTAGACCATCTCTGGCTGTCGATAGGCTGGCTGTTGGTGCTGTCGGTATGGGCAGGATGGCTGGTAACCACCAAATGCAGACTATCCGCTGGGCATTACCTGATACCAACCAGCATCGGTCTGTTCGGAGGGGTGCTGTTGACAGGCCTCTGGCTGTTGGCTGTTGTCTTACCGATCGGTCCCATCACCACCCGTTGGTTCGTGCCTGTGATGGCTATCCTGTTAGGCCATTCATCAGTGATGCTGGTACGAGGACTGAGTAACTACACATCCATGCTGCATCGCAACCGAGCACAATACGATTTCCTGATAGGCAATGGAGCGTCTCAATGGCAAGCCCTAAGACCATTCATGCGCACCAGCCTGTTGGCTGTGCTATCCCCCACCATCGCCAACCTCTCGGCATTAGCTTTAGCTGCGCTCCCCTTGCTGTTCTGCGGCATGCTGATAGGCGGTTTCACGCCCATCAACGCCTTTGCGATGATGCTTTATGCCATATTGGGGTGTATCGCCTCATCGGTCTTATCCTTAGGTGTGACGCTGGTCGTACTTCGCGCCAAATAGGTAATGCCCCAAGAACGGACTGAGACGGATGACATAGCTGGTTACCAGACTCAGTGCCAGCACAACCAGTGATACCAACAGAATCACGATAAACTCCACCACCAGACTATCAACCGCTTTGAGCTGTTCCGTATAGGCCACCAAAAATCGTGGCAGGAAGAAGAAATGCAACAGATAGACATCGAGAGTCCGTGTGCCAATATATTGCAAAGGTTTTGACAGATGCCAACGCTGAAGCAACGAGGCAGAAAGGCGGAAAAACGTAAAGACCATCACCATCCCCGTGATGCCGCCACCATAAAACCTAAACATCTCGAACAGCAGATGATCATGATGCGACGTGGAAGCGATCACGGAAAACGCCACAACTGTCAATCCGATCACCATCGGCTTACTGGTCCAGCGGATAAATAGTTCGAAATGTCGCCTGATGCATGTGCCGAGATAGAAGAACAAGAACAAGCGCCAGGTCGTCACACTGAAGAACCCGCTGAGGTCTATCAGCCATAACTGATAGCCACTGGCTGCACTACGGATATCATGATAATATCTGGCATAGACAAAAGTGGCAACCGTCAAGGCTACAGCCATGACAGGCGTCCATCGCCTGCTGATGCGTATCATCACCATATACAGCATGAAATATTCGAACAGCGCAAAGGTAAACCAATAGCCTCCTTTTAGTGTACCCAACTGATGAAAGAAGAAAGGCGGAGGCGCCAACAGCAACAAGAAGATGAAGGTGGGCAACAGCTGCACCATCGCCTTATGACGAGCCACCTCCTGAAATGGACGCATGGCGACAGACTCGAACAGCCACCCACTAATCATAAAGAAGCATGGTAACCGGAAGAGAATGAACACCGCGTTACCCCCCATCCGAGAATCACCCAGACAGAAATGACAGATATGCGCAAACACCACGAGAATCATGGTGAATCCTCGCATCGCATCGATGTATGCTATCCGTTGTGTTGCCATTTCGTCGGCAAAAGTACAGAAAAAAGTTGGAACTTTTGCGTGTTCCATCTTTTTTCTGTACTTTTGCAACATGAAATTACGGATTAACTGGATTGACTGGGCAAAAGCCTTTTGTATGACGGTGGTGGTATTCTGCCACCTCCCCCAGCAAGACGATACGTTCCATCTGCAGTATCTGGCATCCGTCATCCTCTCCACCTTTTTCTTTATCTCGGGCTACCTGAAGAAAAAGCCCCTTCCGATCAAAGCATCAGCCAAGAAGTACGGCTATGCCCTCCTGATACCCTATCTCATCTATAACGCCATCTATTACCCCTACTGGTTGGCAAAGCACGTCATTGAGCATGGCGGTATCGCCTGGAACGATGCCATCAAACCACTCATCGGTACCCTACTCGGCCAACTGAACAGCCCCTTCTCCTGTGAGCTCAACGGCGTTACCTGGTTTCTGATAGCCCTGTTTGTGATGCATCTCCTGACCGACGTGCTCAATCGCCACCAACATGGGAAAAGTCTCATGCTGCTTCTCTCTATCCTCACCATGCTACTCTATGGTGCCAACAAATACTATCACTATGCCCCCTATATTACTTATCACGGCTTGATACGTTGCCTTTGTTTCTTCTTCCTGGGCAACCTCTTCCAACAGTGGGGGTACCTCAAAACACTCAACTTTAAAAAAGACCTGCCCATAGGCATCTCCACCCTATTGGGAAGCCTCATCCTCTTCTACTGGCATATCAACGAAAACATATTCCCCCTCCACATCGCCCTCTACTATGTCGTGAACCTGCTATCCGTCATCGCCTTCATCCACTTGGCGAAAGCACTCAGCAGCATCAAAAGTCACCTCATCGTCTATATCTCCATTGACACCATGCTCATCTTCGGGCTCCATCGGATACTGATAGGCCTCATCGACTTCTGCACAGAGCAGGTTCTTGGTCAGCACGACATCATCTACAACTGGTACACCTGCCTCTTGATTGCCCTTGCCATAGAGATGGTACTGCTCCCGCTCATCATCAGCAAACAGAAATGGCCTATCCTTTTTGGCAAACCCGCTCAAAAAGCGCCTTCCACCGAGGCATGATGACGTCAGCCCGATAGCGCTGTGAGGACAGGATGCCGGCCTGCCCCATCCTAATACGTAGTTCCGGATGCTCTATCAATTGACAAACACGGTCGGCAAAAGCCTTGATATCGCGATTCTTTATCAGAAATCCATCCACGCCATCCGTAATAATCTCCCCTGGCCCATAAGGACAGTCGAACGCCACCACCGGCAGTCCGCAGCTCATCGCCTCTGGCAGCACCAAGCCAAACGGTTCATAGCGTGAAGTCAGCACCAGCATAGAACTTTCCAGATAACAGGCCGTCATTTGACTTACCGGTTTATGCACTTGCACACCAGGCGCACTGATATCTCCGTCTCCATACACCTCAAGTGTCCAATCCGGATGTCGCGCATGAACCAGCGACCAGATTTTCAATAAGCTATCTATATCCTTCTGCTCTGTGAAACGCCCCACGAACATGATGCTTTTAGCATAGCAAGGACGATGCGTTTCCGTACTATTCAGGTGTACCATATTAGGTATCACACGCACCTGGCTGTGATATTTCGACCAATCACGGGCATCACCTTCGGTCAGCGCCACAACCTCATCTGCCTGCCGGACCTGTCGTAAAAAGGACCAGACATGAAGTCGACGCAGCCATCCAGCATGCTCCAAGCGTTCCGCCTGGCATAAGGTATGCGACTCGACTATCAGAGGAATGTTTTCTCTCACCTGATTCAAGACACCAATGAAATCCAGTTTAACACCAATGAGCACGTCCGGATTCACCTGCTGTAATGCAGCCCTCATCCTATGCTTTAGCAGACGCATCAGTTCGAGATGCTTTATGAAGCGCCTGATACCATGATAGGCATACTGCTGATGTAGCCGTACGCCCAAGTCCATATGCTTCACTTGTGGATGCAAAGGAAAAGGAACGGCATGACTGCCCTGATTAACAGTAAGAAGGACGATGTCATATCCACTATGCGCTGCCAGATGGTTCATCTTATCCGCCAGCACCCTCTCCATGCCACCATATACGGCAAAGGCATCAGTCACATAGAGCAGTGTCATCCTTACTTCACCAGGTTATCATCACTATCCTCATAGTGATCTTTCTTATAGAAGATACGCGTAATACCCTTCCCTTGTACCTTCACATGCTGTACGAAACTCTGCCAAAGAGACTGCGAGCCAATCGTACCATATCCTGTTACGGGACGAGCCTTGCGGTTATAAAGGAAGGCAATCTTACCAAAAGGTTTCAACGACAAGGCCAGAGAGCCATCTTCACCACGACGGATATCCGTTCGAATGGCAACCTGGCGCGCATAGTCGGCATTAAAAGCGAACACCATGCCACGCACACAGAGTTCGGGGCGTTTAAAATGCTGCACAAACAAGAACATGTCACGAATCAATTCAAACAGGAACAAGCCCCAGCGGGAATGATTCTGATCAGGGAAGAAGCTCCAAAAAGAACTCACACATGACACCCCTGGCAGAGTCAGTTTGGTCATCATCAGGTCAACATATAGTGGCGGATAGAAAGTATCCGCATCAACACAGAAATGATATTTCCCCCGAGCATGCTCCAATCCACACCGACGCGCAAAACCCGGGCTCTGCTTCGATTCATTAAAATACGGCATAGCCAAACGGCGATAGACTTCCTCGGTCCGGTCTTTGGAGTTATTATTCACCCCCAGGATTTCTATTGGATATTTCGTCTGCAATTCACTGAGCGACCATAAACAAGCCGGCAATCGCCGCTCTTCATTGTACGCAATCACCACAACAGAGACCAAAGGTTCTTCACTCTGCTGCCTGGCAAGATTATTCTTAATCTCATCAAGAACAGTATCAGGAAGCTCATCCAAGCCTTTCCCATAAATAGACAGATATCTATCGTACCAGTTTGCCATCATCTAATGATTTTGTGTGCGAAGATACGAACTTTTTTATTTATCTCCAAATTTCAGATTAACTTTTTGACTTTCCCTAACATCCATATGGTCTTCACACATAATGACGAAGGCATTCTGCCAATCAGATAAAGGAGCATATTCTTTAGCCGCGCCTGCCGGAAAGAACAGATCCGACGCCACGAAACAGGATAACACATGATTTCCTGGATTTCTTGATTGGAGAAAGACGGTGTGATGGTATGCCTTCTTTTCAAGATGGTACAGGCGATGTAAAAATTGGTCATAGCCATCTGATAGCAGCGACCAGGGAAGTACTTCTTATCAGATAGCCTACCAGAGGTTTCTATCAGATAGCGATTGGCTTTTACACTCTGCAGCACCTCCTCTTTAGAAATATCAATTCGTTCCTGGTAATGAGATAACGAGTTGCTTCTGCAAATATAATGATAGGTGATATCCGGGAGTAGCACCGCCCGAGACACGAGGGTTACCAAATCGGATGTAAACACAAAGTCCTCCCAATAATTCGTATCAATGAAACGATGATGATGGGAATGCAGAAGCGCTGTCTTAACCAGGAAATTGCATGCAGACGCCTGAATACCCGCATACTTCCGATAAGCGAAGCATGCCAATTCATCCGCCTTCAACAACTGCAAGGAAGGATATTGACAGACAGTGCGTTTTCCAGTCAGTTCTATCCTCTCATATGAACCGAAGACGACCTCCGCATCATATTGACGGGCATGATTCATCAGCAATTCAATAGTATCCTCAGCTATCGTATCATCAGAATCCATGAAATAGAGGTATCTGCCTTTTGCCTCGTCTATAATCTGATTTCGGGAAACAGACACGCCTTGATTCTCTGGATGGATAATCATATGTACATCAGCTGCCCGACTATGCTCCGCAACCATATAGTTTACGACATCAAAAGTACCATCATCGCAGCCATCATCTACCAGCAAGAACTCGATAGACGCATAAGTCTGCGCTAAGGCAGACATCAAGGAAGCCCGGATACAACTCACCGAATTGTAGATAGGAATACCTATCGTTACATCATATTCTTTCATTGGCTTTCAACTCATCAAATAATTGTTTCCACAGCTTTCCAACCGTATCAATATCATACTGGCAGGCAGCCTTCTGCGCCTTGAATCCCATTGCCTTACGAAGAGTATCGTCTCTCATCAAAAGTAAGATTTTATCAGCCATCGCCTCAACATCAAATGACGGAATCAGGAAACCACTTGCGCCATGGTTAATAATTGAACGCGGACCATTCTCGCAATCAAAGGCTACAACAGGCACGCCACATGCCATCGCCTCAATCAGCACCAACCCAAATCCCTCAAAACGAGACGGCAGGACAAACAGCGAGCTGTTTAGATATGCCTTTTTCACCTCGGTCGTAGGACCCAACAAATGACAGCGCTGCTGATCAATCCCCAACTCAACCAACTGTTGTTGATAGCTTACTCTATCACCATTACCATAGACATCCAAAGTCCAATCAGGCGCCTGTTTCTCTATAATCGCCCAAGCCCGCAGCAACAGGTCATTACCTTTATCATAAGCATAACGCCCTATGGACACAACATGCTTAGCAGACAATTCACTATTACTCTCAATCTTGAATGGAAGCGGATCTGGAATCTTTACCACATTATCAAGTTCTGGCCAATCGCCTAGAGCACTATCGGTCAAGACGACCATCCTATCCAACTGTTTCAGATGGCCTAATAAACTTCTTGACCAAAAACGAGAAAAGAGCCTTTTTACCCAATTCGAATTTCTTCCATCAAAAGTACGATAATTAGCTCTATTTACATGCAGCTCACCAATCTTAATGCTGCCATCCTTTATCTGATTAATAAAATTAATTTCGCGTCTTAAGGTTGAAATAACGAAATCTGGGCGAAGCTGCATCAAGTCTGCCTCCAGTTTCTTTTTGAAAAGTCTCTGTTTCCTGATATAAGCTATTACTTTCTTCCAAAAAGGCAGTTGCCACAATTCCTCAAAATTCAATTCGTAATTAATGATTCTGACCTGATTCGAGACTGGAAAGAAAGCATCACTCCCCTTCCCCTCTGTCACGATGATAGAGACATCATAGCCCAGTCGTTCAGCAAAGTAGTTAGCCTTAACGGCCACCACCCGCTCCACGCCCCCAGCAGAATAAATGGCAGGCGTACAGAAAACGATCTTGTATTTGCTACTCATATCCTTATCTTTTATTTACAAAGGTAATAATTATCAGCCAATAACTACCATGATTTGCAAAAATTAATATTTTTAAAAGAAAAGAACGTGTAAATTTGGAGAATTCCTCAACTTTTTGTAATTTTGCCCCAAAATAAGTCTAAATAATGAGAAAAGGATTTCACCATATATCGATTGCAGTTACTATGATGAAAGATTCGTATAATCGTAACAAAAACAAATAAATGAAACGTATACTACTTCTATTCCTAGCATCTCTCTATTGGGGATTGGCATCCAATGCACAAAACAGGAGCAATTTCCATTTAGGATTATCCGCCCAGACTAAATATATGTGGAGAGGTATCGAATATGGTACATCCCCGGTTTTATTTCCAACTCTGAGTTATGAATCCAAAGGCATATACATATACGGAATGGGAGGTTACGCAACAGATGGCAGTCATCAGGAAGTAGACCTTGGCATAAGTTATACTTTTAAAGATTTCACACTTTCAATAAACGATTATTATTACCCTACTGCAGTTGGAGAGAAAGACAAGTATTTTAACCTAAAAGGCAAAGAAACAGCACACTGGATTGAAAGTTGCATACAATACACCTCATCAAAAGTTCCTATGTGGTGTATGCTCTCAACATACATTGCCGGCGCTGATAAAAAAATGAATTCAAATCAGCAGGCATGGTCAAGTTATGTCGAGATTGGGACTCATTATGACTTCGATGATAACAACATATTATCACTCGCAATCGGTGCTGCATTAAACAAGTCATTCTACAACGACTACAATCACGATTTCTCTGTTTGCAATATTGAGTTCAAGTATTCACATGATATACTTGTAAATAAGCTATCTATCCCTATCAGTGTTTCATACATTGTTAACCCTTATAAAGAGAAAAGTTTTGTTAACTTTACTGCAGCATTTAAATATTAAAACATGACACGAAATGCTATCATAATGGCTGCAGGCACAGCCTCACGATTCGCTCCCCTTTCATATGAAAAGCCCAAAGCTCTTCTTCGCGTGAAGGGAGAGGTTCTTATTGAACGTCAAATTCGTCAATTAAAGGAAGCACAGATAACAGACATAACTATTGTAGTGGGATATATGGCTGAAAAATTCTATTATCTTCATGAAAAATTTGGAGTTAGAATTGTTCTGAACACAGATTACAACCTATATAATAACACATCATCAATTATCAAAGTCATAGAGCAACTAGATAATACATATATTTGCTCATCAGACAATTATTTTCCCCAAAATGTATTTCTTGAAGAGCCAACCACGAGTTATTATTCTGCATTATATTCCAACGAAGATACAAATGAGTATTGTATCACTACAGATCATAATGACAATATTATCAGTGTAACAGTTGGAGGGGCGAGTTCATGGTTCATGGTGGGGCATGTATATTTTGCCAGAAACTTCTCTTCACTATTTAGAGATATTCTGAAAAGAGAATATATAAATGAATCAACACGATATGAATATTGGGAAGATGTATATATTAGACATATCAAAGATCTCCCACCAATGAAAATTCACAAATATCAAGAACATGAGATAGAGGAATTTGATTCTTTGGAAGAACTACGTTTGTTTGATAAGACCTATATAAATAATACAGGATGCCAGATGTTTAAAAACATTTGTCAAGCCCTTAAATGTGAGGAAAAGGACATTATTGAGATAAATGTCCTAAAAAAAGGAATGACAAATTGTTCCTTTGCTTTTACATGCGACATCGACAAGAACAAGTATGTATATAGGCATCCTGGAGCAGGAACGCAAGAGTTAATCAATCGCAGGAATGAGTATCATTCACTGCTTTTAGCAAAAAAAATGCATTTGGATGACACATTTATCGCAATGGACCCTGTTTCTGGTTGGAAACTTTCACACTATATTGAAGATGTTGAAACATTAAACTCTAATACAATACAGACAGGAGATAATATAAATGTGATAGCATCAATATACCGAAAGCTGCACAACTCCTCTGCGGAAATGAAATATGAATTCAACATATTGAATGAAATAGAGAAATATGACCAACTCATTAACCAACTTGGTGCATCTATGTATGAAGGATGGGAGACAATAAAAAGTAAATTGTATATAATCAAAGGAAAACTCACTGAATTGGGAGTTACCCTCTGTCCATGTCACAACGATGCAGTTCCTGAGAATTTTATTAAAACGAGAGATCAAAAAATATTTCTTATTGATTGGGAATACTCTGGTATGAATGATCCTCTAGCAGATATTGCATCACTATTTCTAGAAAGTTCGTTTTCAGAAGAAAAACAGAAACTATTCTTGTTTTCATATTACAACGGAGAAAGCCCCCAAAACACCGCTACAAAAATACTATGTTACCAGATATTGTGGGACTTCTTATGGGCGCAATGGACTATTATCAAAGAAGCTAAAGGTGACAACTTCGGCACATATGGTGCTGACAGATTTAATCGCGGCTTGACCAACTTACAAAAATTATTGAATTAAAAATATGAAAAGAAGAGAGAGTTTAACAAATAGTATAGACTGGATTACCACCTTAGTTCCATTCTTTGGAGTTACAGCATTAGGAGCACTATTTATGCTTCTCCCAGATAGCTCTAAAGAAATACTAGGAGATGTCCGCAAATTCATTGGTGATGATTGCGGTCTTTATTATGCGCTCCTCGGACTAGGAGTATTTGGGCTGAGCATTTGGACTGCCTTTTCAAAATATGGAAAGATCAAATTAGGAGACAAAGACAAACCACAATATAGTAATTTTCTTTGGGGGGCTATGATTTTCACATCAGCTCTAGCAGCAGATGTAATGTTCTACTCGCTCAGCGAATGGGCCATGTATGCTAACGACGAGCATGTAAAGGCCATGGGTGACATGCAAAAATGGGTTCCAACATTTCCACTTTTTCACTGGGGACCTATTGCTTGGTGCTTTCATATGATTCTTGCTATATGTTTTGGGTTTATGATCCATATACGCAAAAGAAATCGTCAACGTTTCTCTGAGGCATGCCGCCCCTTATTCAACGAGAAAGTCGATGGTGGCTTAGGGCGATTTATTGACATAATTGCCATTTTAGCAATGCTTGCTGGAATTGCCACTACTTTCTCCTTGGCCACACCTTTATTGTCTTCAGCTATTTGCAGAGTATTCGGATTAACAGACAGTATCTATTTAACAATATTCTTATTACTTTTCATCGCAGTTATTTATACTATGGCTGTTTGGTTTGGAATGAAAGGCATTTCTAAAATGGCAAAATGGTGTATCTATTTCTTTTTTTCATTCCTGGGATATGTTTTTTTCTTGGGCGGAGAAGCTCGCTATATTCTCGAAACAGGATTTGAGAGTATTGGCAATCTTATACAGAACTTTATAGGCCTTTCTACAACAATAGACCCACTACGAAAAACATCTTTTCCACAAAATTGGACTCTTTTCTATTGGGCATATTGGATGGCATGGACCATAGGTACACCATTCTTTATTGGTATCATTAGCAAAGGACGCACCATTAAAAATACTATAATAGGTGGCTATGGTTGGGCATTAGCAGGTACATTTACCTCTTTTATTGTTCTTGGCAATTATGGCCTTGCCCAACAAACCAAACATGGACTAGACGTCGTGGGTATGCTTAACGCAGGCGGAAGTTACTATGACGCGATTCTAAGTATTATCAACACTCTCCCTTTCCCATATTTTGCAATGATACTATTAGTCATTACGATGATTATGTTCTATGCCACTTCATTTGACACTTTGACACTCATCGCATCTATTTACTCCTATAAGCATATCGAATCACATGAGGAGCCTCATAAAATAATCAGAACATTATGGGCCCTCATTTTTATACTCCTTCCAATAGGACTTCTTTTTTCTGAAAATTCCATGTATGGGTTGCAGTCTATATCTAATCGCTGCATTTCCTATTGGAATTATCATCTGTTTAATTGTTTATTCTTTTTTCAAAGATGCTAATAACTTTTTAAAACATGAATAGAATGAGTATCGATCCATTATTAGCCAGTCAGCTTAAAGACAAATATAATGCAGAAGGTACGGTATTAAGACGTGCCCAACTAAGAATGCTCGAAATGCTAATTTTCATTGACACTATCTGCAAGAAAAACAACCTCACATATTGGCTAGATGGCGGAACTCTATTAGGAGCTGTACGACATGGCGGTTTCATTCCATGGGATGATGACACAGACATATGTATGCCGGCAAAAGATGCAGAAAAGTTCAAACACATTATGCTTACCGAATATCCAAACACCGATTTTGTACTTCAATGCAAAGAAACTGATAATGGTTATTTCGGTGCGTGGTACGTATTAAGAGACAAAAATTCTGAATACATTCAGAACAGCAAACTACATAACAAAAGACAATACAGAGGATTACAAGTGGACATCTTTATTGTAGAGGATCAGGTTAACGATGTCTTTTGGCATTTTTCTCTTCTCTACCAAAAGGTTATTGACAAGTTTCTAAACACCTCTAATAGTTTATTCTTTTCGGCCATTTTTGCCAAGCCTCTCTATTATATTTTTCACTTGTTTTTGATTCCAATCTTTAGGATTACAAGCAAAAGGAGTGCTTTTTACAGCATGCCATACGGATCAATCTGGAAGTATAAGTTAAACAAAAAATCTATATACCCCCTGTCACAATGCACATTTGAGAATTATGATTTTTTTGCCCCTGGTAATTATGACCAATATCTTAAAACCGAGTTCGGTAATTGGCAAGACATTCCTCAAAACATTTGGAATCACCAAGCTAATATCGTATTAAAGTAATAACGAATACATATGCACATGAATAATCCTTTAGTAAGTGTTATCATTCCCAATTACAACCATGCAAGGTTTTTGAACAGGAGAATAGAAAGCATTCTAATGCAGTCATACTCCAATTACGAAATTATCATCCTTGATGACTGTTCGTCCGATAATAGCATTGAGATTATCAACCAATACAAAGAACATCCTAAAGTATCACATATACTCATAAACGATACTAACAGCGGTTCTACATTCAAGCAATGGGAGAAAGGATTTGAATTAGCTAAAGGAGAGCTTATATGGATTGCAGAGAGTGATGATTCATGTGAGCCCGATATACTAGAATCTCTTGTTAAAGAGTTCATAAACGACAATCATTGCGTGCTGGCCTTTTGTAAATCCATCAAAATAGACTCTGATGATAATATTATTGGAGAAGCTGGGATGGGAAAAGATCTTCATGCATGCGGTAAATCATTTTTCAATCACTATCTATATAGATACTGCTATATCAATAATGCCAGCTCAGCAGTATTTAAGAAAGAAATGCTTCATTACGTTGACCAAAGATATAAAAATTTCAAAGGAAGTGGAGACTGGATCTTATGGATTGAAATATCTCAGCTTGGTAATGTTGCTTATGTCAATAAGCCACTAAACTATTTTCGAATTCATGGTACAAATACAACTACAATTCAATTGCGCAGCGGGAAAAATGAAGCAGAAGCGATTGAAGTATATAAGTTCATGAAAGACAAAGCTTATATTGGCTATTTAAAGGAACTAAGAACACGAATAGCACACATCTATTCCATAAAATATGGTAAACTTAGGAATGTCTTAAATAATGATACAAGACAAAAATTATTAAAAGGATGGAGAACTAATATAGTAATAAATCTAATTACAGCATTAGTTTATCTATTTCAAAACTTCTCTGGTATAAAACTTATAAAACGATAATATCGATGAACAATTATACACAACAAAGCGCTATAGCAGTAACCATAGGCATGCCTGTATATAACGTTGAAATATTTATACGAAGAAGCATTCTTTCTGTATTGAATCAAAGTACAGAATTAAATATTGAAATCATCGTAATTGACGATTGTGGCACTGATCACTCTATGGATATTATCAAAGAATATCAATCCACGCATCCCAAAGGAAAAGAAATAAAAATAATAAAGCAACCCCACAATATAGGTTGTTGGGCAGCAAGAAACAGAATATTGGAAGAAGCTCAAGGAGAATACATCTTCCTTTTAGACTCAGATGACTATATATCTGATGATTGCATCGAAAAACTTTATATCGAAGCAAAGGAACACCATGCAGAAGCAGTATATGGGTCTGTAAGGCCAGTAAACGACAAGGGAGAACCTATCGATATAGGACAGAGTTATTTGGAGCAGCCATATATTGTTTTTCACCATCAAAACGAACTTGCCCAATTTGCCAACAATAGGCTACACCCAACATTTAGAGATTATATATGGAATACTCTGATAAGAAAAGATTTTATAGATAGACATCATTTAAGATTTAAAAAAGCGCTATTCTGCGATGACATGATGTTTAGTGCTGATATGACTCCTTTAGTTACAGATGCTGTTCTCATTCCTGATATTACGTATTATTACGTAATAAGAGACAACTCACTTTCAAGCTACCAGCATCGACAAACTATCAAACTAGAAGAAATCAAAGAGTCATTCAGAGTATACTCCTATTTAAAAGACAAATGCTCTGAGCTAAAAGATAAAGAATACTTTGAAGCACGTTGTACAAAGGGAATGATATTGATGTTTTATGCAGTATGTGGCGCATTAAAAAATAGGAAGCGAATAAAGCCAAATTTAAAAAATATAATCATAAAGGAAGCCATAAAACATCCTCTTCAACTCAAAGAGATTACGAAATTCAAAAGGTATAAGTATATAAATTTAGGTTTCTATATTATAGGACACCTTCCTGCATTAATATCAGTACTTTTGCTTAAACATTTTGGAAGAAAGAAGAATTATATATAAATATGAACATTTTATTCCTCATATTTCACGGATTTGATCCCGACAACGGTATCAGTAAAAAGATTTCATACCAGTTAAATGCTTTCAAGGCTAACGGCCATGAAACGCATCTCTGCTATATGGACGAAAGCGTATCGAAACGCCGTATCGTTGACGATCAGGTGATGATCGACTATGGGAATGGAACTAAAGGAAAAATTCTAAAACGAACAGAGTTTAATTCCATTGTCAATTATGCAATGGATAACCATATCGAATTTGTTTATATCAGGTCCAACCACAACGCCAATCCGTTCACTATCCACATGGTGAAACAACTGAAAAAAGCAGACATGAAAGTGGTCATGGAAATACCTACGTATCCTTACGACCAAGAATATTTTAACAAGTCAATGCGCAGGCAATTGATTCAAGACAAACTTTTCAGAAATCAATTTGCCAAGCACTTGGACGGCATCGTTACATTTACTGAAGAAGACTTTATATTCGGGCAGAAGACCATTAAAATATCAAATGGCATAGACTTCAACTCTGTCAGATTAAAAAGAACAAGTAACCATTCTGATAACGAGCTGCACCTTATTGGTGTTGCAGAGATTCATCGCTGGCATGGCTTTGACAGAGTACTAAAAGGTCTAGCAGCGTATTATGCTGAGCCACACCAGCTAAAGGTTTATTTTCACATAATAGGCTATTTCTTTTCAACAGTAGAGAAGGAAGAAATCACAAACATCATCTCTAACCATCACTTAGAGCCATACATCATATTACATGGTAAAAAACATGGTGAAGCGCTTGATGAAATTTTCGACACATGCGATTTTGGCATTGGTAGTTTAGGCAGGCACCGTGTTGGTATAGATGACATCAAAACATTAAAGAACAGAGAATACGCCGCTCGAGGCATACCATTTGTTTATTCTGAAACAGACTCGGATTTTGACCAGCAGCCATACGTGTTAAAGGCACCAGCAAACGAACAAGCTATAAGCATAGACGATATTGTTGATTTCTATCAGCGATTAAAGATGACGCCACAAGAAATAAGAGCATCTATAGAGCATTTGTCGTGGAAGAATCAAATGAAACGCGTTATTGATGCAATATATCCTCAAGAAAAAAATGAGGGTAGGATACGACTGGCCTACTGTATACCTTCACTGAATCATTCTGGAGGAATGGAACGAGTTTTGGCAACAAAAGCCAATTACCTGGCAGAGAAACTTAATTATGATGTTCATATCATCATCACAGATGGTAAAGGGACCAAGCCCTACTTTCCTATTTCCGATAAAATAAATATCGTACAACTCGATGTAAATATTGACAGCCTCTGGCAATACCCAATCTGGAAACGGCTGTACTATTACAGCAAAAAAATGAAGGATTACAGACGGAAATTGGGATTATGCCTAAATATGATAAAACCTGACATCACAATTTCACTTTTAAGAAGAGAAATAAACTTTCTTAATGACCTAAAGGATGGCAGCGCCAAAATGGGTGAAATACATTTTGGAAAATATAAATATAGAGAGGCAAATTTCAAGTTTCTTCCCACTATTGCCAACAAATGGATTTCAGTCCTATGGATGAGGCAGTTAGAACAAAAAATAAAGAAATTAGACCGCTTTGTGGTATTGACACATGAGGACGCCACCTATTGGAAAGGATTGACCAACTTAATGGTCATATCAAACCCCATCACAATCCATAATTCAGAGCACACCAATGGGAGTCAGAAACGGGCTATCGCCGTAGGCAGATACACTTATCAGAAGGGATATGATATGCTCATTAAGGCCTGGTTAGAAGTATATCAAAAGCATCCTGACTGGCAATTAGACATCTATGGTGGAGGTGACAAAGAGAAATATCAAGCGCTTGTGAATGAACTGGGACTACAGCATGTCATAAATTGCAATGGTCCTATTACAAACATTGTCGAGAAATATCAAAACAGTTCCATATTTGTTCTAAGTTCACGGTTCGAAGGATTGCCATTAGTTTTAATGGAAGCCATGTCTGTAGGATTACCCCCCGTTGCCTTCGCATGTCCATGCGGTCCGAAAGACATTATTACTGACGGCGATAATGGCATGTTATGCGAAAACGGGAATATACAAGAATTAGCATCTAAGATTTGTCAACTCATTGAGGACGAGCAATTAAGAAAAGACATGGGCAATCAGGCTGCTATCAGCATTCAGCGCTATACGCTTGACAACATTATGTCACAATGGGATCAACTATTCAAAGAGATTGATAAAAATCGTTCCAAAGAGGCATAATAGTCTCAGGAAGATACTTCTTGGCTCCTTGACGGGCATTTATCCGCAAGTTGCGTCGTTTTTCCTCACTTTCTATCAAAGAGCAAATGGCTTCAGCCATCTTTTCAATATGGTTAGGCTGCACAATGGCACCAGTAACACCATCCTGTATGATGGAGCGAGGCCCATATTTGCAATCAAATGAAATAACAGGGAGACCAGATGACATCGCCTCGATTAATACCAAGCCAAAAGACTCGAAACGTGATGACATCACGTAAATATCGCTCTTGTCATATTCAGAATAGACATCATCTGTTGCCGGATGCAAAAAGACGTTCTGCATAGAACCTGCAGCAATTATACTGTTCAGCGATTCATAGTCTCCTCGATCGCCATCACGACTACCAAAAATATGAAGTGACCAATCAGGATGCTTCTCTTGAACATACTTCCAGGAAGACAATAGCATATCATAACCTTTCTGATATGCATAACGACCTACACTGATAACGCGATGATTAATCTGACTTTTATCAGGAATCTCTGAAGGATAATATGGTAACATATTCGGGATACAAACCACTTTATCTTCTGCCCCCCAATCCTTTTTTTCATCCTCGCTCATGACTATTATCCTATCAAAGCGAAGAATCGTTTGAACAATCTTTTCTTTGTTTTTTCGCTCTTTAGAACGTTTATCTATAGACTCTATTCTTTCCAAATCACCAAAATAAGCAGAAAGTCCGCAATGGCACTCCACAGTCCTCACAGCATTAATACCGCTATCAAGCACCGCCTGCAAATCTGCCAAATAAACATCTATACAGGTAATTACATCTGGGGCAATACGTTTCAAACAATTACGAACCGCTCTTTTATATGAGAGTTTGCTACAGAATCGATCCACATACTGGAGCAGTCCATGATAAGAACAATAATTAATATATCTCGTGGCCAAATCAATATAATGCACTTTCTCGGATATCGGGAATGAAAAAGGTGCGCCGTATTGATTGTAGGTTATTAAATAGACTTCATACTCTCCACTTTCTGCCAACAGACTTAACCGCTGGGTCAATACACGCTCGACCCCATTGGTCGACTTCATGTTATTGCATAAGAAAGCTAATCTTTTCAAAGTTCTACAGTTCTTATAGTTGTCCAAATAATCCCATGACTTTCTCCATGATAGGTGCCATATCATAATACTTGTATTCTGCCAAATGACCACCAAGGAGCAGATTGGGATCTTGATCTGCAAACTCCTTGTAACGCTGGTAAAGCGCCATATTTTTCTCGTCGTTGACACTGTAGTAGGGCTCCATGCCCTCTTTCCACTCAGTGGAGTATTCGCGAGAGATAACGGTCTTGGGGCATTTATAGACTTCATCGCCAAACATCTCAAAATGCTTATGCTCAATGATACGCGTATAAGGCACCTCGGCATCAGTGAAATTCATCACCGCATTGCCTTGATAATTAGGCGTATCAAGGATTTCTTCCTCGAACCGAACGGTACGGTATTCGAGTTTGCCAAAACGATAGTCGAAATACTCATCAAGTTTACCCGTATATAATACTTTATCAGCAATCTGCTCCCAATGCTGGCGATTATCAAAGAAATCAGTATTCAGTTTTACATCAATACCATCGAGCAGGCCATCAATCAATTTATTATAGCCACCGATTGGGATACCTTGGAAACGATCGTTGAAATAGTTATTGTCGTGAACCAAACGAACTGGCAGACGTTTGATAATGAAAGCCGGCAATTCGCTACATTTACGGCCCCACTGTTTTTCAGTGTAACCCTTAATCAAGATTTCATAAATATCCTTACCTATCAGCAGTTGGGCCTGCTCTTCCAAGTTACGAGGTTCAGAAACCCCATCAGCTCGCATCTTCTCTAATGCTTCCTGACGCTGTTCTTCTATCTTAGCTTGTGCTTCTGCTGGAGTAAGTACACCCCACATCTGATAGAAGGTATTCATATTGAAAGGCAGATTGTACTGTTTACCCTTGTAGTTGGCGATGGGTGAATTGGTATAGCGATTGAACTCCACAATGGAATTGGCAAAATCCCAGACCTTCTTGTTGGAGGTATGGAAGATATGAGCTCCATACTTATGAACATTGATACCTTCGATATTCTCACAATAAATGTTTCCACCTAAGTGGCT
>JAEEGF011282066.1_pt1 | contig 30114 bp, 27 predicted proteins | sample 9134171 | NCBI WGS metagenome assembly JAEEGF01 (sample SAMN16246542, study PRJNA631951) | gut metagenome | biome: gut microbiome; feature: rumen; material: AP-attached | host: Bos | place: Iran: Karaj | collected 2018-10 | reverse complement strand
GAAGAAAATTTATTAACAACAAAATTTAATAGTTATGGCAAACAAGAATTTCAATGCAAAGAAGGTGCTCATGAGCACGGTTGCAGCAGTCGCTTTATCATTCGCAGTTACCACCAATGCAGACGCCATTAGGGTAAAGGTAAGAGTAAAAGATTCACAGCCCGCTAAGTGTGTTGTTCAAAAGAAGCAGCAGAAGCAGCAGAAGGAAGAAAACAAAGGATTCATCTATTTCATGAAGCAGATATTCGGCGTTCGAGTATAGGAATGAGAAATATGTATGATCAGGTACCGCCCTGATTGCCTCTTCCAAGTCACCTCCGGGTGACTTTTTTTTGTTTATCCTTTGGCGGTTTACAAAATATTGTCTTAGTAATGGCAGATGACTGGTAATCAGGTACCGGTTAGCCGTATCATAGGAACAGCCCCCGCGATACATATACAACCTGCAAATTTACAAATAATATTTCTACCGACAAATATTTTGTGCTGAAATAGTTGCTTATATCGGCAAAAAGATGTATTTTTGCAGACATGATGAGAAAAACGATAATGGTAGCGCTGGGGTTGGCACTCTGCATGACGGGAAGGAGCCAACAGCAGAGATGGCCTGACGGGACACCGATGGACAAATGGTTTGAGAACTGCACGAAGGTGGATGTGGCAAGCCTGGGACGGCAGTATGTGATTACGGACTATGGTGTGACGAAGGACTCCACCATCGTGCAGACGCAACGCATTCAGAATGTCATTGACCGCTGTGCAGAAGATGGCGGAGGGGTGGTTGTGATTCCTGAAGGGACGTATCTGTCGGGAGCCTTGTTTTTCAGGCGGGGCACGCATCTTCACGTGGTTGGCAAGCTGAAGGGCTCTGACAGGATTATCGACTTCCCGTGGATGACGACGCGCATTGAGGGCGAGACATGCGAGTATTTCTGCGCGCTGGTGAATGCTGACGGGCTGGACGGTTTTACCATCACGGGCAACGGTACCATAGACGGGAACGGTCTGCAGTACTGGCAGGAGTTCTGGATTCGCAGAAAGTGGAACCCGCAGTGTACGAACAAGGATGCTCAGCGCCCTCGTCTGACCTATATCTCGAACTCGAGGAACGTAACGGTACAGGACGTCAGGCTCGTGAACTCGCCCTTCTGGACGAACCACGTCTACAAAAGCGACCACGTGCGCTATCTGGATTGCTATATCTTTGCGCCGACGGAGAACATCTGGAAGAGTGACATGAAGCGTGGCGCACCATCGTCGGACGCCATCGATATAGATGCATGCAGCGACGTGATGGTCAAGGGCTGCTATATGCACGTGAACGACGATGCGGTGGTGCTGAAGGGCGGCAAGGGAACATGGGCTGACAAGGATTCGACCAACGGACCCTGCGAACGCATACTGATTGAGGATTGCACGTATGGCAAGGTGCACGGCTGTCTGACGCTGGGATCGGAGTCGCTGCACGACCGTAACGTGATTCTCCGTCGATGCCAGGTGGTGAACGCTGCCCGTGTCCTGTGGTTGAAGATGCGCCCCGACACCCCTCAGCATTATGAGTATGTGACTGTAGAGGACCTGACGGGACAGACGGGTTCATTCCTCGTCATCCGCCCCTGGACGCAGTTCTTCAAGCCTCAACAGCGCGACGACATGCCACTATCGCAATGTAACGACATCACGATGCGAAGGATCAAGATGACGTGCAGGAACTTCTTTGATGTGGGCACGTCGGATAAGTACCGCCTCATACGCTTTAACTATGAGGACATTGACGTGAAGGACGCGAAAAACGGCTTCGACCCGGGTATGATAGAGGCCACCAGCACCAAGAATGTGAAGATAAATGGAAGATTTTTATTAGATTAACAATAGAAATCGTGTATTTTGTTTGCTTATTCGTATCTTTGCACGCGAATTCAGAAAAAGGAGACAAGACGATGAGTAAAGGATTCAGAACGATGGTGACTAGTGTGGCTGTGGCAGCAGGTCTGCTGATGGCCCAAGGTACTGTGGCACAGGAGCTGCAGGCTAAGGTGACCATCAACAGTTCGCAGGTGGAAGGCACGGACAAGAGTGTGTTCGAAAACCTGCAGCAGACGCTGGAGCAGTTTATCAACGAGCGCCAATGGACGGAGCTGCAATTCCAGAAGAACGAGCGCATCGTCTGCAACTTCAACCTGACGGTGACCAAATACGATAAATCGAGCAATCGCTTTACGTGTACGGCGATGATTCAGGCCAACCGCCCCGTCTATAACTCAGCCTACAACTCGACCTTGTATAACAATAAGGATGGCGACTTCAACTTCGAATTTGCACAGTTTGACCAGCTGAACTATAACGACGAGACGGTGGACAACCAGTTGACGGCCCTCATCGCCTACTACGCCTATCTGATTATCGGGCTGGATCTGGACTCGTTTGCACCCTTAGGTGGTACGGACGTGCTGCAGCGCTGCATGCAACTGACCAACAACGCGCAGGACCTGGGATTTACGGGATGGAAGGCCTTTGAGACCAGCCGTAACCGCTTTGCCATCATCAACGACTATCTGGACGAGGCCATGAAGCCGTTCCGCCAGCTGCAATACGAATACTATCGCAACGGACTGGACGAGATGGCCAATAATGCCGAGCGCGGACGTACCAACATCAGCACGGCGCTGGAACAGTTGAAGAAGGCTCACGAAGAAAAACCGCTGAGTCTGTTGCCACAGATATGGACGGACTACAAGCGCGACGAGTTGGCTAACATCTATAAAGGCAAGGGCACGCAGAAGGAGAAGGAAGCGGTCTACGACCTGCTGCTGAATATCAATGCGTCGCAGAGCAATGCCTGGAACAAAATCAAGGAGTAGTTAGAGTAGTTAGAGAAGTTAGAGACAAATGCTAAGACAACTATATATTAAGAATTATGCGCTGATAGACCTGCTGGATATTGAACTACACCCGGGGTTCTCTGTGATAACGGGAGAAACGGGTGCAGGAAAGAGTATCATCCTGGGGGCTATCGGACTGTTGCTAGGTCAGCGCGCTGACTCAAAATCCATTAAGCAGGGTGCTGAGAAATGTGTCATCGAAGCGCACTTCGACCTGTCGCGCTACGAGATGAAACCGTTCTTCGACGAGAACGAAATAGAATACGATGCCAACGATACCATCGTGAGAAGAGAACTGACTGCTGCGGGCAAGAGCCGTGCGTTCATCAACGACACACCGGTAGGTCTTGGCATGCTCAAAGAATTGGGCGAACAGTTGGTGGACGTGCACTCGCAGCACCAGAACCTGTTGCTGAACAAGCAGGACTTCCAACTGAGCGTGGTGGACATCATCGCCCAAGACCAGTCGAAACTGGATGCATACCAGCAGACCTACAGCCTACTGCAAAAGGCCAAAAGCGAACTGCAAACGCTGAAGGACGACATAGAGCGCAACCGCCAGAACCAAGACTTCCTGCAATTCCAATACGAGGAACTGGAGCAAGCCAAACTGACGGAAGGCGAGCAGGAAGAACTGGAACAGCAGAGCGAGACGATGGAACACGCTGAGGACATCAAGACAGCCCTCTACGAAGCCGACAACGCCCTGCAGGCAGAACAGATAGGCGCAGTCAGTCAGGTGAGGACCGCCCTGAACGCCATCAGCGGTATCAGCAAGGTGCTGCCCTCAGCAGAGGAAATTGCTGAACGCTTGAGGAGTTGCCACATAGAACTGAAGGATATCGCTGACGAGGTGAGCGGTATGCTGGAAGATACCGACTTCGACCCTGCGGAACTGGACCACATCAACAACCGCCTGGATCGGTTGTACGATCTGGAGAAGAAATATCATGCTGACAGCGTCGCGGAACTGATTGAGCAGCGCGACGAGCTGAAGCAGAAGCTGGCGGGCATTGAGAACAGCGACGAGGCGCTGGCAGAGTTGGAAGCCAAATGCCAACAGCTAACAGCTAAATGCCAACAACAGGCAGACAGTCTGTCGAAACAGCGCCAGCAGGCTGCTGCGGAGATAGAGAAGCAGCTGCGCCAACGACTGGTGCCACTGGGTATGCCTAACGTACGCTTCGAGGTAAGCATCATGAAGGGAGAGCTGAACAAGAACGGACAAGACAACATCAACTTCCTCTTCTCCGCCAACACGTCTACCCCACTCCAACCTGTGGCCCAAGTGGCATCGGGTGGTGAGATAGCCCGTGTGATGCTGTCGCTGAAGGCGATGATCAGCGGTGCTGTCAAGTTGCCTACCATCATCTTCGACGAGATAGACACAGGTGTATCAGGAAAGATAGCCGAGAAGATGGCAGAGATCATGCAGGAGATGGGACAGACGGAGCGTCAGGTCATATCCATCACCCACCTGCCTCAGATAGCAGCCAAGGGTAGCCACCACTACCGTGTGTCGAAAGAAGAGACGCAGAAAGGCACGACCAGCCAAATGCAAGAGCTCACGCCCGATGAGCGCATCCACGAGATAGCCCAGATGCTGAGTGGTAGCGACATCAGCGATGCAGCCATCCAAAACGCAAAAGAACTATTAAAGATATGAAACGACTGATTTATATGATAGGCTGTCTGCTGTTGGCAACAGCCTCTTACGCCCAGACGCCTTCGTGGGCCAAGAAAGCAACACAGGCAGTATTTACGCTGAAGACTTTCGATGCCAACGGACAGCTGCTGGCCAGCAGCAACGGATTCTTCGTCAGCGAGAAAGGCGAGGCCGTGAGTAGTTTTGCCCCCTTCAAGGGTGCACAGAGAGCCATCGTCATCGATGCTCAGGACAAGGAATGGGAGATAGAAAGTATTATCGGCGTGAACGACATGTATGATGTGGCCAAGTTCCAGGTCGCCATCAAGAAACCCGCTGCGCTGCCCATTAGTACGGCTGCTGCAGACAACGGTGCCACTGTCTGGCTGCTGCCCTACAGCGTCAAGAAAGTACCGGTATGTCCCAAGGGAACGGTCGAGAAGACCGAACAGTTTCAGGGCAGCCATACCTACTACACGCTCAATATGGCGTACAAGGACCAGAACACCAACTGCCCGATTCTGAACGATAATGGCGAAGTGATCGGTATGCTGCAACCTGCTGCTGGCGACGCAGGCGACGTGAGCTATGCTGTCAGCGCCCGATTTGCCAGCGAACTGACGATGAGCGGACTGAGCTTCAACGATCCCACCCTGCGTTCGACGTCGATACCCAAGGCCATTCCCGACGAGAAAGAACAGGCGCTGCTGGCACTCTACGTGGGCAGCACGGCTATGGACTCGCTGCAATATGCGAACTTCATTGATCGCTTCATCGCCAAGTTTCCCAACCTGTCCGATGGTTACATCTACCGTGCCCGCCTCTCGTCATCCAAAGGACAGTATGCAGAGGCTGACGACGACATGAAGCGTGCCATCAAGGTGGCTGACAGCAAGGACGATGCCCACTACCAGTATGCACAGCTCATCACCCAGAAGCTGTTGCTGAAGACTGACGATTATGCACCCTGGACTTTCGATCTCGCCCTGCAAGAGGCCAAGGAGGCCTATCGCTGCAATCCGATGCCCGTCTACAAACAGCAACAGGCGGAAATCCTCTATTCGCAGAAGAAATACGACGAGTCGTTCAAACTGTATCAGGAACTGACAAGTGGTGAAATGCGCACCGCCGACCTGTTCTATGCTGCTGCCCAGTGTAAGCTGCAACAGGAAGACAAGGAGGCTGCCCTTGCCCAGATGGACAGCGCTGTCAACATGTTTACGAAGCCCTATCTGAAGACTGCCGCCCCCTATCTGCTGGCTCGTGCCCAGATGCTGAACGATGCAGGCAAATACCGTCAGGCTGTCAGCGACTACAATGAATACGAACAGCTGATGAAGGCCCAGCTTGCTGCCGGTTTCTACTATATGCGCCAACAGGCTGAAGTGAACGGACACCTGTATCAGCAGGCGCTGAACGATATCAACAAAGCCATCGAGATGGCACCCAACGAGCCCCTGTACCATATGGAGAAAGCCTCGCTGCAGCTGCGTGTAGGTCAGACCAAGGAAGCAGAGGAAACAGCCAGAGAATGCATCCGTCTGGCTCCTGACGACAGCGACGGCTATCTGTTCCTGGGTGTGGCCCAATGCGTCAACAAGCAGAAGGCAGAGGGACTGAAAAACCTGCAGAAAGCAAAAGAGCTCGGCAATGGCCAAGCTCAGGGATTGATTGATAAGTATTCGAAGTGATCAGAACGGGACGACACCGTCCGTCTGTTCTTGGAAACTATCACCTACAAATGGCGACTCTCCAGCCTGCTGGATAGCGCCATTTACTTTACTGCCCAGTATCTCGCCACCATTATCCACACGCTTCGAGCCGAGACGCTTGTCTTCAGGATTCTCAAAACGCGTAAACTCACCTCGGAAGGTCAGCAGCACATCGCCCGTCGCACCCTTACGATGCTTGGCAATGATGATCTGTGCCATACCGTGCAGGTCGCGTCCGTTATCGTCCTGATAGATATGATAATACTCAGGGCGATGCACGAAGAGCACCATATCGGCATCCTGTTCGATAGCTCCCGACTCACGCAGGTCGCTCAGCTGCGGACGCTTACCTTCCAAGCCCTCGCGACTCTCAACGCCACGATTCAGCTGCGAGAGAGCCAGGATGGGCACATCCAACTCCTTGGCCAGTCCCTTCAGCGAACGGGAGATGGTCGACACCTCCTCCTGACGCGACGAGAAGCGCATACCGTTGGCATTCATCAGCTGCAGATAGTCGATCATGATGATTTTCACACCGTGCTCACGAACCAGACGACGCGCCTTGGTGCGCAGCTCGAAAACGGAGAGACCCGGGGTGTCGTCGACATATAGCGGTGCTCCCAGCAACTTGTTGACGCGCTTGTCCAGGCGGTCCCACTCGTCGGGCTGCAGCTGACCATTCAGAATCTTCGAACCCTGAATCTCGCAGCAGTTGGAAATCAGACGGTTCACCAGCTGCACGTTCGACATTTCGAGCGAGAAGAAAGCCATCGGCACATTATAGTCGGCTGCAATGTTCTTGGCCATTGAGAGCGCAAACGACGTCTTACCCATGGCTGGTCGTCCGGCGATAATCACCAGGTCGCTGGGCTGCCATCCAGACGTGATGTCGTCCAGCTTATGATAGCCCGTAGGCACACCCGTCAGACCGTCCTTGTTGGCAGCAGCCTTCTGGATGACGTCGATGGCGTTCTTGATCACCGGGTCTATCTGCGTATAGTCCTTCTTCATGTTGCGCTGTCCCAGTTCGAACAGGCTTCCCTCAGCCTCCTGCATCAGGTCGTCGACGTCTATCGTCTCGTCAAAGGCCTTGGTCTCGATATTGCTGGCAAAGGATATCAGTTGGCGGGCCAACGACTTCTGGGCAATGATGCGCGCATGATACTCGATATTGGCTGACGAGGCCACACGCGACGAGATCTCCGTCACGTAACCAGGTCCACCCACATCCTCCAGATCGCCCTGCTTGGCCAACTGCTCGGTCACCGTCCATACGTCGACAGGCAGCTCGTGCAGCGACAACTCCATGATGGCGCGATACACTTTCTGATTACGGGGTTCGTAGAAGCTCTCAGGCAAGAGCATCTCGCAGACGACGGCATACGCGTCTTTGTCTATCATCAGCGCACCCAGCACGGCACGTTCTATCTCCGTTGCCTGTGGCTGGATATGTGCATAGGTATTGTCTACAGGCTGCTGTCTACGCGGACGTCTGCCTGCACTATTTGCATTATTGTTTGATTGTTCTGGCATTGTTTCATTCGTTTTTGGGGCTACAAAGTTACGAATAAGTGAGCAAAAAGCCAAACAAAAACGAAGAATTATTTTCTAGAAATTACTGAAAACGGGTATAGTTGTTGTCGCCCAACATCTGTTCTATGCTTTTGTTGCTGTATTTTTCCATGTATCGCTCAACAGCGGTAACAAAGGCGTTCTGGAACACTTCGCGCTGCATAATCTCATTGACCACCCACTGAATCTTACCCATGTGCGTATCACGATTGCTCTGCGACGTCTCTGTGCCTTGCGCCATCGGGAAGAGGCTTAGGATATAGAAGCCCAGACAGTCGGGCACGATCATCGAGCGCGTCATCATCTGTCGCTGTCGCTCGGTATAGTGTTCCTGATAGAAGGGATAGTCAGCACCCAGATACTTGTCGAGACTGATGCCCAGGGTGTTGTTGCCAACGATGATACTCTGGTCGAAAGAGCCTATCTGGGCATACACCTGAGGCACCTCAACGGTAGGCAGCTCCTCTTTCAGTCGACTGAAGGCTGTCGAGAGGTCTTCGTTGACATCGTCCATATCGGCATACTGGTTCTGCACATCTCTCAGCAGCACCTGCAACGTGGAATCCTGGAAGAAATGCAGAAACTTGCTGTTGATTTCCGAGTCGTTCACCTTACCCAACTGCAGCACGTCTTCTATCAGCATGCGCGTCTGTTGCGGGAAGTAGGTGTTCATCTGCTGAAGGGCTGAGAAATCGCCCGTTGTCAGATACAGGCTTTCTATACGGTCATAGCGTTCCACGTTGACTTTCAGCTCGTCAACATCGTCGTCATTTGGTCTCAATTGCCACTGGCAACCGATACAAATCAACATGATGGAAAACAATATGGCGTATACCTTCTTCACTACGAAATGTTAAATTATGGTGCAAAATTACTAAAAAATATTTTTAAATCCAAATTTTAACCTAAAAAATTTAAAAAAAAGTGCTCTACCACCCGCTTTTTCGTTTATTTGTGTGAAATTTGCAGGTAACAAACTACCAAAATAATGAAAAGAACAATGTTTTTACTGTGCCTGACTTTGCTGAGCAATATGCTCCTGGCTAGTCGCACTATCACCGTTACTGTCAGCAACCCCATTAACGTCGAGCGCAACGACGTGCCTGTGGTCATCAGCCTCATGTCGTATGGCGATGTCCGCTCCGCGTTGGTTACCCAGAACGGCAAGGAGATAGCCTGCCAGTTGGACGACCTCGATCAGGACGAGGTGTTCGATGAGCTCTGCTTCCTGGCTGACATCTATGGCAAGGAGAAGAAGCAGTACACCGTCGAACTCTTCGACGAAGGAGAGCCCCGCCAGTATCCTGCCCGCGTCTTTGCGGAGATGGTGATGGCCAACACGAAGGACAAGACGCTGAAGAAGAATCAGCAGAACAACTTCATCGAATCAATTACCGCCCGAGGCGATGCAGCCTATACGTACAACCTGCAGCACCATCATGGTGTCGACTTCGAAAGCGAGCTGAACGGCATCCGCATTTACTTCGATGCACGCCAGACGCTCGACCTCTACGGAAAGTTCAAGAAACAGCTGGAGCTCAAAGAGACGCAGTTCTATACGGACGAGGAGCAGAAGAAGCAGGGCTATGGCGACGACGTGCTTTGGGTGGGTCAGACTTTCGGACTGGGTGCCTTCCGCGGATGGGACGGACAGAAGCCCACACACGTAGAACCCGTCAAGACGCGCACGCAGCGCATCATCTCGTATGGTCCCCTGCGCACCATCGTCGAACTCGTCGATCGTGGGTGGCAACTGCCAACGGCTAATGGCCAAAAGCCAACGGCCATCAACATGACTATCCGCTACACGCAATATGCTGGTCATCGCGATACCGATGTCGATGTGTTCTTCAACAAGAACGTCAGCGACTACCGTTTCTCGACGGGTATCATCAACGTGAAGGGTTCTGAGGAGTTCAGCGATAAGAAGGGATTGCGCGCCTGCTGGGGTACCGACTACCCTGCTGCCGACACCACCAAGTGGAAGCGCGAGACGGTGGGACTGGCTGTGCTGGTGCCTGTGAAGTATATCGTCAGCGAGGAGCCTGCCAACAAGGACAACTACGCCTACGTGCTGAAGACGGACACGCAGTCTATCTCGTACAAGGTAACCTACACCTCTGCCAACGAGACCTTCGGCTACCATTCAGCTGACGAGTGGTTCTACTATCTGAAGGAGTGGCGCAAGGAGGTGGACAAACCAGTCGTTGTCAAGGTAGCTGACTGAAGGTTTTGCGGCCCTTAGCATAATACTGCCAGAGCAATGAGAAACGGCGTTGCTCTGGTATTTCTTTTTCCTGTCGCGAAGCCTGTATCTTCTGGCGATCTGCCTCAAAGTCTTTCCGCCATCGCTTAAAAGCACGGCGCGCCTTGTAGATAGCCTTGAAGTCGCCCCAGTTACGGTTCAGAATCAACGTCTCCCATGCTGCCACATAGTCCAGCAGCCAGCGCCAGCGCATCACGCGGTTCAGTTCTTCGTCGGGCAGACACTTGTAGAGCATCGTCAGATTATTGCGGAAGTTCAGGAATGTCTTCATCGGGTTCGACTTGGGCAGCGTACCCCCACCCACGTGATACACGTAGCTCTCAGGCAGACAATACAGCTTACGGCCCTTGATGCGCAGTCGCCAGCAGAGGTCTATCTCCTCGTTGTGTGCAAAGAACCGTCCGTCCAGCCCGCCACAGTCCCAATAGTCCTGGGCGCGAATCATGAGTGCGGCACCCGTGGCCCACAGTATCTCCGCAGGATAGTCGTACTGCCCATTGTCCTTCTCCACCGTCTCAAACAATCGTCCGCGACAGAAGGGATAGCCAAAGCAGTCCAGATAGCCACCGCTGGCTCCTGCATACTCGAACATATCCTTATGATATATAGAGAGCAGCTTGGGTTGACAGGCAGCCACCTCAGGGTGCACATCCATAAACTCGATCAGCGGAGTCAGCCAGTGGTGCGTCACCTCGATGTCTGAGTTCAGCAGCAGGTAGTATTCGGCCTCCACCTGTGCCAGCGCCTTGTTGTAGCCCTCAGCGAATCCCCAGTTTTTCTCCAGCACAATGAGCCTGCACTGTGGGAAGTCGCGACGCAGCAGTTCCAGCGAGTTGTCTGTCGACGCATTATCAGCCACATAGACGGTAGCCTCGCTATGCGAGTAGTTCAGCACCGTGGGCAGATACTTTTCCAGCATCTTAGCCCCGTTCCAGTTCAGTATGACGATTGCGACCTTATCCATTTCCTTCATTTCTCATTATCTCATTTCCTCATTCTCTCAATTTCTCAATTTCCAACGCCGTTTTATCGTGGTTAAATCCACCCAGAATCACGCGCATCAACTGGTTGTCGTATTCCGCCTTCGCATCAGCAGGCGACAGCTCCACACGGATATAGTTCTTCGTAAACCCGTGCATCGCCCTGCCTCGCGTGGCCTTCTCGAACAGCACCTCCATCTCCGTGTCCTGATAGCACGCGTAGAAAGCATGCGTCTTCTGGTCCGACAGCTCCAGCAATCTGCGACTGCGCTCCTTCTTGTCCTTCTCGCTCACCACGTAGGGAATGCTCAGCGCCGATGTGCCTGGGCGCTCCGAATAGGGGAACACGTGCAACTGGGTGACGTCCAGCGACTGCAGGAAGTCGTAGGTCTCCTCAAAACACTCGGGCGTCTCACCCCTGCAGCCTACCATCACGTCGACACCGATAAAGGCATCGGGCATCACCTCTTTGATGCGCACGATCTTGTCAGCAAACAGCTGCCTGTCGTAGTGGCGGTGCATCAGCTTCAACACCGTGTCGCTGCCACTCTGCAACGGAATATGGTAGTGTGGCATGAAGGCTCGGCTCTGGGCGCAGTAGTCTATCAGCTCGTCCGTCAACAGGTCGGGCTCCAGACTGCTGATGCGATAGCGGCTGATGCCCTCTACCCTATCCAGCGCTTTCACCAGGTCGATGAATTTCTCACCCGTCGTCTTGCCGAAGTCGCCGATGTTCACACCCGTCAGCACGATTTCCCTGCCTCCCTCGCGTGCAGCCTCTTCAGCCTGAGCCACCAGCGAGGCAATCGTCGGGTTACGTGAAAAACCGCGGGCGTATGGTATCGTGCAGTATGTGCAGAAGTAATCGCAACCGTCCTGCACCTTCAGGAAATAGCGTGTCCTGTTGCCTCGCGAACACGAGGGTGCAAAGGTCTTGATGTCCTTCGTCTTCTCCGTTTTGTATGTCGCGGTAGTACCGCGACTTACGAAACCATCCGAAAGATACTGGATAAGGTTCGCTTTCTCGTTCGACCCCAGCACCAGGTCGACGCCCTCAATATGAGCCACCTTCAGCGGTTCCAGCTGCGCATAGCACCCCGTCACCACCACAAAGGCCCCGGGATTCTCGCGCACCAGGCGGTGGATAGCCTGGCGGCACTTATGGTCGGCCACATCGGTCACCGAGCAGGTGTTGATCAGGCAGATGTCTGCCTGCTCGTCCTTCTGGGCTGTCGTCACACCCAGTTCAGCCAACATCTTGCCGAATGTCGAGGTCTCTGAGAAGTTCAATTTGCATCCCAGCGTGAAATATTTCGCTTTTTTGCCTTGAAAGGCAGAAGAATCTATCATCCTTTTCTTATATATATAATAAGGTGTATTCGTTTTGCCTGCAAAGGTAGTCATTTTTATCGTAAAAACACGCTTTTTTACCTAAAATCATGAAAAGGGTAAAATATACACGAAATTTAACATTTCGTAAGTTGTTGATTATCAGCGATTTGCGAAAAAGTTACAAAAATGACCTAAAAAAAAACAAAAAAAATGATACGTCGTATTAAAAAAATGCCTACCTTTGCAGCGTTTTAATAAACAAATGATTGTTTTACAGATTTAAAAAGCTTAGAAAAAATGAAAAAGTTAGTTTTGATGTTCGTAGCTGTTGCAGCTATTTCTTTCGCTTCATGTGGTAACAAGACTCAGCAGGCTGAGGCCGTTGATTCTGATTCTATCGCAGTTGTTGATAGCGCAGAGGCTGACACCGTTGCTGCTGACACTGTTGCAGCTGACAGCGTAAAGTAATTACGGACTCTAATTGAGAGAATCGACCGTCGGATGTGAATCTGGCGGTTTTTTTGTGCACCACAATTGTGGTGCACTTTTTACCGCATTATCTGACGATCACCTTCTTCACCTCGCTGCCTTGTTTGCGTATCAGGAGTCCCTTGGTATCGCCTGACACTTCCCTACCCTGCAGGTCGAAGTAGCGCACAACGCTTTCGCCATCCACCTTGGTGCTGATTCTCTGGATGCCAGTTGTGGCGTATGACAACGTCTTCTCTGCGCTCCAACCGGAATATGCGCCATTCGCAGCTACTGCGCGCAGACGATAGCTATACAGCTTGCCAGCATTCAGATTGCTGAATGTGTAGCTGTTCGTCGTTGTAGCATCATAAAAGGAGGGAAAAACAAACAAAATGGCTGAATATCGATTGATGATATCGGGCGTGCACTATGGCGCCAATGGCGACCAGGTTGCTGGGCAACCAGACACTGAGGAGATGTATGATGAAATAACAGACAATGTAAAATCCCGGGTACCATGCGGCACTCGGGATTCAACAGTGTATAATAACTATGATTTGCTTTACAGCGGTTATTACTCTTCTACAGGAGCTTCTTCCTCTGCAACTTCTTCCTCTACGGGAGCAGCCTCAACAACGGGAGCAGCCTTCAGGGCATCCTCGGCAGCCTTAGCAGCCTTGAGCTCGTCAGCATTCTCAGCAACTACCTTGACAGGAATCTCAACAGTTACCTCCTTGTGGAAGTGAACCAGAGCAACGAAGTCGCCAATGGTCTTGGCATCCTTCATGGTGATGATCTTGCGATCAACGTCATGACCGAGCTTCTTCAGCTCTTCAGCAATCTGGTTAACACCTACTGAACCATAGAGCTGACCAGTGGTGCTGACCTTAGCGGCAATCTCGAGGGCTACGCCATTGAGAGCCTCTGCCTTCTTCTCAGCCTCAGCCTTGATAGCGGCCAGCTTGTGAGCCTGCTGCTTCAGGTTCTCAGCGAGAATCTTCTTAGCCATAGGTGAAGCGATAACACCCTTACCCTGAGGGATGAGGTAGTTACGGCCATAACCTGACTTTACGTTTACGATATCGTTCTTAAATCCCAGACCGATAATATCTTCTTTCAGTATAATTTCCATTTCTTGCGTCCTCCTTAATTACTTCATCATGTCGGTTACGTAAGGCAGCAGAGCAATCTGGCGGGCACGCTTAACAGCCTGAGCCACACGGCGCTGATACTTCAGAGAGGTACCGGTGATACGACGGGGAAGAATCTTACCCTGCTCGTTCAGGAACTTCTTCAGGAACTCGGGATCCTTGTAGTCGATGTACTTGATACCGCTCTTCTTGAAACGGCAGTACTTCTTCTTCTTCATGTCGATAGAAGGAGCATTCAAATAACGGATTTCAGTGTCTTGCTGTGCCATAGTTTAAGCCTCCTCTTTTTTACCAAGTTTGTTACGACGCTTCTCAGCATACTCGATGGCATACTTCTCAAGCTTCACTGTCTGGAAACGGATGACTTTCTCGTCACGACGGAAAGCAGTCTCCAAAGTCTTAATCACTGATGGCTCAGCCTTGAACTCTACCAGGAAATAGAAACCTGTAGATTTCTTCTCGATAGCGTAAGCCATCTTCTTCAGTCCCCAGGCCTCTTCATTCAGAATATCTGCACCCTTATCGGTGAGAACCTTCTTGAATTTAGCGACCGTTTCCTTTGTCTGTTCATCAGACAAAACGGGAGTCAAAATGAAAACGGTTTCGTATTGATTCATACTACTTTTAATTAATTAAAAAAATGTTTTTTCGCAAAATGCGGGTGCAAAGGTACAAAAAAAAGTGAAAAAGGAAAAGTGAAAAGTGAAAAATTTCGTATATTTGCAGCAAAATTAACGTTTTTATGAAGAAATTGACCCCTTTTATAGGCATATTACTTATTATAATAGGTACTTTGGTGCTGATTGCGACGCGTTTCAGTACCCTTAGTAGCCACAACTCACTACTCATAACGGGCTTGCTTTGCATCGTTGCGGGCATCTGCCTCCATATCCGTGCTATCAAACATGAAAGTAGGTATTGAAAAATGGAACAGATTAAGATATTTACACGACTGATATCCAGCGAGTTGCACCTGCCCGAACACGGGGTGGAGAACACGCTGAAACTGCTGGCTGAAGGATGTACCATCCCGTTTATTTCGCGCTATCGCAAGGAACGGACGGGCGGACTGGACGAGGTGCAGATAACGGCCATCAGCAATCGTAACGAACAGTTGCTGGAGATAGCCAAGCGCAAGGAGACTGTCGTCAAGACCATCAACGAACTGGAGAAGATGACGCCCGAATTGCAGAAACGCATTGACGAATGCTGGGACTCGACGACGCTCGAGGACATATACCTACCCTATCGTCCCAAGCGACGCACAAGGGCTCAGGTGGCGCGCGAACAGGGATTGGAGCCACTGGCCACTATTCTGATGATGCAGCGCGAACAGGACCCCAAGCGTGCCGCCCAGCGCTTTGTCGTGGGCGATGTTTCTGACATCGCCACAGCCCTGCGCGGAGCTCAGGACATCATTGCCGAGCAGGTGAGTGAGGACGAGCGAAGCAGAAACCTGGTGCGCAGCGTATTCCGCAGGGAGGCCTTCATTGAATCGAAGGTGGTGAAAGCCAAGAAAGACGCTGACGAGGCCCAGAAATACAGCGACTACTTTGAGTGGGAAGAGCCCCTGAAACGCTGTTCGAGCCATCGGTTGCTGGCTATGCGCAGAGGTGAGAGTGAGGGATTCCTGCGACTGAGCATCACCATCGACGACGACGAGACGATACAACGACTGAAGAGAGGCCTCCCCCCACCCCCTCCGAGTGGAGGGGGAGCATGCCGTAGGCTGTTGGAAGAGGCCGTAGAGGATGGCTATAAGCGACTGCTGTTGCCCTCGATAGAGACTGAATTCATGAATCTGAGCAAGGAGAAGGCTGACGAAGAGGCTATCCGCGTGTTTGCAGAAAACCTGCGCCAGCTGCTGCTCTCGGCACCATTAGGACAAAAGCGTGTGATGGGTATCGACCCAGGATTCCGCACGGGATGCAAGGTGGTGTGTCTGGATGCACAGGGCACACTGTTGCATCATGAAGCCATATTCCCCCACCCGCCCGTCAATCATCGGATGCAGGCTACCGTCCACGTGCAGCAGATGATTAGCGACTATCAAATCGAGGCCATCGCTATCGGTAATGGTACAGCATCGAGAGAAACAAAAGAATTCGTGGAGGATTGTATCAAATCACTCCCCTCGCCCTTTGGAGAGGGGTCGGGGGTGAGGCTATTTGTCGTCAGCGAGGACGGAGCATCAGTATACAGTGCCTCGAAAGTGGCACGCGACGAGTTTCCCGACGAAGACGTAACGGTGCGCGGAGCTGTCTCGATAGGTCGACGACTGATGGACCCGCTGGCTGAACTGGTGAAGATAGACCCCAAGAGTATTGGTGTAGGCCAGTATCAGCACGATGTAGACCAGACGATGCTGAAACACTCACTGGACCAGACGGTAGAGAGTTGTGTCAATCTGGTAGGCGTCAACCTGAACACGGCATCGCAGCATCTGCTGACCTACGTCAGCGGACTGGGTCCCGTGCTGGCTCAGAACATCGTTGACTACAGAAAAGCGAACGGTGCCTTTACCAGTCGTGCACAGCTGAAGAAGGTGCCACGTCTGGGGCCTGCAGCATACCAGCAGTGTGCCGGATTCCTGCGCATTCCTGATGCCAAGAACCCGTTGGACAACAGTGCCGTACATCCTGAGAGCTACCATGTGGTGGAGCAGATGGCCAAAGACCAGGGCTGCTCAGTGAGCGACCTTATAAATAATAAAGGTACGCGCGACGGGATTGACATCAAGCGCTACGTGACAGCAGAAGTGGGACTCCCCACCCTGACGGATATCATGAAGGAGCTGGAGAAGCCTGGGCGCGACCCACGAGAACAGATAGAGGAATTCGAGTTTGACAGCAGTGTACAAACCATCGACGATCTGCACGAGGGTATGGAACTGCCAGGCATCGTGACCAACATCACCAACTTCGGAGCCTTCGTCGACATTGGCGTCCATCAGGACGGACTGGTTCATGTGTCGCAGTTGGCTGACAAGTACGTCAACGACCCTACGCAGGTGGTCCGTCTGCATCAGCATGTACGAGTGCGCGTCATTGGTGTCGACCTCCGCAGACAACGCATCTCGCTGTCAATGAAAGGAATGAATAAAAAGTAAAAAAAACTATGAATATCAAAAACCTGACACTATGTATGCTGCTAGCCATCAGTTGCTGGCCAGCAAAAGCCCAAGACCCTGTTGTTCAACAGCTAGAACAGTTTAACAAAAAAGCGGACGCTGTCTCTGCTAATCGCTTCTTCGACGAACTTCTTAAGGCTGAGTTTATCGATGAGAAGACATCATTTGCCAACAATACGCCTGCCGACTCTCTCCAACAGCAGGTATGGTTCTGGGCTGCAGAATGGCTCTACGACCAAGGGCAGTTCAAAGAGGCAGAAAAGTATGCCCTCGATGCACTTCCCAAATATCATCCTGCCAACCCAGACAAAGCAGACTGTCTGAACACGCTGGGTTGTATCTATGTGCGACTGAGCGACTTCAAGCAGGCTGCCAATTATGCCCGACAAAGCGTAGAGATAGAGATGCGAGGGGGCGACCACGACCGTATAGCGTCGAGCATGAACACGCTGGCAGGCATCTATATGGCTGGCTATCAGGCCAAAGAGGCAGAACAGATTATTCTTCAGGCCATCGACCACATCAATCAGGTGGACAATCCAGGACGAAAAGCTATCATACTGGGTATGGCCTCAGAGATATACCATACTCTGGGCGACGACTCAAAGGCACTGCCGTATGCCGAGCAGGCTATCGAGATAGAGAAACAACTGGGACGTAAGCCCAAGCTCACCATCCGACTTTCGCAGAAGGGTTCGGCACTCTTGGGACTCCATCGATACAAGGAAGCAGAGGAGCTGTATCGTCAGATCCTGCCTGACCTGAAAGAGACGGGCGACTACCACTCGTATGCCATCGCCCTGAACCGTCTGGGTATGTCGCTGCTCTGCCAGAAGCGCCCCAACGAGGCTATTCCCTATTATCGACAGGCTGCCGACCTTTTCTCGAAGATGGGCGACCTCTACAACGAGATTCATGCTCATCGTGGACTCTATGAGAGCTATTGGGATCTGAATCCGGACAGCGCCAAGATAGAACTCGACCGTTTCGACCTGCTGAAGGATTCGCTATACACCCATGCTACTGCCGATGCTCTGTCGCGATACAATGCTGAGTTCGGCAACGACCTGCTGGCGCAGGAGAACAAGGAAGTTCGTAGCGCCCAGAAGCGCACCATCATTACAGCTATCATTGTGCTGCTGATAGTCATCGCCCTAGCCTGGCTGATAGTCTATAACGCACGTCAGCGCGAGAAGCGACGCATAGAGGCGCTGATGCAGGAAATAACGCTGCTTCGTGGAAAGATGGAACAGACTACAGTTGAGGTCCCGAAAGAAGAAGAAGGAATTGTTGTGGAAATGACGCCTGTATCTGAAACCAACGAAGACCGTCTGTTCCTGATGCGCGTCATCGAAGTGGTCAACGACGGATTTGCAGACAGACAGTGGAGCGTTGAGGTGATTGCCTCTAAGATGAATATGAGCGTTCAGACGTTCCGTCGCCGTTTGATGAGTGCTGCAGGCGAAAGTCCCAAGGCATTCATATCAGCCATTCAAATGGAGAAAGCAGGAAAACTTCTTACAGAACACCCAGACATGCCTATTGTAGACGTGGCCTATAAATGTGGTTTCGACGAGGCCAGCAGTTTTACGCATACTTTTAAGCGAATCTATGGTGTAACCCCGTCGAAATATCGCGAAACGCATTAAAATAATCATTTTGGAAGAAAAAAACAAGTCGGTGAATGACAAATGGAAGATTTTATCAAGCACCGATTTGCTTTTTTGTTGTACCTTTGCATCGTCGAAATGAATAAAAAGTGACGATGAGTAAAAAAGAGCAACATAACGAGGCAAAAAGGTTTTCACTGGAATACCTGCAATATCTTCTGCGACAAGAAGATATTATAGAGCGTTTGCTCGACAAGCGCATGGATCAGCTGGCGCCTCACATCGAGCAACTTGTCGACAAAAAGATAGACCAACGTCTGAAACAACTCGCGAACAAATAATATATGATATATAACCATAATTAATTAAACACTAAAAAATTGGAATTATGAAAAAGCAAGTTTTTGTTAGAATGCTGATGGCAGCTGTCATCATGTTCGGCGTAGAAACCACAGCTTCGGCCCAGTTTGGCGGACTGCTAAGGAAAGCAAAGCAGGCTGTAAAGGACAAGGTGGATACCGAGGAGTATCGCCAAAAAGCCAAAGTGCGCGACGCCATCGAAGAATCCGAGAACAAAGCCGTAAACAAAACAGTAGGAAACATTAAAAACAGCGGTGATCCGGAAAACGACGACTATGGAAGCAATGACTACTACAAGAAACTGAACGAAGAGGCTGAGCAGGAGAAGAAGGCCAAGGCAGCAGCCAAGAAGACTACGATCGCATCGAAGCCTGCAGAGAAGGTGCTGGCCAGGATTGAGCCAGGCGAGCCGGGTGAGGTAACCATCAAGAACCGTAAGACGGGTAAGATACTGGCAACCTACGACCGTGCGGCCTGTGAACTGAAAATGGCAGGAGGAAGGACTTTGCTGTTCCAAACAGACGGTACGGTGGCTGATGCCAAGGGCACGAAGCTGGGCAGCATCGACGGACAGACGTTCACCACCCCAAGGGGTGAGCAGATCCGCTGCGATGAGATCGGTATCATGTTCGTCGACAAGAAGAACGTCGGTTCGGTGCAGAACCAGAAAATGGCAATCCTGGGCGACGGCACGTTCGTTGACGCGTCGGACAAGATGAACGGTGTTGTGCTGGCCTACTTCGTCTTCGGTGTCCTGCACTCAAACAAACAGCTAGTAGCCATCAAGGATGGTTATGAGAAAGCGACGATGACCTATAACCCGACCGATGCAGAATTTTATGCCCAGGCCAATAAGGAGATTGAGAAACGTCACGGTTCTTCTGGCACGTCATCGGGTAAAGGCGATATGTCATTCCGTAAGGGTGGTAGTATCGTAGGTAGTATGCTGGCTGACGGCACGGTCTACGTAGGCGGTTCCATCAAGGGCAAGATGGATAGTCAGGGTAATATCTACGTAGGTGGCCACATCGAAGGTACCATCCGTAACAACGAGATACTGAAGAACGGTCACGTGGTAGGTACGGTCGACAATGACGGAACAGTACGCCTCAACGGTCATATCGTGGGTGGTATCGACACCAGGACAGGTGATGTGCGCAGGGATGGTTCCATCATCGGAAAAGTGGAGAATCTGACAGACGTCAAGAAGGCTTCCGTGTTCTATTTCTTCGGTTTCTATTAATTTTTTCGATAAAAGCATTGCTGTTTCAGAAAATCTTTGTACATTTGTACCATTATATTATCAATCATAAAAAAGAGAACCGACAATGAAAATGCTTAAAACAGTAAGGAAATGGCTCTGGAGCATCCTAGCCTCGCTTGCGTTGCCGTTCGTACCTATCGACGTGGGCGCACAAGAGGTCCAGTGGTGTCTGAAAACAGACCAAGGCCAGTTCATTGAGATGTCTCGTGTGGAAATGCTGGTTGCCGTCGACGGGCAGGAAGCCTTTGAGGTGGTAGTGCGCGAGGGACAAGGTGCTGTGGGAGTGAAAAGCATCACTTTCGAACTGCATGAGTCCGACTACGTTGCACCTGCTGACGACGAACCGCTGGTCATTACCGAGACAGGCCCCTGGTGTCTGATTACCGATCGTGGCGACTCTATCGCCATGAGTCGCGTACAGATGTTAGCCAACATCGATGGTTCCAACCAATTTGAGGTGGTTACTACCGACGGAGAAAACAGGACGGGAGTCACCAACGTCAGATTTGGACGTGGAACGAGCGAGAACAGCGGTGGGTTTGTACCTATCGATCCTACAGCACCCAAGCCATCGGATCCCAACTACCAGAATCCGTGGTGTATGATTACCGACAAGAACGACACCATTGCCATGAGTCGTATACAATTCCTGGCCAATGCTGATCAAGGCGGTAAGTTTGAAATTGTAACCAGCGATGGTGATAATCGTGTTGGCGTTGTCTTTGTGCGCTTTGCACATGGTGACAGCAAGACAGCTGGAGGCTTTGTACCTATCAAAGCTGGCGAAACGCCTAAGGACCCCAATGCCAGCAACCCCTGGTGTATGATTACTGACAAGAACGACACCATTGCTATGAGTCGCGTACAGATGGTAGCCAACGTGGATGGCGACAACAGGTTTGAAGTGGTAACCTCAGATGGAGACAATGTCAGTGGAGCACAATTCGTGCGTTTTGCTCATGGTACTTCTCCAACGGCAGGCGGATTCAAGCCTTTCAAGGCTGACGAAAAGCCCCCCGTTACCGAGGGTGATGGTCCGTGGTGTCTGATTACAGACCGTGGTGACTCTATTGCTATGAGTCGTGTACAGCTGTTGGCTAACGTTGACGCTGACGGAAAGTTTGAGATTGTCACTCGCGAAGGCGATGGCGCTGTGGGTGTCAAGAATGTACGCTTTGCACGTGGACTTAACGAAAACTCTGGCGGATTCACTCCTTATGAGGAAGAGCCTGAGGTGACACCACTAAGCGGACCGCTCTATCTCATCACAAACAAGGGCGACGAGCAGCCTCTGAGCAATGTTTCGATGCTGGCCAATATCGACAACAGCGGACGCTTTGAAGTGGTACTGCAGGCTGGCAATAACCTGACTGGTGTGGAGTATGTCACCTTCCGCATAGGCAAAGACGATACTGGTATCCATCAGACCAAGGCTGATAACACCCTCCGTCTGCTCACACCTGTACATTATGAACTGAAACTCTCAGGATGTGGCGATGCTAATCACGCAATCGTTTATGACGTGAAGGGTGCTCAAGTGGCAGCAGCCGACGTCAGCAACGGAGCGACCACCATTTCTGTCGCTCATCTGCCTGCAGGTGTCTACATCGTCAAGGTAGGCACGAAGGCACTGAAATTCATCAAAAAATAACAAAGAAAAAAACAATTTAAAAACATAACCATTATGAAAAAGATTTTTTCAACCCTGGCTTTGACTCTAGCCACCGTAGCAGTTTCTGCACAGCAGAGCGTAACCTATTTCCGCGTCCAGTTCACTGAGAATCTGGAGCAAGTAAAAACCTATGGCGCAGACGGTAAGACATTCTTCAATCCAGCCTACGACTATCTGGACTTCAAGGGATCGCTGCCTTTCACACATAGCAGCAAGTCGGGCAATGTAGATGCCAATGCCTACTACTACATTGGTAACACCCCCAACGACAAGACACCATTCACACTCGCCAAGACAGATGGCTCGCTGGCTATCAAGAAAGTATCAGCCTATAGCCAACCCGTCGAGACCATCACTGTCAGCGAAGAAGAAGGCACCTATACCAATGGTAAGAAACAGTTCACCTACACCTTCAACGCCCTACCCCGCAATATTGAGGAGTTGAAGACACTGGAAGTAGAGAATCGTAAGTATTTCGAGTCACAGTATTTCGTAACAGCACTCTTCATCTGCTGCCTGAACCGTATTGCTGACAATAGTGCTGACGCATGGGAAATGATCAACTACCTGCGTACACACACTGCTACTGTAGGTCAGAACGGTATCTCGCTCGTTTCGAACCTCGACATGCAGAATATCGTACAGAGCAATCTGGTGGGCAAGGACTCTAACGGATTCCCCAAAGTTAACGGACTGCGCTCATTCTTCGCTGGTGCTACTCCTGAGAATCTCTACACACCTACCACGCCTTATAAGGTAACCGTAGTAGAGGCTGCTGCAGATCCCCTCTTGACAGAGAATGGTGTGACCTATGCTAAGCTGCACGTCATCAGCGGTGGTGCTGACAGCGCCCAGGGTCCACTCACACTGCGCAAGACCAACAATCACGGATGGCTGATCTGGGATGGTGAGAAGGCATTTACTATGAGTAAGAAAGCTCAGAAGGAAGATCTGTAAAAACAGAATAACTGAAAAGAAAATAGGGCGTGTCTATTTGACACGCCCTATTTTTATGCAAATATGTTTTAATAATCTTTAATCCCATTAACACTTGCGACAACATGTTGTCACTATGATATCGTAAACTTCCGTTACCTTTGCTCTCGTTATGAACAAAGAGCAAGAATTAGATTACGTCCAGTACTTTCCTCGCCAGTGGCTTCAACAGTGGCTCGTGCATCTCCGACAGTTGCACGGGTCACTCACCTTTCTCCACACCAAAGGCGGGTTAAGTGCTCGCTATACCGATGTTGAACCTGCTCCCGATCCAGACAAATACGACTTTGAAAAGTTCACCCGGGTCCTTGAAGGGATGTGTGCCTACGAAGACGAAGAAGAATTTGTAAAATTTGGATCAGAACGCCTCCGTGAACTCTGGAAGTTTCACAAAGAGCATGGCAAGGTGTTCCGAGAACAGTTTAAACGCAAGAAATAACCTTTATTGATTCACCACTTATGAACATTAATCCCCAAGCGGCATCGCTTGTTTCTCAGGAAGTGCAGCGCGCTGCGATGACTCAGGCCGACATTCAGGCGGCCAAGGAGGCGCAGCAGCGGGCATTGGAGGAAGAGCAGATGCTCAAGCGGTTGGAGACCCATCGCATCACCCCCGACAAGGAGTTGCCGAAGATGGAGTTCCTCTTCCGGCTGTTCCACAAACCTTGTTTTCCGCGAGGCGAGTTGGTCGCCCTCAGTGGAAAAGCCAAGAGCGGCAAGACGTTTGTCTCGTCCATCCTCATGGCCCTCAGCTACCGCAGTCAGGTGCTCTCCGTCGAACGGATCGAGCCAAAACGGCTGCACGTCCTTTGGTATGACACCGAACAGAGCGAGGAATCGACGCAAGATATCCTGCGCAACCGTATCATCCCGATGACAGGTATCCCTGAGGATCAGTTCCCGATGGACATCTTCGACATCTTTAACGTCCGAGCCGAAGGCTATGATCAGCGTTTGCCCATGCTGGAGGCAGCCGTGCGCCATTATCATCCGGACCTTGTCATCCTAGATGGTATCCGAGACCTGGTGGCCGACATCAACGATGGTGTCGTGGCTCAGGAGTGTCTCGAGCGCCTGATGCATCTGGCCAGTGATGAGCGCTGTTGTATCGTGTGTATCCTGCACCAGAACAAGTCGGTGGAGGATCGCAACCTGCGTGGTTGGATTGGTACCGAGTTGAAAAACAAAGCCTTCGAGGTCTATGAGTGCTCGAAGAGCTCAGAACGCATCTTTACGTGGGGTCAGACCGACACCCGTAAGTACGACATTCTCGATACCCTGAAGTTTGCTGTCAATGACGACGGTATCCCCTATCTATGCTCCGAGGAGCAGTTGAAAGAGGCTATGTTCCAGGCTCAGAAGAAGGTTATGGAAGACCGCCAGAATGGTGGCAAATCCCTGGTGCCGTTCAATCCCAAGTATGTGCTTGGCAAAGAGAATCGTAAGACCATCTTCGACCTCCCCGCCCTCTTCAAGGCCGTGATGGACGTGGGCGTGCAGTATTACGAAGATAACCTGCGCTCAAAAGTCAGCTTGGAGTCGAACATCATGACCGACCATATCCTCGCAGAACAGATCAAGAAAGCTGTCGCTGATGGCATCATCCTCCAGTCCGTCAGTGCCCTCAATGGCAAGAAAATCTACATGCTCAATGCACAACCAAGTTTGTTCTGAGATAGTCGCCGAAGTGAAGGCTTCAAGCCCCATACGTACTTCTCTCTACGAGAGAGAAGGTAGTATGTGGGGCAGTTTGAAGCGCCCTTCACTGAGGCGCGAGGACGAAATCTTCCCCTGTACCTTCAAGGCTATCCGCAAACGTCTTGGTATCCCTCAGCCATCAGACATCAGCCATCATATCAGCATGATTGACGAATGTCGATCCGATGACTCCACCCTCTGTCACGAAATGCTCACCACTTTCGGCTTCACCCAAGACCAGATGCACCGCGCAGCAGAACGCTTCCACTTAGGCCGTTCCAAGTCTGGCAAAACCATCTACTGGATGATCGACGATATGGGCCGCTGCCTTGATGGCCGCATCGGCGACGCCTGGGTCTCCACCATGCTCAAAGCCCGCTATCCCGACCTCGCACATTATATCATCGCACAACACTGCCTCTTCGGCTTACACCAAATTAGCATGATTAATTTTGATTCAAATTTTGGTTCAATTTCTCGCGAAGCGACTCCAAAATCTATCGGCATCGTCGAATCAGAACGTTCTGCCGTCCTCTTAAGTGAACTCTGTCCCGATTTACTCTGGCTCGCCTACTCCTATCCCATCAACATGACAATCGAGAAATTCGAGCCCCTCCAAGGTCGCAAAATCACCTTGTACCCTCGCACCGATCCCAACATGGAGTCCTACATCTCATTCCTGGAACTCGCCGATCAAGTCCACCGCACTTACCGCACCATCGACATCACCGTCAGCCACTTCCTCGAAGACAATGCCACCGATGACCAAAAGCAGCGCAACATCGACCTCCTAGAATTTATGCTCGAAAAGTAATATACTTATCACTCGTAATCTATATACTTACACCTTAAAACCCCTATACTTATGGCAGAAATCAAGCAATACAGAAAATCAGAACTCGCCCTCATGTACTTCCCCAAGTGCGAAACGAAGGAAGGAGCCCTATCCAATCTCAAGTCTTGGATCCGTGGCAACGCTGAACTCACCACCGAACTTGCCAAATGTGGCATGCCCCCACGTAAAAAGTCCTTCACCCCCAAAGAAGTCTCCCTCATCTTCCACTTCCTCGGTGAGCCCTAGGAAAGGGGGATACCCCCTTTAAAACCCCAATCCCTCCTTTCTTTATCAAATAAATTTTCTTTTTTCGAAAATCCCCCGTCCCCTTTAACCTTAAAGGGGCTCCACCTCTCCCTGTCGCCCCTCCCCTCAGGGAAGGGGCAAAAAAATTTTTCGCAGAAACCGACGAAAAATTTTATGTTTTGGTAAGCCGGAACGACGGCTTATCGTTTTTATATGCTACGCGCAGCCGATAAAAAGCCTGGCGAATCCCGCAAGCAGCGAGAGCAAAGATAAGCTCGCTTAAGCTTTGCCGAGTCGCGTCAGGGGTGGACGAAGTCAATCCCGAAGGGACGAAAGCTTGAGAGCCAACCAAGCTGAAATCTGAAAATCGGCGGTTTCTGCGATTTTCAGTTAAGTCCTTGCCAAAGATTGGCGAGGATTTAGGAGTGGTTGAAGCCCTCTCTTACACGACAAGAGAGGGTTGGGTGAGTTGTCGAAAACCTTCTTTGGTTCTTTCTTCGAAGAAAGAAATAGGGGGTATTCCCCCCTTCTTAAAAACTTATATAGTGAATATTATCTTATAATATGCTGTAACGATGAATAATCGTAACAGCCCTTTTCCATTGTTGTACCTTTGCATTATCACAGAAACACTGTGACGAGATAACAGCAGCGCGCAGCCTAATTCTCAATTCTCAATTTTCAATTATCAATTGAATTACATGGTCCGTTACGTACTGAAACAAAACAAGAATGAAGACTCAAAAGTCTTCGGCAAGTGGTTCGCCTACCCCGTGATCGAGGAAACCCTGAACCTCGACAACCTCGCCGAACACATGAGTAACCACAACTCACCCTACTCCAAGGGCGTGATCAAAGGCCTCCTCACCGACATGATCACCTGTATCAAGGAGCTCCTGCTCGAAGGCAAGAACGTCAAGATCGACGACCTCGCCATCTTCAGCCTCGGTATCAAGAACGCAAAGGGCGGAGCCATCAGTGAGGACGAGTTCAACGTCTCCAAGAACATCGATGGTGTCAAACTCCGTGCCCGTGCTACCGGCATCCTCGTCGCCAAGGCCCTGAACCTCGAAGCCACCCTGAAGAAGGCAACTGCCATCACCAATGCTTCGACAGGCTCAGCAACCGCAAACACTGGCACAGGTGGTGAGTCAGGTGAGGAAACTCCATCCCCCACTCCTTCAAACAGTGACGAGCCCGGTGAAGGCGATTAAACTTGATGTCTGATGGAAGAGGTCAGATGTAAGATATTTCCTGGGTGTTGCAAAGGCTCCAATGTCAGTTTATACACTGAAACAATTTCCAAATACAGCCTTGAATGCAGCCTGAATGTCTTTTCTCTGCCTCCCGTCAGATAAAAAACCCATCGCGAACCCCGAAGGGGCGAAAGCTTGAGAGCGATACCAAAACCCTGAGAATGAGGGTCTCTCGAAATTCTCAGTTTGCCCCTTCCCTGAGGGGAGGGGCGACAGGGAGAGGTGGAGCCCCTTTAGGCAAAGGGGACGGGGGATTTCGAAAAAAATTGGGGTTTTAGGGGCCACCCCCCTAAATTATTATGTCTAATGTTTTAATATCAGTTTTACAAAAATGAAGTGGAATACCATTAAAAAGATTCTTCAAATCCTTGCAACCATCCTCACTACAATTGCAGGAACTGTCTGCGTACAGTCCTGCTCAACCTATCTATTTTAACAACTAAAATGACTGTTATGGAAAAAAATGTTCTCCCAATGTTGTCAGTGGATTTCCTGGTGTTGCACTGCAGCGCAACCCGCTGCAACCAGGACTTCACATTCAAAGACCTGAAGCGCTGTCATAAGGCCCGCGGCTTCGCCTATGACTGCGGCTACCACTGGTACATCACCCGCGATGGCCAGTACCACGAAGGTCGCCCTGAGACTGTTGCAGGCGCCCACGTCCGCCACTACAACCAGCATGCCATTGGCATCTGCTATGAAGGCGGCCTTGACGAACAAGGGCGCTATGCCGATACCCGCACAGAGGCTCAGAAAGCCGCTATCCTCTTCCTGCTAAAAGACCTGAAGCGTGATTACCCTCACGCCAAGGTCGTCGGTCACCGTGACTTCCCCGGCGTCACCAAAAAGTGTCCCTGCCTCGAAGTCAGCGACATCTACGGCTACTTGAACGATGACCTCAAAGATGAATAGCCATTAACAAAAACCTCAGCCCGCATGTAGCGCGCTGAGGTTTTTATTCATTATCCTTTACCTTCGGCTTTATCAATGAAATATGTCTCAAACCATTTGGGAACATAATCAGATAACACGTCCACTTGACCTTGGTTCTTTACGGCAAATAAATTAGGCTCTCCTGCACTATTATCAAACACAAAAGCCGTATCGGCAATCTTTAAGGCATCATATAGATTGCTCATAGTACGATAATAGCGCTGAGTGATTTTATCTTCAGCTACAGGATGTCCACCTTGAGCAACTCTTGTCTGCACACGGTGCTTATTAAGTTCTGGATCAGCAAGAGCCACAAAATATAGATACACCTTAAATCCCTTTTCTTTTGCAAGCCTCATAAAATCAAGCTTTGATGTATGTGACATCACTGTCTCTATAGTGAACTTCTTGGAATTATCAAGAAGTTCATTCCATATAAATGCAGTTATGAAGGATACAAAATAATCTTCAATATCGTATCCTTCCTTCAAAAGCAATTTATCGCCTTCAAAACTTAGATTCGATAAACTGAATCGGATATTATCTATTTTTGCTGTCAGAGTTGAACTAAATAATTCAGATTTGAACTTATCTTCATTCAAATGAATTCCAAAAGAAGCAAAATCCAGAAATTTATCTTTCGATAGAACGACCTTTATTTCATCCGCATTTACGTATGTTCCTAAATGAGCATAATCCAATACGATATTGGTGATTGTTGATTTCCCTGAGCCATTAGGACCTGCAAAAACACGCAAGCGTTTCTTTACTCCCACTGCCATAACATCAAATTACAAATTTCTTCCTTTTAGCTTTGACACGAGTACTCGACAACTCACTTACTTTCTCACGAGTACCATCAGAAGCCATTCGGTATATGCTATTTCCTAAAGCTATGAAAGCATAACTATTCTCTTTGGCCTTTTTATATGCAGCTCTCCCCTCACGAGCCAAGCCCTTTTGTATCTTCTTTATTTCAGTCATACCCGATTTGATTTGTTATTCCGCTGCAAAATTAATCATTTTTCTGATATAATCGCAATTTTCATGCCACTTTTTTAATTTTGCGCAGCCATCAAATAAAAGATGGCGAACCCCGAAGGGGCGAAAGCTTGAGAGCCAACCAAGCCGAAATCTGAAAATCGGCGGTTTCTGCGATTTTCAGTTTTTCCCTCGCCTGAGGAGAGGGAACACAGGGAGAGGTGGAGCCCCTTTAGCAAAGGGGACGGGGGATTTGAAAAAAATAATATGATTATAAAACCAACAAGGAGCCATATCCCCATTGGAGTTGCTCATAACCAACAGTTCTATGACTCGCTTGCCAGTTGTATTCATTTTATCACCAAGAACTCTTCTGTACTCTCAGGATCATACGCTCTGTCTTTAGCCTCAAATCTCAGAAGCTATATACCACATCTACCGTATTACCCGATGTACCAACGGCAACATTGCTTTCCTTTCCTAGCAACTTATCACTCAGCCACCAAGTAAGCTCTGCCGATCCGAAACCGACCGCTGCACCAGCCACAACATCATACCAATGATGACGATCACTAGCTACACGTTCTATACCTACTGCCGTTGCAGCTGCATAGCCTGCAATGGGAATCCATATACTCTCACAACGAAATTCCTTATCTATCGATCTTGCCGCTGCGAATGCCATAGCAGCATGACCCGATGGGAACGATTTGTTATCCGAATGGTCTGGTCGTTCCTCCTTAATCATAGCCTTCAATGCCGTCTTACCGACATACGCCACACCTACCGATGCAATCGTATTCACTGCGAATCTCGGCCAATTATGCCCAGGGGACTGCTCTGGGGACTGTCCCTGCTGTGAGCAGCTTTGCGAATTACAGAGGGACAGTCCCTTTCAGTGAGAAGGCATTTACTATGAGTAAGAAAGCTCAGAAGGAAGACCTGTAAAAACAGAATAACTGCAAAAGAAAAAACTGCAGGCTCTTGTGAGTCTGCAGTTTTTATCATGAACAAAAAAGTGTTCGGTTTACTTAACCTTCTCCACAATGGCCTTGAATGCCTCGGGATTGTTGAGGGCGAGGTCAGCGAGCACCTTACGGTTGATCTCGATACCAGCCTTAG